>ERZ791574.71-NODE-71-length-87982-cov-6.926075_pt1 | contig 87982 bp, 138 predicted proteins | sample MGYA00433098_ERZ791574 | MGnify/ENA primary metagenome ERZ791574 (study PRJEB30046, sample SAMN00791933) | human gut metagenome | study: EMG produced TPA metagenomics assembly of the A metagenome-wide association study of gut microbiota in type 2... | reverse complement strand
CGCTCTAATACATTTTGCATCCTTTTCTTCCTCCTTCAGCCCAATCAGCCAGTCAACCGAACACCCTGTTTTCCTCGCAATCCGAAATAGCATGTCCGCCCCCGGCACCATGTCCTTCCTTTCGTAGTTGTATAGCGTGATGTAAGCGATCCCGGTAAAAGCGGCAAAATCCTTTTTTGTCATGCCGCTTTCCTTCCGCAGTAGTCGGATTCTCTCCCGGAATATCTCCCCGTCAAATTCTCCGCTCTGCCTGCTCCGGCGAATCTCCTTCTTTTCCTGTGGCGCGTCCTTCTCTTGTGGCGCATCCTCCTTCCGGGGCGCGTCCTCCTTCCGGGGCGCGTCCTCCTTTCGGGGCGCGTCCTCCTCTACCTCAACCACGATATATCCGGGGCATCTCACTGTCCCCTTTTTCCATCTGGAAATCGAGCACAGTATATTTTCTCTCTTTGCCCCTCTCAGCCTTGCCAGCTCCGCAGCACTGTCCGCCACCGCAAGCGGAAGGGAAAGCCTATCCCTCGTCACTGCCATGTAAAGCCGTTCTTTTCCTGTTGCCTTATCCTTCATGCTGATACACCTCTTTCAGCCTATCGCAATATCTATCCATTTTCTTCAAATCCCCATCATATAGGGCGGTCTGAATACCTGCGAAGATAGCCTTCTGCTGCTTCACCCGTTCCGCCGTTTCGGCATCATGGCGCAGATTATTCTTCCCTTCTGTGATATAATAGGCAAGATAGGGCCGAAACTGCGTGCGGAGGGCTGTTACAATTTTCTGATATTCTGCGCCGTATTTTCCCAGTCGCAATTCCGCAGGAATCGTCATTGCCTTTCCCTTACGCTGTACCAACAGGCGGTATTGTTGAAATTCATCCTTTGTCATCGGGTGCATGGAATCCCTCCTTTCTGTGCGACCTGTACAACCTTGTACGAATTTATTTTTTTAAAAGTCGTACATCTAAAAGCCTTGATTTTACTGAGTTTCCTGCGTGTCATTCTGATTTGTACGACTTGTACAACCAAAATTCATCCCTATATATAAAAAAGTGTGTTTCTGTTTTTATTCTTTCAATCACTCTTTTTATAGAAGAAGGTATATCAAAAAACGGTCGTACAAGTCGTACATTCGTACATTTCCATTAAAACGGGCACGCATTTCCATCCTTATCCTCCAGACCTACCTGGTCAAAACCGTCCTTTTCCTCCTGCATTTTAATCAGCCAGATGCAATGAATCGGTTCGCCGTTTACTCTTTTCATTTTGGTATATCCCTTTTTCGGGACTTCAATCTTCCCTGTCCGTTTCATCCACGAAAGCAATGCCTTTGCGTTAAATCCGCCATCCCGACAAATCTGTTCAAAGCGGCTGCGAATCACATAAAAATAATATTTATCATTCGCCCCCCAGACCTCGCTGCGGTCGTCCTCCGCCTCGCCGAAGTGGCTTTTATTGGCAACCAGTGTTTCATAGACATATTCATACGCACGCTCATGCACAGAGACCTCCTGCTTTGTTTTCAGAAAGTGCTGTACATCCGCAGGGCGCAGAAATTTATCATCCCCGAAAATTGCCTGCGACAGCACATAGTCCCCCACCAGAATCATGCTCATTGCCATGGACTGCTTGCCTGTGGTGTCCTTCTTGTCAAAATCCTGCATATAGATACGGTAAAGCTGTCGGACGGTCGCAAAGTCCGGGTCATATCCCGCAAGCCAATCCAGACATTTCTTCCCGGCAAAGCCGTAGTTTTCCAGAAGGGTATCCGCCACATGTTTCGGGTTTTTGAACAACGCCTCCTCGCACTCGATCTCGATGATACGATTGACCGCGCCGCCGCCCGAAGCCGCAGATGCCAGAGGCATTTCCCCGTTTGTGATAATGCAGTTCGACCATGTGGGTGTCAGGTCAACGCCGCCCTGCTTATTCCCTCTGGTGCGCCCTACGCCCTCGGAAAGCATATAGATGTCCTTATCAAAGCCGGACTGACTGCCTGCAATCTGCAGTTCATCCAGAATCAGCGGCAGATTCCCCACAAACGCCGCCGCGCGCTCCTTGCCGACCACAGTGCTGTTGAAGGTCTGGATATACCGCCCTACTCTGGGGTCCGCCCAGACAGATGCCGCAAGCATTTCGCCGACGGTCTTGCCTGCCTCCGTACCGCCCCAGAGGTGCAGGAAGAAGGGCAGACAATTCAGCGGCTTAACCAGCACGCTCGCAAACGCCGCCGCCATCAGAATCCGCCCGTAAAGGCTCTCCTGCCGCACTTCTCCGGCAAGTGCAAGCCATGTTTCATAGCTGCCGCCGCTTTTCACGCTTTCAAACAGCCCCTTACAGGCGGCATCCCCGTCAAAAATAAGATTCTCCACATAGGGCGAAAAGCCGTGTCCCTCCACCCATCCGAGCCGCCCGACGCTGTTCTTCTCCTCAATGCGCTCATAATTGAGATTCTCCGCATCATGCAGGAACCGCACGAGCCACTTTGCGTTCTCGCTGTTGACCGCCACGCCCACATCCGCCAAGGCGATGATGGAGGAGGCCGCCGCCAGTGTCCGCTTATCGGCAATGGTCTTGCGCCAGATGCCGCCCTTGCGATAGGATAATTGCAGCTTTTCCGTATTCGTATCAATATTGATCAGCCGCATGGTCGGCAGTATCGGGTGGATGCAGGCAAGCATATCCCCAAGGGGTGTGGAAATGCTGATGCCGCTATCATCCGCAACCCAGTTTCCGCAGTCCAGCTCCAACGGCTGTCCGTCAAAGTTCGTTGCGTTCTGAATGAAATTCCCTGTAGAATCCTTTTTCTTCGCCTGACAGAATTTTCTGAACAGTGTCTTAAAGCCCTTCACCCCTGCCTTTTTCGCCACATCCGCCATTTGCTCCGTCATCTGCGACAGCAGGAATTGGTTGTCTATGTATTTATAAAGCACCTCATATGGCTCTGTACCTTCCAGAAAGTCCTGTTTCTGATATTCCCGAAACTCAGCCATGACGCTCACCGTCCATTGCCTTCCCTGCCACAAGCAGCTTGACAATCATCTGTCCTGCGTCCTTCTTCTGGCAGAACAGAAAATGGCAGCCATGGCGTTCCTCGATGGATTTCAGAATCTTATACAGCTTTTCCCCCGTCAACGCCTTCGGGGAGTGCCACAGGCGTGGATTGCTCCAATGCTTGACATCCTCCAGTGCGGCAATCCCGTCCTCCTCACAAAGGATAATCAGCTGAATCCCAAGCCGTTTCGCAAGGTCTAATTCCTCCACAAAACGCCGATGCTGCTGTGTCACGTTGCCGCAGATCTCCAGAAGTCCTGCCTTCGTATCAATGCAGACGCTCTGGTCGGTGGGAAGGGAATAATCCCCTACCACCAGCTTTGTGCGTACCACCTCTACGCCGTTTTTATCAAACCACTCATGTTTATTATTATGTTTTCCAACTTTTTGCCTTGTATCGCATAAAATTATCACTTTGTTTATATGTCATTCCTCTCCAAAACTCTCTTTTAAAAATGCAATTCTTTTTTCATTTGCTTCTTCCGGAGTTTTATATGTACCAATATAATAATACTGCCCATATCTAAACACCTCTGCTACAAAACCATCTTTGCTTTTCTTCCTAACGCCAACATATCCAGTTTTGGATTGCAAATGCGTTTTATTCATACTCTGCTCATGTTGAGTTGACCATTTACAATTAGCAGGCTCATAGTTGCCATCATTGTCAATCCTATCTAAAGATAAATTATCACGATATCCATTCTCCATAGCCCACTTGTAGAAACAAAGGAAATCTTTGTTCCAATCATCACAAACTTTTATCCCTCTACCTCCATACCTATAGTAAAAAGGACTGTTCTGGTTATTGCATCTTCTTTTCATGTCCGCCCAACATTGATAGATACGCGTTTTACACATTCCATGTTTTAGAGGTTGTCCCACTTTTCCCATCAGCTATCTCTCCTATTCCCACCATATTTTTTGTAATAACGCATCCCTTTGATAAAGCCGTAATCAAAAATACGACAAAAGACTTCATAGAAGTGATTTGTTTCTCTTGCATCTTCATAGAAAGCCAAAAGTTCACTAACTAACAAACAATATGTATAGTGTCTGTTACGCAGTGGTGTCATTTCTTTTGCAATAAGTTTGTCAATTTTTTCGATTTCCTGTCTGGTTTTCATAATTAATCCTCCTTTTTGATAGTGCTCATTTTGAGCACTATACTATATTCGTATATTAGTGTACAATTTGAGCACTGTCAAGTATTTTTTCAAAGGAGGTATTTCTTTGTTTTCTGAAAGATTAAATTTTGTCCGTAAATCAAAAGGATACACCGCACAACAGATGGCTGATTATCTTTCCATGGGTTTGAGGGCTTACAGAAATTATGAAAGCGGTAACCGTTTTCCATCTGCAGATGCTCTTATTAAAATTGCAGACAAACTAGATGTTTCTATCGACTATCTTCTTGGTCGGGATGAATGGTTGAAATCTCACGGAGTTTTCTTTGATGAACACTGAACAAATCTTCTAAAGCGTCCCACAGTTCAATTCCGCCGAGCCTTTCTCCACTTTCTATAGATTTGTAATATCTCAGACCGATATCCAACTTATCTGCAACCTGTTTCTGTGTCATGCCTGCTTCTTTGCGGGCTTTTTTCAAATTATCGCGCATCCCATCACCGCCTTAAAACGGAACATCGTCATCTTCCACGTCCTTTGTGGGATAGAATCCATTCTCGCCTGCACTGCCGCTTTCCTGCAACAGCTTTTTGGGCGGTACAATGAAATCCCCCTTACGAATTTTTTCCACACTGCGGATGTTGGCAACATACAGTCTTGTGCCGTCGCTGCCGTTATTTTTGCGGTATTCTTCCTCCGCCAGTACCAGCCCGATCAGCTTGCCTTCCAGACGCTTTTCCTCATTTTCAAATACAAAGCCGGAGTTGCTTTCCTTGACCGCCGTCAGAAAGCCCTTAAACATGGACTGTGCCTTCTCCTTGTAGGAACGGTAAAACGTACCACCCCAGAAGGCTTTCGCCTTGTAGAGCGCATCCCAGTGTCCCTTGTGCTCCCCTTCCGCGATGTCATACTCCAGCTTCAGATATTCCTTCTCAGGTACGTCCACCGCTACCGTAATCTTGCAGACATATCCGCCCGGGGTCAGTCTCGGCAGCTCCACAGGGTCGGGTACGCTGTTCCAGTTGATATTTTTCATTTCTTGTCCTCCTCTTATAATTCCCAATATTCTCGAATCGTGGTATCCACCATCTTCAAGTCGTTATCAATTTCCGTTTCAAACATATCCATCGGGCTTTTCGCCGTTGTGAAACCGTCCGACTGCGTGATAAAGCTGTATTTCCCGTCATTTGCCCTGCACAGCAGAACAATGGAAAATAACCCTTCCACCGTCAGCTTTTCATCCAGCATCTTGCCGATGGTTTTTGCTTTCAGCCTGCCACCTTCCGCCTGCTCAATATGATGCAGGAAATAAACAATGCAGTCCGGCGGTGTCTGTGCAATTACAAAATTGATGAGATTGCGGAAGTTCATCGCAATATCTGTGAACTTACCGTAACCAACCTCCTTCGCCCTGTCGAAAAATTCAAACGCAAGGAGATACTGACTGTCATCAATCGCAAATGCCTTCAGATATTCCGCAGGAAATTTTCCATCCTTATCCTTGTGCGGCAGGTTATCCATGATTTTTCTGTAAGTAGCGTTGTTCGCAACCTTCAGCTTTTTCCGAAAAGGCAGCGGTTTCCCTGCTACATTAAAAATACCGATTTCATCTTCGTTAAAATTCCGCAGGCTTGTACTCTTTCCGCTGCCGCTTTCGCCCAAAATCAGCACAGGAATCCCCATAGTCCATCACTCTCCCTCAAATTTTCTGTTTCTGGCATCCTCAACCATCTGCTCTTGGATGGCATCCATTTCCGCCAAAATCTGCTTTTTGCGGTTGAATAGCCCTGCAATCTGCCGCTCTGTTTCCCGCAGATCCATGCTCAGTTCAAAATTTTTCTGCAAATAATCCTGTCTGTTCACCAGACTTCCTCCCTTCTGATACAGTCATCGCACCCAATCGGTTCTCCATGCCTGTCAAAATAGAAATACTCGCATTTCCTGCTCCCGCAAATGATACATTCAGGGATGATTTCCTCCGCTTCTTCCTCTTTTCTGGGGTCTTCTGTGTATGTAAATGCCATCACAACACCTTCCTGCAAATCTCCGCAGGGAAGCTCTCCCCGTTTAAGTACCAGCAGTTCCACCAAGGGTCATACTGCCATTCTCCGCTTTTCAGCAAAGGCTCGCCGTCCACACGGTTAATCTGCATCGTGCCTGTCCAGTTTTCCATTGCATTTCCCTCCTGTTTCTGTTATTCTGTAATTGAATAATTATCCAGTCCCCGAAACGGTGCGCCAACACCTCTGGGGACGTTTTTATTTCTTAGGCAATTCCCTGCCGTAAAACACATTACCGATTGCAAAGGCAATCACCGTGCCGGAAATCAGATAAAACATCATCCTGCTGTCGGGATTCTCCAGAACCCATACTAAGCCGCACTGCGCCAACAGCGTCCCGAAGAATACCACCGCCCAACGAATCAAGCCACGCCGCAGGTAGAAAAACCGCCGTTTCCATTTACTTTTCATAACTTAACCACCTCGCTCCCTTCCTCGAAAAATTGTCCGTATCTGAATGATTCTGTGTATTTTCCAAAATCCACCGTAAACACAAACGGATACATCCCCGTGACAATTCCTGTTTTCTTGTTTTTTTGCACCGGGCCTGTGCTGCCCTCCCGGAAAAACACGATTTTTTTAATCTTTTTCCCGATATACAGCCTTCCTTCCAACACCTGCTTCATTTCCTCCAGAGTTGCGCCGCTGCGCTTCATTCCGCCCTTCATTCCGCCACCCCTGTCTCCAGAGGAACGATGTTGTTCGGGTCGGATACATCGTAGCCCTCATACTTCCGCAGAAACTCCTCCACCGCTTCTCTGCGGCATTTCAGCTGCCCCAGCTTCAGAAACGGCAGCAGCCCCGCATCCTTCAACCCATACACTCTGGTGGAGTTGCATTTCAAAATCTGCGCAACCTCTTTTACTGTGTAAAGCATCGGCTCCATAAAAACACCTCTTTTCTTATCTTTCAGAATCTTCCATTTTTCACCCATTTATGCTATAATTCTCTCGAAAAGGGGGCGATTTTATTATTGAATGGCTAGTTCATCTGAATAGTACAAACGAGTATTTTTCCCTTCTGGTTTCTTTTTCTGGAATACTTGGATTTATGCTATCTGTTTGGTTACTTATAAAATCTCACTCTATCAATAAAACCTTGAAAATAATATCTCAACAAGAGATCTACAACACCAATAGCAACCTCTATGCTAATCGTTTTTCAGGTTTTAAAGAAAGTATCCTGATAGACGGTGACAACTCCAGCAGTTTATTCCATAGAATCTTAGAGGACATTTATCGCGTTGAGAAAGAATTTCACTCACTATTCTCTTTGCGAGAAAAATTGACTTTTTTATTACTAAAGCATGAGCTAAAAAAGAAAACCAAGAATACTGATAAAATATGTACGTATCTTGATTATTTTATTGGCCACTTGCGCATAAAGGAGGACCATCATGGCAAATGTTGAAAACCTTATTCACTCTTTAATCCAAAGAACTAAAGATAAGAAGATTCTTTGGGAATATCTTGCAGGGTTCCCAAAATTAAAAGACCTTTCAATCCATGTTGCTACAGCAAATTCAGATTACTTTCTCGATCCGAATGATTTTGATATGGATTTTTCATTTTATGCAGAATACAAAGATGGTTACTTTGTTCTACTTAATGTCGAACCGAAAATTCTGCTATTTGCTTTTCCTACGCTGGATGCCCGTGTAAAGGCTCCGCTAAACGCGCAATATCAATTCCAGACAGAATTGGTTAGATTGTCCAATTTAGCATCCAGACAACATCCAAATGTAGAAGACTTTATCGATGAATTTCTTGCAGACAAAGACTAATTTTCATCCAAAAAGTCATCTATAAATTTCTCTACATCATTCCGAAAATCGATTTTAATCCCAAACCGTTCTTCAATTATTTTTGTAAGAACGGTTATTTTTTGTTCTATTTCGTTTATGCGTTCACTTGTCTGCTCCACTTCCCTCACCTCCCTCTTAGCTTGCGTCCTTATCTTTTTACTGGTCTTTCTTCGTTATTTTCAATAACGCTTTAAGCGTTATTTTCAGGCAAAAAAATAAGCTGATTATATTTCACATCGTATGTATCCTCAATCTTTTTCAGAATCGGAATATCCGGATAAGTCTTTCCTTTTTCGTAGTTTGCCAAGGTTTCTACCGTAATTCCAATCAATTTCGCCGCATCTTTCTGTGTCAAGCCCTTGCTTACTCGGGCTGCTTTCAATGTAATTTTCAAAATTCTCACCCCTTTCATACTACGATAATAATACGCTTTATGCGTTTTGTCAATGCTAAAAGCGTAATTTTTTTATTTTTATCTTGATTTTTTTTTGTTTTTAGCGTATATTGTCATTAGAAAGGGAGTGAGCCTATGAGCGACCTCGGAAACAAAGCCATTATGGCTGAAAATATAAAATACTATATGGATTTAAATAATAAGTCAAGAAATGATATGTGTGAGGCTCTTGGATTCAAATACTCCACTTTTACTGATTGGGTAAATGGGAAAAAATACCCTCGCATTGATAAAATCGAAATGATAGCAAATTATTTTGGCATCGAAAAATCAGATTTAGTCGAAAAGCGAGATAAGTCCCTCCCCGAAGGTGCCATCCCCTACGTTCCCGAACCAATGGTAAACGTCCCTCTGGTCGGCTCTGTGAACTGTGGCACGCCGCTATTCGCCGAGGACAACATTGAAGGCTACATCCCCACCCCCGAATCTGACCTCCAGACGGGCGAAACCTACTTCTGGCTCAGAGCCAAGGGGGACAGCATGATAAACGCAGGCATCCATCATGGTGATTTGCTCCTTATCCGCCAACAGGCTGATGTGGATAATGGGGATATTGCCGTTGTCGCCGTCAATGGTGACGAGGCTACCCTGAAAAGAGTGAAAAAACAGGAAAATGCGCTGATTCTCCAACCCGAAAACCCCGCCTGTGAACCGAAAATCTTTGTTGGCAAGGATATGGAAAATATACATATCCGAGGTAGGCTGATGCAGCTTAGGAAGGAATTTTAGATTTTTAAAAAACTCCCCCTGTGATACTGCCATATCACAAGGGGAAAAGAAAGTCGTTGCCTAACAACCCTCCAAACAGAAAATATCACAATTCGTGAATATTGTCAAATTAAGGAGGGTAAATCATGAAGAAAGAAAAGCCAACAACAAAAACTTGTAAGCACTGCAAAACGGAAATGCCTATTGATGAAAAGGTATGCCCGAACTGCGGTAAAAAACAACCAAACGGTTGTCTCATTGCAATCATTGCTCTGGTAGTGGTTATTGTGATTCTCGCATTGCCTTTTGGCGGCAGTGATGACACAAAAGAACCTGATACCGAACCAACCAAGACTTCTAAAACAGATACAAAAACACCCAGCGAAGACGATATCCAAAAAGCTATTGAAGAAGATAGCACTATCTTTGATTTAGTTGAAACATCCGAAAACTTGACAAATACATTGCTGATTGCTGTTTCTAATACAGAATCGGGAACTACAACCACTCTCGATGTATATGACCTCTCCGGTCAAACAGAGCGTTCTCAGTACAATCTTTCGTCCCAACTCCCGAAGAAAGATGGTACAAATGATGAATATGTAGAGGCAGCAAAAAATTATATCCTAAACGGCATGATGATTGCAAGTGATATGCACTCTTACCTTGATAAAAACAAATTAGATGATTTGTCTGATTACAAAAAAAGAGTTGAAGCACAGCAAAACTATACCTTGTCCGTCGTTTCGGCAAGAATGGTATATCTTTCTGATGCAGGAGTGCCAGAAGATAAAATTAACGAAATTCTCGGAACAAATTCTGATACAGAATAAAATCTCCCCAAATAATACTGCAGAAATAAAGAGCTTTATATGAGGAGAGTTTTTATGTTAGAAATAAAAGATTATATCCGCGATCGAGTGGATGACCAAATAACTTGGTATGATAAAAAATCACAAACAGCACAAAAACATTACAAGCGCATACAAATTATGGAAATAATTGCTTCTGCTGCTATTCCAATTATCGTACCATACGCTCAGTCTGGCAATGCAATTTCAATACTTGTTGCAATTCTGGGTGCGCTAATCGCAATTCTTGAGGCTGTTTGCCGCCTATATAAATATCACGAAAACTGGATTCAATATAGAACAACCGCTGAGCTATTAAAATATCATAAAAATCTATTTTTGACTCAGTCTGCTCCATATAACAATCAGGAAGAAACTGTTGAAAATGTTTTCGTTAGAAATATAGAAGCTATTATTTCATCAGAAAATAATACCTGGAAAGCATTAAACACAAACGCAAAACAGGAAGCGACCGAAACTTAATCATTCATAGGTTCATAGGTCTTTTCAAAAATATCTGGTTTACAAGGATATTGCTCTCCGTTCACACCAGTGATAATCCAATCACCAGGACTAGCTATCATATCCCCCTCCAGTGTCGAAATCACCATTTCAACCTCTGTTTGATATGCTTCGATAATAACAGGTTTTTTTCTAAACCTTGCTACCTGAGATTTGTTTTTGTTGTTATTGTTTTTTTCTTGATTATTCATAGTTTCACCACCATTTTAGAAAGGAGCTTTTTTATGACATACAATATTTTTATTAGCCATGCATGGAAGTATTCCGAACACTATAATAAAGTTGTCACTTGGCTTAACGAAGCTCAGGCAGAGGGTCAGTTCACTTGGAAAAATTATTCTGTACCCGAGCACAATCCTTTAATTGACCCAAATACATCTGCCGGAAAAACGACCTTAAAAAAAGAATTAAAAGAACAAATTTCTCCGGCTTCAAAAGTAATCGTTCTGGCTGGAATGTATGCAGCACACAGCGACTGGATTGAATTTGAAATCAATACTGCCGTTGATAAAAATAAATACATTATCGGCGTTAAACCTTGGAGCCAAGAACGTATACCTAACATTGTAACCAACAATTCCGATGTTATGGTTGGATGGAATAAGAAGTCTATCATTGATGCTATTCTAAATTCCTAATAATATTTTAGGACAATCCGACCTAAAACACAATACATAAACAGTCTCAGGTAGTTTCAATTTTAAAGCAAAAAAATCCCCCTTCCCGCTACCAACAGGAAAGGAGATTCTCATATGGCGGTCTTTGTATAACCACCTACTCGCAATAGGATTATACCACGATACCGCCTTATTTTCTATACCTATTTTTCAATTAAGGAGGAATGCTTATGAAAGGCGGAACACGAAAACGTGGTAAAACATGGTCATATTATTTTGATACCGCTCAGGTCGGCGGCAAAAGAAAGAAAATCGAAAAGGGCGGATTCCGCACCAAGAAAGAAGCGGAAACGGCTCTGGCAAAGGCTATCGCGGAATATGAAAACTCCGGACAGGTCTTTCAGCCTTCCACCATCAGCGTCAGTGATTATCTGGATTTCTGGTATGAGCAGTATTGCAAAATGAATCTCACAGAAAATACGCAGCAGACCTACGCAACGCTGATCCACAGGCACCTGAAACCGCAGTTCGGTGCGTATTATTTAAAAAGCCTACAGGCGGCAGCCATTCAGGAATACATAAACCAGCTAAAGGCGCAGGGCTATTCCAAAGCGACCATACGCTCTATCTTTGTTATCCTCTCTACTGCGATAGATTATGCTGTTCAACCTTTGCAGTATATCCGAGAGAATCCCTGTCGGTTTGTAAAGATAGGTACTGTCGCAAAGCCGGTCAGAGAGCGCATCGTGCTGACGGATGCAGAATTTGACCGCATCCGGAAACGCTTTCCCGTTGGTTCTCGCTACTATATTCCGCTTATGATTGGCTGGAACTGTGGGCTGCGTATCAATGAGTGCTTTGCCCTCACATGGGACGATGTTGATTTTGAAAACTGCACGTTGTCTGTAGAGCGTCAGCTTATCCGCAGGAACATCAACGGCAATCTGGGGTTCTCCCTCAAAGAACCAAAGTACAACTCCAAGCGGAAAATAAGATTCGGGGAATCCCTTTACCGAATCCTCAAGGCAGAGAAAAACCGACAGCTTAAAAACGAACTGAAATATGGCGAATTCTACACAGTATATCAGCTTGTCGATTTTACGGACGAAAAAGGAGCGCCCCGACAGCGAATTGTCGGCGCACAAAAAATTCTTTCCACAGGCGCGCGGCGAATCAATTTTATCTGCGTTGATGAAAACGGAGAGCTGACAACCAAAAACAGTTTTGCCTATTGCCAGAGAGTCATCCGGCAGGAGCTTGGAATCAATTTTGATTATCACAGCCTGCGCCATACCCACGCCACAAAGCTGATTGAGGCAGGTGCCAACGTGAAGGCAGTTCAACAGCGGCTCGGGCACAAAAACATTGTAACCACAATGAATACCTACGTTCACCACACAGACGAAATGGCACAGACCGCAGCGGATTTATTTGAAAGCGTTGTAAATGGCTTGCCACCCAAATGAAATTTACGGTGGCAAATGGGTGGCAAATCTCCAAAAACATCAACCCAACACCGCAGAAACGCTGATAACACAATAAAGAAAACATTCGCATATTTTAACAAAGCCTTAAGTTTCTATTCACACTTTGTCCATATTTTTACAGTATACTACAAAAGAAGTCGAAAGGACGCCCCCTTTTACTTCCGCCTGCAGTCCCCTTCCCCGAAAGGCTGCAGGCACCCCTTCCCCTATTGGAAGAAAAATATTGAAAGAAAAAAACAGACAACTACCTATATTTGGTTTATCATAGTAATATACCCTCCCCTTTACAGAAAAAGCAGCCCAAACAGGCTGCTTTTTCTGTAAAATCGAAATCAGGGCACCCACATGCAACAACGCAGAGCCCATCTCAAAAATACTTCGTATTTTTTCGTTGTGGCGCTCGCCAAATATCTGCAATAAAAAGAACAGCCTATCATGCAAGCATGTAAGCTGTTCTTTTTATTGCAGATGCTTGGCTCTGCGTTGTTACATGTAGCTCTTTCTCCAGATGGATGGAGCGAAAAGCATAATAATCGGGAAAATTTCCAGTCTCCCCAGCAGCATATCCAAGCAAAGCACAATCTTTGCGAAGCCGGAGAAGAAGGAAAGGTTTTCAACAGGCCCTGCCATAGCAAGTCCCGGTCCGACATTACTCAGGCATGTTGTAACCGCAGTCACATTCGTAATAAAGTCGAAATTATCCAGCGAAACCAGCATGAACGACCCCAGCAAAATGAGCACATACAGAATAATAAACCCTGTCACGCTGCGAATAGAATCCTCATCCACCTTATAGCCGTCCAGTTTAATCAAGTTAACGGAGCGCGGGTGCACAATATGGCTGATCTCCCGCCGAATCATTTTCAGAAGGATTACAAAACGCGAAACCTTAATACCGCCCGCGGTTGAACCGCCGCATGCCCCCAGAAGCAGCAGGCAATACAGAAGCGTCTTGGAAAACTCAGGCCAGAGGTCGAAGTTTGCCGTTACGAAGCCCGTTGTACTCATAATTGCCGCCACCTGAAAAATCGCATGGCGGAAGGAGCCCTCCACCGTTGGATAATACCGAGAAATATCTATGGTAATCAGCGCTGTCGCAATGCAGACAATGGCAATATAGTAGCGCAGCTCCTCATTTTTCCATACATTCTTAAAATCCTTCATCAGCATCAAATAGAACAGGTTGAAGTTCACCCCGAACAGCAGCATAAATGCCGTAATGACATATTCAAAATACGCACTATTGTATTCCGCAATGCTGCTATTTTTTACAGAAAAGCCGCCTGTCCCCGCTGTCGAAAGGGCATGCACCACGCTGTCAAAAAAGGGCATTCCACCTGCAAACAGCAAAATCATCTCCACCAGTGTCAGTACAATATAAATCGTATACAGGATTTTTGCTGTCGATTTTACCTTTGGCACCAGCTTGGAAACCAGAGGTCCGGGTGCCTCCGCCTTCATCAGATACATCGTGCGCTCGTCCCCAAGGGGCATAATTGCAAGCATAAATACCAGAATCCCCATACCGCCAATCCAATGCGTAAAGCAACGCCAGAACTGAATACTTTTCGGCAGAGTTTCAATCTCCTGCAAAATGCTTGCGCCCGTTGTGGTAAAGCCGGATACCGTTTCAAAAAAGCAATTTACATAGCCCGAAATAGAGCCGCTCAGATAAAACGGCAGTGCCCCCAGAACGGACATCACAATCCACGAAAGTGCAACCACAACAAAGCCCTCTCGCCCATAAATCCGCTTATTTTCCGGCTCACGGCTGACCAGAACCGTCCCTACCATCAGGCAGGCGATAATGGTTGCGACAAATGCCGATGCCGCCTTTGCCTCCTGATACCATATAGAAACAAAGGCAGGCACTGCAAGCAGGGCAGCCTCTATTCGTATGATATTGCCCAGAATATAGGCAATCATATTAAAATTCATAACCCTTCACCAAATTTCAATTTATTATTTCAAAATATCCTTCAAGTCCGTCAAATGCTTATTTCTGGTAATAATAATCACGCTGTCATCCACCTCAATCATGTCATTACCGCCCGGAATAATAACTCTGCCATTGCGGATAATCGTTGCCACCAGAACCTCGCTTTTCGTCTTCAAATCCTTGAGCGGCACACCCACTACGCTGGATTTTTCTCTTACCTTGAACTCCAATGCTTCAATTTGCTCATTTACCAGCTTATGCAGCGTTTCTACGTTACTGCTCCCTGCGGAATTCTGCATCGCGCGCACATAACGGACAATATTATTTGCCGCAATCATCTTCGGCGAAATAAAGCCATCAATATCCAGCGCATCCAGAATTTCATCAAAGGAAATACGGTTGATTTTCGCAATCACCTTGGAAACCTTTTTCGCCTTGGCATAAAGCGCAACTACGATATTTTCCTCATCCATCCCTGTCAGGCAGACCAGAGCATCCGTCTTTTCCAGACCCTCCTCCTGCAGAGTTTCCTTATCCGTCCCATCTCCGTGAATCACAACCGCTTCCGGCAGCGCCTCACATAGATATTCACAACGCTTATAATCCAGTTCGATAATCTTTACGCGCACATGAGAAAGAATCAGTGCCTTTGCCAGATAATACGCCATTCTGCCGCCGCCCAGAATCATGACCGATTTTACCCCCGTACGGAACAGACCGATGGTACGGAAGAATTTTTCAATCTCACTATGTGATGCGGTCAGGTTGATTTTATCCCCTGCCTGCAATACAAAGTTACCGTTGGGGATATGCACCTCTCCTGCTCTCTGCACCGCGCAGATCAGAACCTTTACCTGAAACTCCTTATAAATCGCCCATAGAGGCATCCCATCCAGCACACTGTGGGGCGGAATCTTGACCTCTACCAGCTCCACACGCCCTCTCGCAAACACCTCGATTTTCAAAGCAGAGGGGAAGCGCAAAAGACGCAGGATTTCCGTTGCCGCCGCAAATTCGGGGTTTACCGTCATGCTCAGTCCAAGTTCTTCCTTCAATTCGTTAATCTGCTCATAATATTCGGGGTTACGCACACGGGCAATCGTATGCGGCACGCCCAGCTTTTTCCCCAGCAGGCAGGCAAGCATATTTACCTCATCCGCGGAGGTTGCCGCAATCAGCAAATCTGCCTCAGGCACACCTGCTCTTTTCTGGACAAGCATGCTTGCGCCGTTCCCCTCCACACTCATAATATCCATCGTATTGGAAGCATTATTCAGAACACTTGTATTATTATCAATTACAATGATGTCATGTCCTTCACCGGAGAGCTGTCTGGCGATAGTGCCGCCGACCTTACCGTCCCCTACGATTACAACCTTCATGCTGTATCCTCCTTATCCTTTAAGGAAATTTTCTGACATTCTTCAATCCATCAAGCTATCATATCACTTTATTCCCAAAATGTATATACTTATTAAAAACATTGATAAAACAAGGTATTCTATATGTATTTTTTATTTCTACACCAATTTCTACACCAATTTTAAGTTTTTTTCTATTGCTTCGATTTCCTCCAGTTTGGATTCATCCGTTACATGAACATACAAATTCATCGTCATTTCAATTTTGCTATGACCTAGGATTGCTTGCAGCGTTTTAGGGCGCATACCACTTTCTATACATCTCGTAGCGAATGTGTGCCTTAGCAGGTGAATTGAGAACTTTCTCATTCCCAATCTATTGCAAATAGCATATATTCCTTGATTATACGCTGACTTTTGAATTAGATTTCCGTTTTTGTTCAGAAAAATATAATCTGCATACTGGATTGGAATAATTTTGTTTTGAGAATTCTTCTCTTTTTGACTATATAAAATATTGACAGCTTCTTTTGTAAGCGGTATCTCCCGATGCCCGCTTTTTGTCTTTGGTTCTCCGATTACAAACCCTTGTTTCGCGACCTCCGATGCACTTCTCTGTATTTTTATTTTTCGATTTTTAAAATCTACATCAGACCACTTTAACGCAATCAATTCTCCAACCCGAATCCCGGTTTGCAGCACAAACGCATATCCATTATAAAATGATGATTTTTCTGATTCTTTTAAGAAAGTTTTTTGCTCATCAACAGTTAGTGCTTCTCGCGCTTCTGTTTTTTTACCACCAGTTGCTTTCACATTCCTTCTTACAGGATTTCTTTCTATTAAATAATTTTCGACAGCACATTCAAAAACACTCCACATTAAATCTCTATGCACCTTAATGGTAGATGTCTTATGCCCTTCATTCATCATATTTAGTACTTTCTGACAATGAATCGGCTTTACGTCTTTTAATTCCATATTCCCAATAATTGGAGAAATAGAAAAGCTCCACATACTTCTGTAGTTTCTTTCTGTTATAATTCTTATGCTATCCCCCTTTACTTCATTTATCCAGTAGTCAAACCACGCATCGACTGTTGGAGAGTCAGAAAAGAACACATCACCATGTTCATCCTCAAACTGCGCATCTGCCATCCATGCCCTGCATTCCTGTAGCTTATGAAAGTATTTCTGCTTTCGTTTTCCAGATTTTGTTGTAAAACGTCCTGTATACATTCCGTCTTTTCGTTGGCTGATACCAACGCCTAATTCTTTACCTCTAAGGTCTTTTCCCATCGTTACACACCCTTTCATTTTGAGAAAAGCCCCATACAGTGTCATATTACCATACAGGGCTAATTTCTGTCTATATCTCAATAGTATTTTCGATAAACTTGTCAAACTCCTTGCGCTTAATGAGTTTTCTGTTGCCGTTTGTAAGGGCGAAAGTGCACCGTGGGTTATTCGCAAGTTTTCTGAGCGTTGCCGTTCCGATATTGCTATAGGCGGACGCTTCGTCAATCGTCATTGTTACCTTCTGCCAAATCGGCACTTCTGGTTTCGACATATCCTCAATCCTTTCTATTTTCTTATAAATCTTCCTCAAAATGCGATTTACCGTAGATGATGATATTTTCATCGTATCCGCTATATAATCAATGGGAGAACCATTACTGGACAGTTGAAATACCATCATCTCATCCTCGGTAAAATTGGCGTTCTCTATAATTTTTCGCAATTCTGGCTTTGTCAAATCTCGCAAAGCCACTTAGGAATACCTCCTTTATGTATCCTCATTAGACCAAAGCAATTTCTTATTTCCTTTCTTGTCGGTCTGGAAAATGGTATCCTCTGTCATTTCGATTCCGATTTCAGCCTTTACTACTTCCTCGATATCATCAAGCGAAAGGTGCTTGTCCCCAACATCAGCCCAAAGCTGTTCAAAGGCAACTAACGCTTTGGCGCAACGTTCTGAACCGAATCCGAATTTATCATGCAGGACTAGCAACATAACCAGTTCCATTTGAGAAGAAAGCCCTCTATCAATGATTTTCTGCATATTTTCAATAGCTTCGTTCTTCGCTTCTTCAATGATTCTTTTCTGCTTCTGATACCGCTTTCTCTTTTCAATCTGATTCAGATTCATCTTTCACACCACCCTCGTAAACCGCAGAAATGAATTTGTCTACCCTTTTCTGCAACTCTGGCGGAAGATTTTCGTAAAAGTTAATTTCTTTGACTTGGTATCCGCATCTTTCTTTCATTCGCTCCATAGCCTTGATAGCAAGAAATACGCCGTTGATAGCTACATGGTATGCAGCTGGCAGTCCGCTTTCTTCATCTCGCGCGTCATGGTCTTTCTGGTAAGATACCGTGTGCCGCAGTAGGGCGGCTAACAGTCTGTCATCAGAGATATTTCTCCATGACTCAATACCTTCAACACCGTATTTTTCAACGGCAAATTCACGCACTCTTGCTAATGGCTCTAAAATCTCCAATGGTACAAGGTTGAGCTGCGCTTTTCCTTCATCGGATTTTACGATTGGCGTTTTCATAAATTTTCCTCCGTTCTGGCTTTTATCTGGTACTCATTGCTTTTATCTTCTCCAATTCTGCATGAACGGTGTCCATAACAGAATCACTTACTACTCTTTCCTTCTTCTCTTTGCCTTCAATCAGTAATTTGCTCTTTTCGTCAAACGCATTAGAAAGCTGCTTAATCCTATCCTGCATTTCTATTCTGGCAGGATTTTCATTATTAGAAAGCAAATTCTGTGCTTCTGTTGGTAGTTTTGCGCTTTCGTCTTTCTGCATCAGCACAAGCCGGTATGACCGCTGAAAATTGCTCATAACTACTGTCTCATTATATTCTTCATCCGTAGCCCAAATATGTAACTGCTCCGGCGTTCCGATTGCACTCTGGATGATGGCAGGCAGTTTCAAAAATTCCTCGGTATATCGGTATCCGCTGTTTCTAATCGCCATACTGACTAACGACCACGCCTCCATTTCGTTCAATTCCTGCGGTTTGCTAACGGAATGAACCATATCAACCAACTGCCCGATTGTCGGTGCAAATCCGCTTGTATCAGACAGGATATAGGATTTCAACGCAACGGAGATTTGCTTGTATGAATATTCCGATAACATCATATTCCATACATCTATGGTCTCCGAAAGATTGCTTGGCTTGAAATTTGCAAAGCAGTCACATATGATACGAATGATTTGTACCGTTTCTTCACGCTTCAATGTTGCTCACTCCGTTCTCAATGACAATCCAAATACCACTTTCTCCATCCTTCTCATACATAAAATCTGTTTGATATCCAGCAGATATGAGTGTTTTCATGTAAGAAATAGCTTCTTCCGCATCTTTGCATTTTATGGTATCTCCAACCTTTAAACTTTGCCCCAATTTATCTCGCCTCCTGTCGCAACTCCACCATTCTTCCCTATTTTCTCCCAAACAATACCTTGATAGCCGCTTGAAATGCTTTCATTTATTGCCGTTGACACCGCCGTATCTCCGTATTGTGTTGACTTTTCCGATACGGTTTTTAAAAGTGTCCGCAGACCTCTTTCCTTGTACTTGAAATTTCTCTCTCCCTTGTATGCAATCCAATCCTGCACCGATTCCAGAAGATAATCGGAAATAGCAAACTCGGAAACAATGTCATTCATCATATCCGAATAGGACACTTTCTTTTCGGAAACAGAAGGAGTGTTTTTCGGTTCTTCTTCCGTCTGGCAATTATCCGCACTTCCTCTAACCTTATTTACCGTATCCATAACGTACCGCCTAAAATCATCGGACTTAATATGCTTTGCCACATTCTCAACTCCTGCAAGTGTTTTCTCTGACTTGCTCCAGTTGTACTTATGCCAATTCAGAATCAGCACTTCCTTTGTTTCTGCACAGTACCGAATCACGCCATGCACATTTTCAAAACGGCTAATCAATCTTGAAATTGTATCCTTTGTGTACCCTGTATGGTGCGACATTTGATTAAAACTTACCTCATAGCAGCCGCAGATATTCGTCTGTGGGTTTGTCAGAAGATAAGCATAGAAATACTTATCCTCTGGTGTAAAATCGTCCTCGACCTTGCTGTCCGTCCAAAACGATATGTGTAAATTCCTGTATATTGCCATAAACAACACCACGCTCTTATTTATTGTTGATTTTCTCGTCAAGATTCATTTCTACGCCTCCTTCTGCGGATACACAAGGCTCAAATCATATCCGCTTTCGATAAATTTCAATGTAAGCTCATGGTTTGCCGCATTTCCCAATTTGTCATATATCCAGTACATATCAGTTTGTTTGAATTGCGTTCCAAGATACTTGTTGTATCCCTCCAGAAGTTTTTCTCTCCACTCTTGGTTTCTTTTTGCTGACGCATACGGTGCTCCTTTTGCAATCGGTCTGGAACACCATTCTAACAGTTTGCAAATAATATCCGTCTTATCTTTACAGCCTATCGCAGTAAAGTACACATTCCCTCTGTCTGATATAATCAATTCTCCAAACCTGTTTACAAAACTGCCCTCAAAACACTCCATTACATTGAAAATTTCATCAATCATTTTTCCACCCTCATTCTTTTTGCAATCTCGTATATTACTGGTACGGTCACGCCGTTCCCTGCCTGTTTATACAACTGACTGTCACTGTTTACCAGTTCCATTCCCCTACGGAAACCACCGATTCCAGAGAAGAAATCAATGAATTTCATGATTCAGCCCCTATTCGTCCGTAAATTTCAATTCCTTTTCCTTTGGCGAAACCGTATTCTTGATTTGCGCCTTTACTATTTTCCCATCCGTCCAACATATAAATTGCATCGCAAAGGTCGAGCAACTCAAAAGACATTCTCATGTATTCCTCATGTGTTGCATCTTTCGGCATGATATCGTTCAGCCTTGCAGGATTTACCGCATCATGCCCAACTGCAATCAATTCCTTTTCCGCTTTCAAAAATCTTTCTCTGAAATCTTCTGTGCCAGTAATAGCACCGCTTATGTAAATTCTCAATTACTCGCCGCCTTTCCATTTCTGTAATCTTCTATTGCCCTGCTGACTGAATCTTTTCCGCAGTCACTACTATCGTACCATTCAACCGCCTTAAAAACAGGACTGAGCATTTCGTGAAGTGTTTCAATTCTGATTCTGGCTGATTTGATATACTCAACCAATCGTCTTACATCCTTTGCCACATCCTCATATCCGTTTGAATTGAGGTAGTCAGACATTTCTTCTAACAATTCAACACTGCCATACTGCACAAGCTCGTCAACTTCCTTTGAGTATAGATAACTCCAACTTCCGCCGCTCATTGTTATTCTCCACCTTTCAACCTCTACAAATTGCACAAACTTAATTGGCTTGCCATTTCAAGACCTATTTTTTCTTTTCTCTCCTTTGAAAATCTGTTGTATGTTTTTCGGTTGGTAAACAAGTATTCTATTGCAACCTTGCTATTGCTACTTGCCGCTGACAAAACACTTTTTTCTGTTTTTGCTATCGGAATAAAATTTTCTGGCATTTGATATTCTGATATAAAAATGTTATCTTGCCATTCAGCCCATTCGTAAAATTCTCCGTGATTAAATCCTTGATATTTTCCACAATTTGTTCCTTCGTATGGAATATCGCAATATATTACTGCATCGTTCGGAATTTTAACACTTCTGTAATCAACGCCAAGACCTTGTATGCTTTGTAGGCTTTGTAGGCTTTGTAGGCTTTGTATGCTTTGTAGGCTTTGTAGGCTTTGTAGGCGTTCTATTTCTATTTGTCTTGAAAGGATGTCCAAATCATTTCTCGCAATTTTCTTTATCTGCCTGTTAAACTCAAGATAACGCCCATACACATCGTTTAATTTTGAAGGATTTATTTTGTATCCATACTTTTCCAAAATACTTGTATCGTTTGAATAAACCGCTCTGTGGTAGTCTTTTTTGAATTGTTCTATCTTGGCACCGTATATGTAGTCCTTCCCATTGTTTCCAAATGACCAGACGAGTGCGATATAAGCATCTTTGCCCTTCAGCCTGTTAAATGTTTCCCTATCAACCCATTCTCTCCTGTTTTCAACTGTATACTTTCCGTATACGCAATCCTTGAATAGAATAGGCAGCCTTCCGTCTATATCGTTCATAATAAAGCGTTTCCATTTTCCGCTTAGTATCGCACAATGCGTAACGGCACCGCCGCCACAAAATAAATCTACAAACGTATCCGCAGAAGGCAAATTTGAAACTATCCACTTCGCAATAGCATTTTTACTTCCCTTGTATGGCAACCCATATCTCAATCATCAATCGCCACCTTTCATCAACTCCATAAATTTCTCATACTGCCGTTCTGAAATCTTATTACCCCTCTTATCCGCTCTAATTTCGATTGTGAGGTGCTTTTCGGCAATATGTGATAATTCTTTCGCAAGATTCTTTCTGCCCTGCTGTACGCCTTGTGAATAGGTTTTAGGCTGCTTATATTGCCCTGTCACAAGCTTTCCTATTGATTGGCTACCTGCGGTTACGTTATACATTTGAAATCCGTCATCTGCGAATGACTTAATCGTTGCAACCTCTCTTTCGTCTAACTCGCTCTTAGGGCAAGTTTTAAATGACAGTTTCCAACCATGCGGATTTTCGCCACTGTAAAATCCATGCTTTTTAAGACTTAATGCGATATGGTCGTACTCACCCAAATGAGAAGCGCACCTCTCGCACAAATTGATTGCTTGACCGCAATACGCCCGACGAATTTGCGCCTCATCAGTCCTATAAAACACATAGATACCGCTTGAATATGGAATGTTCGGGCAGATTTTTTTAATTCTGCCCTCTCGTTCTGCCTTAATTGCATATATCTGTTTATAATTTGGCTTTCCCATTATTGTCACCTTTTAGTGGAGTGGTTAATATTCTTTCGATGTCCCACCCCAACTCCTTTCTGTGTAATAGACAATGAGGATTAACCCCTAATCTTTCTGCCCATTCAACAACACGGAGTTTTTCTCCGTTATATTCCCATACTGGAGAATTTGATATATTCCTACATTTTGCACTGCAATATACAGCTTGATTAAAATGACCTCCCCTTTTTGCGTTAAAACTTTCCCCGCATATAGGACAGATTTTTGTGTAATCTTTTGTGTTCGGGTGTGTTTTGGTTCTTAACTTAAAACCACATTCATAACTACAAGTTTTTGCTCCGTTTCTTGATGAAACTTCATATTCTTTTCCGCAAATAGGGCAAATCCTATAACGTTCTTCATCTGGAATAGTATCTCTCTTATTTCTTGCCTGAACTTCATTTGTGACAAACCTACAATTTTCAGGGCAATAATCACCATTTACATCTATCCTGTCTATTGTCAATACATTTATATGCTTGTCTGTCTTTTCTTCTTTGTAGCCATTAGCAACAGCCCAATCACAAAATGCTTTTGGATTATTCAGCCATTCATCGCACATTTTTATACCCCTGCCGCCATAATCCTTATAACTTTTGGCATTTTTGTTGTAACATCTGTATTTAATGCTTTTCCATAAAGGATATAATCTACCGTGCTTTGTGGAAAGCCCATGCGTTCTGTTTATTGCTCCCACTTTTTCTTTATGAAGGCAACCACATGAAGTTGTTTTTCCATTTCTCAAGTTTCCGTGTCGAACAATAGTTTTATTTCCGCAATCGCATAAGCAGTTCCACCGCTTAACGTTCTTTCCGCTTTTTGTAATATGGTCTTCTGCTCTTTCCAAAACAACCAATCTTCCAAATCTATGACCTGTTAAATCAATTCTATTTCCCATCTTTCCGCCGCCTTACAAATCTTACCGCCTTTTCCGATTAACCTCTTTCTCAACTCTTTCAAATTCTTCATCAGATATTCCGAATATCTCAATATAGTAATATTCCGGTGCGTACAACACCAATATATTGTCCTTCTTATAAATAGGCACCATGAAATCGCCTACAATATTCGGAGTATCAAACATTTGTATCCCTTTTTCAAAATTCTCTTTCAAAAAAACGATTAAATTTTCTATTCTCAAAATCAGTCTCCACCTTTCTTATTTTTTAAAACGGCAAATCGTCATCTTCAATGGTATTGTCAACGGGATAAAAACCATCCGTGTTACTCTGCGGTTTCGGCGCATCACTTATCTGCCCTGCACTGCTGCTTGCCGATTTGCTTTCGGCGAACTCGAATGATTTGACAATGAAAGACACAGTGTTTTGTTTCTTCCCTTCTCTGTCTGTGTATTCATTCTGCGCAGCTTCACACTCGAGGATAACTTTTGTACCTTTTTTAACAAATTTATCCATTGTTTCCGCCGTTTTGCCGAAAGCGGAGATATTGAAAAAACTCGTTTTCTTCTTGTCTCCGTATCCGCTTTCGACCGCAACGGAAGTTCTTCCTACCGCAAGAGGATTGGCGGACTGCGTGTATCTGAGTTCAACATCTCTTGTTGTTCTGCCAACAAAAATACATTTATTCATTTCTGCTTGTCCCTCTTTCTTCTAAAGTATTCGTTCTTTCGGTAATCTGCCTGATTTTCGATGAACGCCTTATTTTGCATTTCTTTTTTATTTTTCAAATGCTTCTGATTCCAAATCGTGAATTTCTCGCATTTTGAATGGCATCCAGCAATCCTTCTTTCGCAACCATAGCAGGGGCAGATGCCGTCCTTCGCCTTGATATTTGTATTTAAGGAAAACTCATATCTTCCCATCACTCAACCACCACCCGTCATTACGCCCTGCAACGTACACATTCGCCGTAGGACACACCTCTTTCATGCGCTCGATGAATTTATCGGAATCGGCATTATCAGCTGACAGATGGCACATTATGACGTTATGCAAGGAATTAGAATTATTCGCCTTTACAAACTCACAAGCTGTCTCAATCTCCATGTGACCGCCGAAAATATGATTCTTTTTCCCTTCGTTATCGGGATGAATCATATCCTTGTCATAATTCACGCCGAGAAGAATATGGTTTATATTTTTGAACCGCCATTTGATAAGAGCCGTATCCGTTATATAAAGCATCCTTCCCATTTCCTCATGTTCGATAAGGAAACCATAACAAGCACAAGGTTCGCCGTCCGCATCTGTGTGTGTCCATCTGCCATCAATCGTTGTAAGGTCAAAAGTTTTTACTACAAATCCGCCCATATTTTCTGATTTACTATCGTTTTCCAGATATGGTGCAAAAACAGGTATTCCCATTCTTTTAAAATCTTCTATAGACCTGCTATGGTCAAGTCAGAGATGTTTATGAGTAACTATCGCTCCGACAATATTTGATATTTTCCAATCAACACCTTTTTTAACAGTCTTTTCTGATACGCCTAAATCAAGTAACAAAATTTCTCCTGTTCTGCTGATTAAGGCGTGCGAATTTCCACTTGAGCCTGTGGCTACCGTTCTCAAAAACATCTACATCACCTCGCTCCCTTTCTCAAATTCCCATACATAGCCACCAGCCTGTTTTCTTACATTGCCTTTTGAGTTGTATGGCTCTTTGCTTGCGACTTGAGATATATTTCTTTGGCATATCCCTGTCATTCTGCTTGCTATTTCACAGTTGACATATTCGGCAAGATATACACCGTCCAATGTGTATTGTTTGACTCTTTTGGGCTTGACGTACCTATTGTAGTCATTCATCCCTTTGATTACATTTTTGTTTTTCTTAATTGTTTCCATGCTGTGTTTAGCTGGATGTATTATTTCAAGGTTATCTAATCTATTATTCTGTTTGTTCCCGTCTTTATGGTGTATGTGGTAACCTTTCGGGATTTCTCCTATAAATGCCTTTGCCACAAGCCTATGTATTCGTTCTGTTCTTCTTTTCCCATCGCAGTCAAAAAGATTTACGGTAAAATACCATCCATTTTTATCTGTGTTTGACATTATCCCTCCATTTTTATTTTTTCTGTAACTTTTCAATCTTCCATAATTTGAAATTTGGTATAGCCCTTCGTATCCATCAATCCATTTCCATTCTTCCGTACTTAATCACTCCTTTCGGAACACCGCAGTCAAGGATAAGAGATTTTCCATTGCTATCGGCGAGCATATAACAGTTTCCTGCGCTCCCTGTCGCTATCGTTTTTAACAGCACTTTCGCACCCCCCTAACGATTATTCAATCCCTTTTACTCTTTCTATCATCTTCATATCCTCCTATTGCAATACATTTTATTTCTTCAAGAACAACCTCCACAACATCCATGTCTCACGCAAGAATTAAAAACCACATCTATTTCTCTTGCATACTGACGGTATTGTTCTGGTAATTCGTTTAAGGATATTTCCCATTCTCCTAAGTGCGAGTAATATTCTTCATCTATCCATCCGCCAGAGTGCCAAAACGAATCATAATTAGAATCATTGAATTTTGATGTTTTCAAGCAATAATCATTATAATCATGACCGAATTTAACTATTTCTCCGTCAATTTTTAAAGTCAATACCCCTCTGCAAAGATTAGGGAAAGAACCTGTATAATTTACAAATTCAACATGTTCTGTTTTTGAGATATGCTCTGTATTTGTATCAACTATCATCATTACACCTCGCTATCTGGCGGGAATCTGAATACCTTTGGATAATCAAAGGCGAAATAATATCCGTCTCTACTTCGCGTTGTTTGATAGTTCCTGTATCCCTCTCTCAGCATTTTCATAACTTCTTCTGCTTTTTCTTTTGTCGAATATTCAGCTAAATTCCAAATAGTATCGTCCTCGGAATTTACTGCATAAGCAATAATCGTCATTTCATCATCGCAGTCGATTGAAATTGCAATCTGCTCATACGGCAAATCAACTTTTCCGTTCTGACTAATCATTCTCATATTTTTACCCCCTAACCAAAAGCCAAATTGCGCTCGCTATCGTAAGAACAGGAGCAACAACAATGCAAACGAAAGCAGACAACGCAGAAGGTTTGTTTTCCAGAACATAATAAGATAAATCCCTATTCATACCTTTTTTCTGATTTCTAATATATAACCAAATAGCCCTACCAGATGCAAGGATGAAAATCATCCAGACGGCAATCGTTACTTTTATAAGAATCACTGTTTACACCTCCTGCACGATTTCCCCATCAATGATGTTTTCCTCGTCAAAATCAACGGCATTTGCACTTTCCACAACATCATCCTGTGTCTGTCTGTATGTATCATCCAATTCAATTTGTGCTTGTCTTGCCATCTGGTCATAATTTTTTGGGTATTTCCTTGTTGCGTTGTTGCACATTTTCCGCTGAATCATGCTCTCTGGCATGTCCAGCCATGCACCGCTGATAAATTGTCTGGCAATTTCACATTCCAACATATCATCAACCGTGCTGCACGCTCTCAATGCGTTCAGAATTTCGTCCTTCTTGGCTTTGATTTCCTCTTTCTGTTTATCTGTAGCCTTGTATCTATCGGCACAAATGCCGAATGTAGCGTTCATCATATTCTGTTTAACGTGTGCCAACAAATTAACCTTTACGCTTGCCCTATCTGCTGTCAGATAAGTTACTGTGCCGTCCGTCAATTTGACTGGATATACCACCAGAACCGCTTTATCGGATAATCCGTTTTCTTCCCACTCTGGCGGTGTCAGTTCCAAACCTCTGTGTTTCGGCGGAATGTAGGTATCCCCTTCCTTGACTATCCAATATGGATAAACCTGTTCAACATCCTTGCCGTAATGAGAAAGAAGGGAATCATATCCTGCACCCTCGATACCCATTTCAACAACCTTTACCCACTCGTTCCCACGCTTTACATTTCTAAGCTGGAAATAACACTCCCTCGGATATGCCGCAGGGTTCAATTTCAGCCCTGCACAGTTTTCAACGATGCCCCTCAAGTTACTTGTATCAAGAGAGTTCATGTTTGCTTTGCCATCGTTCTTTACAAGATTGTAAATGCTCCCGACCGCCTCCATAGCGCATTTTCTGGAATACTCGTCAAAAATAACGCCGCAAGCCTCATAATCTTTGGCAATTAGTCCTGTGATTTCGTTAGACCACCGGCTTAATGCTGTTGTAAATTCCTTCTTTTCTGTCAACTGTGTATTTTCAGCCATTATTTCATTCCTCCTCCAACGGTCTGTTCCAACATTCTTCGCATTCTTCTGAAACAAATTGTTCGTCCGTATCTAAAAAGCACTCTTTATTTGTCGCATATCCCAACGAATGAGGGCAAATTTCTGGAAATTTGTTACGTATCAGTTCAGCTTTCGGATACTTCTCCAAGAAATCCTGCAAAATCGTTTTTCTCGGATGTTCTTTAGACCATTTTTTCACGGTAGCGATTACTTTTTCTATATCATTAAAAACCCACTTACAAGGCATACAACTGCGAGATGAAGAATCTTCCATTGGGCAATCACTACAAAACGGATACTTTTGACACATTCTATGCCATTCTCTCAAAAACTCTAACGCCTTCATTTCTGCCATTCTGCATCGCTCCTCACATGCTTCATATGTCTTCTCGAAAATATCTGGTTTACAGGGATAAAGTTCTCCCTTCACGCCGCGAATCACATAGTCCCCAACACTCACATGGTGTGTCCCCTCTAATGTATCAATATAGAGTTCAATAGGCGGTTTTTCTCCATCCTCACTATCGTAGTGCATGATGCCATTTTCAAAGGCATTTACAGCCCAATCAGGGACATAATATTTACCATCTGCACCTTTTAAATCTCCATCATATTTAAACGCTTCAATTACCACAGGCTTCTTTCTATATTTCATAACCATCACTCCACTTCCTTAATTTCTCCATCTTCCAACCGATACCATGTATCTTCTTTGTATTTATCCCCATCAATCTGGATTGCTTTGTAATTGACGATTTCTCCTTCATCGTTTCGCTCCACCATAACAATCACACTACCCATGCCGCCTTTAGCTCTGCCACCGTTTTCAGAAACCATGATAGAATGTTTTCCGCCTGCCAGTGTAGCCCCGTTTCCGCCTGCCAGTTTAGCCCAGTTTCCGCCTGCCAGTTTAGCCCCGTATCCGCCTGCCAGTGTAGCCCCGTATCCGCCTGCCAGTTTAGCCCCGTATCCGCCTGCCAGTGTAGCCCCGTTTCCGCCTGCCAGTTTAGCCCCGTATCCGCCTGCCAGTGTAGCCCAGTCTCCGCCTGCCAGTTTAGCGTTGTCTCCGCCTGCCAGTTTAGCCCAGTTTCCGCCTGCCAGTTTAGCCCCGTTTCCGCCTGCCAGTTTAGCGTTGTCTCCGCCTGCCAGTTTAGCGTTGTCTACGACATTTTCTTTTTCTGAAACATTATCAACTTCTTCTTTAATCTGCCGATAGGTTACGTCAAAACTTGCCTTAATAAATTCTACTAAAGACAGCCTTGCGCCGATTTTTAGTTTCTTTGTGCAATATTTCTTCTCGTCATTTGTAAGAGTTTCGTCCATTGCTTCTACTTCCGAAAATTCGCACATTTCGCCGTTATTATCAATTAACGGATAATAGTCAAGTACGTCCATAGGATTTTTGCAGAACACGCAAATATTAGCTTCGCTTTCTTCAAAAATCGTGTTCTCTGCGTACTGCTTGCTTTTGCAAATAAGCCCCTTGCGAAAACCTTTATATCCTTTCATTCCCATTTTTATTCCTCCCCATTGCATACTTTCAAAGTTTCATCATCTGTCCTGCGAATAACAATTAACTGGCGGCTTACATCTGGAATCCTGTTTTCGTCCAAGGATTCTGTATCATCAATCCAAATCGGCAGCTTGATTCCGTTCATGCCCTGCAATCCTTTTAACAAGAAAATTTCTGCAAGGATTCTGTCCCCATGGTTCAGACCATTAAAGTAATCAACGCCATTTACATTGATTCTCAACGTTTCCTTAATATCTCCGCTCAATGTTTCTTCGCTCATTTTGATTTTGATAAACTCAAATTTTCTGTTTACCATATCTTCCAAAGCTGCGTTTTTGGCAATGCTGAAATCCTGCAACATATCAATCCGGCGTTCAACATCCGTTGCTTTCTGTGCCTGTTCCTTTACGGATTCTTTCAACGATTCAATTCGTTTTTCTGTATTTTCGGTATCTCTGATGATAGCGTTTATTTCAGATTCTTTCTGAGAAAGGTCAGCCTTATAGTTGCTGATTCTTTCCGTTACTTGCCGCCATAAATCAGTTGATTCAAAAAGTTTAGAGGATTCTTCCTCTGCTTCTTTAAGCCGTTTTTCAAGCGTTTTATATTCTTCCGTTTTCTCAAAGCCGATAGAAAGCAATTTTTCCAAATTAATCTCCAAAGACTTTCTTATTTCTCTTTTATCAAAAACCTTTTCAGCCCATTCATTTGATTTTTTATTAAAATCTAAATATGTATCAGTTTCTGCTTTGATTGCGGATTCAAGAATATCAACCTTGTCTTTAAGTTCACATAAAGTATCTTCTTTTTCCTTGTATAATTTTTCTTTTACAACCTCTATTTCTTCTGAATTGAACCCCCTGCCACATTTAGGGCAAATATAGTCATTTCCGTACTGCACCGCGTCCATGATAGAATGGGAGTCTTTCAATACAGTGAATTTCGATTTTAAGGAAGAAATTTTCCCAAAAACTTTCTCGGCTGATTCATTGTACTTTGTAACTTTTCCAGAAAAGTTATCAATATCCGCATCGATATCCACTATAGATTTTTTTAGAGTTTCGATTTTCTCGTTTTTGGCTTTCTTTTGCTCGCCCTCAATGGCTGACATCTTCTTTTTCAAGTCATCAACCAGACCAACAAGATATGTATATCTGTCTATAGAAACATTCAGTGCCTCTTTCAGATTCTTCATACTTTCGATGTTTCCGATAATGGTTACTTTTTCAGATTCTAATTTCTGCAATTCGGAATCATCCGACCTGTCAAGTCTGCGTTGCTCGTAGTTCAATTCTACATTTAGCCTATCCAATTCTCCGTTCTCAGCAGAAAGGCGTTTTTTCAGCTGCTTCAATACATCCTCTGTTTTCTTTCCAGCGGTCAGTTCATAAACGCTCTGGTATTCTGCATTTTCCTTACAAAAACGCTCCACATCGAATCCAGAAAGACCTTCAATAGCTTTTCTGGCATCCGCAGTAGATTTTTTCAAAGCTGAAAAGAATACCGATGCATTAGAACACATTGCAACCGTTTCGGGCGGTGCGATACTGGCTAAAAAATCGTTTACTTCCGCAGATTTTACAGAAACGCCATCAAGCATATAAACAGTTTCATTTCCGACAAAAACGCCCTTGCGGTACTTTCTTTTAGTCACTTTTCTAATTTCGTGTTCAATTCCGTTGATTTCCAAAGTAACCGCTCTTTCGATTTCCTTTACAGGCTTTTCCTCGCCGTTCTCATCCACAGGACAAATATTGGTCGGTGCTGCACCATTCGCAAATTTCCCCGTCATAACGTCAAAATAGGCGTTCATCAGCGTGGATTTTCCACATCTGTTTTTACCTCTGATTTCCGTTTTTTCGGCAAAGTCAACCTCCACATTTTCAGCCCCCATATAGTTTTTAAGGCTGATTTTTTTTAACATCACTTCTGTCAATCGCTCCACATCCTTTCTATACATTCGCTACAGCCAACGATTTCTCCGTCATCCCTTTTATAAAGGTATTCGTATTGCGTCTCTTGGCAGTGCGGACATTCTTCCTGCTCTTTTTCGCAGTAGCCGCAGCTGTCACATTCAGTCTTTATTCCTGTCCTGCATGGGTAAGCCATCATCATCACCGCCAGCAAGCATAGCCAAGATTTGTTCGGCATCCACAAATTTATCTGTTTTCAGATACGCAATAACAGCCTTCACCCTGCCGTTCAGCTCCCACAGTTCCTGCAGCTCATTCTCTGGTGTCAATTCTCTGCCGTTTTTCATTCTCTCTTTCCTCCCTTTTTCGTCTTTTATATTTTTTTGAGTATTCTTTCTTGTAGGCATCGACCTTCTCTTTATTGCTCTCTTGATAAGCGCGCACGCTTGCTATGTATCTATCTCTGTTCTTTCGGTAACGCTCCCTAGCCTTTTCGCGAATCCTCTCTTTGTTTTTCTCGTAATAGCTTTTCTGGTATGCTTTGGCATATTCTTTGCGTTCTGAATAATACTTTCTGAGGTATTCTTTTTTTCTCAAGCCTGTTTTGCTTCTCGTCATCCCTGCAATTCTGTTGATTTCAGCGTCCGTTACATACTCCTTACGCGAAAAATCATCACAGATGCAATCTGGGTGCGGACATTCAAAACAGTTGAAATCGCATACAGGCTTTTTCATTTTTCCTGTCCTCCGTAGAACAAACTGCCGATTGCAAAGGCAATCATCGTGCCCGAAATCAGATAAAACATCATCCTGCTGTCGGGGTTCTCCAGAATCCATACTAATCCGCACTGCGCCAGTAGCGTCCCGAAGAATACCACCGCCCAACGCAGCAAACCACGGCGGATATAGAAAAACGTCCGTTTCCAATTTCTCATAACCTCACCACTTCCCCCTCGCTTTCAAAGAACTGGCTATAACGGAAACTCTCTGTATATCCTCCTGCAAACATGGCGGTAAAGATGAATGGATACAATCCTGTCACCGCCCCTGTTCTTCTTTTTCTCAAGACGTTTGCTCCGTGCCTGTCCTTGCCAAACTCAAGCACCTTAACCTTCTTTCCTACAAACAGTTTCTTTTGCGCTGTTTCTCTGATTTGTTCGATTTTCATGTTTTGCACCCCTACCTTTGCTACACTCCGGGCAATAATAGCCCTTTTGGGTATCCTGCGTTGCGGCAACGTTCCAAACCTTACCGCAGATATTGCAGGCTACTACTCTTTTATTTGTTGGCGTTCTACGCGGCAACCCGATTGACATTTCCTATCCCCGCCCTTCTTATTTCTTCTGGTTAAAAAAGGCATACAGGAAAATCAGGACCATCTCCGATGCGATTGTCACGAAAACGCCCGCTACAAATGGATTTACATACATCTTCAACACCTCGCTAACCAACATAAGTTCAAAACTGCACAGACGAACCAGCAAGCAGCGCATAACCCTAACAATTTACTTTTTTCTTTTATCGCCATTAACGCATATATTCCGCAAATCGGCAAATATAAAACGATTAGAATAACTTTCAATATCATTCTTTTTCCTCCGTTTCTTCCTTTTTCTGCTCTGCCATGCTCTCAACTTTCCCAAGGATATAGCCCTTGTCGAAATCGGACATTTTGGGGATAGCATCCCGCAGTTTTTCTACTACCTGTTTTTCCTTTTCGCTCATTTCCTGCACCTCCTTCCTTAAATTTTCTTCCCATTATCGTCAACCGCATAAAGCTCGCTAATATGAGGTTCTCCGTCAATAAAATCTACATCTACAGCAACATGATTATCGTTTTCAAAGTGCAGCGTGATAACATTTGCGGTTCCTCCATCACTACATTCCGCTGTTTGCTCATGAGCTTCTACAAACCGGAATCCCGTTAAAACATCAAATTCATTTAATTTATCAATGTTCATCTTTCTTTCTCCTTTCTATGCGCAATATTTAATTTCGTACTCGGAGACAATTTTCGAAAAAATCTCCCGAAGTTTCTTATCTCCCTCAATCACATCAATTTTTCTGATACTATTGATTGCGGTTTTGGTCGCACCAGAATTTCCCATCCTCTGCTTCATGTTTCTAAGCCTTGTGCCTAAGTCGCATCCGGCTCTTTGTTCCAATTCTGAATACAGTTGGGTATTCAATGTTTGAAAATCAATTTTGGAACTAAACTGAACGCGTTTAATTTTTCTGTTAATCTCAATCCGCCAATTATCAAGTACAGGTTTAACAGCTTCCTTAATTGTTTCTGTAGTTTCAACCGCCTTTTTCGCTGTTTCATTCGCAAGTGCAATCTGCCTGTCTCGCTCTTTATCTTCCAACTCTTTATTAGCGATGCTTTGCGCCAGTTTTAAGATAAGCTGCGTTTCCGGCGATAATTCCTCATTGACAAGCCGTCTTGTCTTAAAATATCCGTTCACAAGCTGTCTTTGAACCGTCCATGCCAAATCGTCCGTAAATGACTTGACTAACATCAAATATCCCTGTTCTGTTAGCAGAATTTTGTTTGTAAAATCATTGTCGGATATAGGAAACATGCGGCTTGTACGAATTTCGTCCGCACTAACAACGAAATAATCTTCTCCATCAATAAATCTGTTTCTGTTAGAATTAAAATTTCTTCTCGCCGTTCCCTCAGGTCTTTCATGGACCATATCAACATCTTTCAATGTTACAACTCTTTGTCCTCGATATTCCTTTACCGAAATATCAGTATTTTGGATATGAACCAAATCGTTCATTGCACCATTCCTTTCTGTGTTATAATTTCCTTATCAAATAATAAGGAGGTGAATTTATGGAAAAACGAATCATCAAATGTGATAACCTTTCGGAATCCCAGATAAACCAAATCATTTCAGATTATGAAAAATGCGGTTGGCGATTTATCGGTATTTCAGAAGGATTTCCGCCGGACTATCGATGGATTCATTTAGAGTGGTCTAAAGACCGACCTCCGATTTTTCCCGAAACAGAACCCAACAGTTGATTCCTTCCGTATTTGGCGCAAATATTACCCTGTAGGCTCTTTTCAGTAAGTCGTTTCTATCTTTTTCTGTATGCGCTATAGCGATACACTGAATAGAGCCTTTAGAAGTAAAATCCACTATGGTTTTTCCGAATTTTCTTTCTTCCATCGTTTCACCTCCTTCCCTGTTTTGTGGTATAATCCCTTTAAAAATTAGTACGCAGCCATCATATTACCCTTGATATTGAAATCATGAAGGCTGCAATAGAAACCGCTAATGCAACCAAAGAAAAGTAAAATACTTTTTTCATCCCACCACCTCCTTATTTCGTTTGCAATATCATAATAACGCAAATGCGTTATGAAGTCAAGAAAAGAATATTGCATTTGCAATATTCTTGTGTTATTATATTACAAGAAAGGAGGTGTCTACATTGAATGGTGTAAATGAGCGCGTGAAAAAATTAAGGCTATTCCTTGAAATGAATCAAAGTGATTTCGGTAAGAAAATAGGAGTAGCACAGACTTATTTATCTCAAATTGAAAAAGGAGATAGACCAGTAACAGATAAGATTTTCAAAATAATTTGTTTGGAATCTTGGAACGGAAAGTTTGTAAATGAGGATTGGCTCAGAGATGGGATTGACGAAATGTTTGTAAAATCTAAAGATGAGCAGATTTCTGAAATGCTTGGCGAAATCCAAAGAAACGGAAAAGATAGTTTCAAGCGCAGGCTCGTAACGGCTCTGGCTAAGCTGAATGAATCAGATTGGGAAGTGTTGGAAAAGCTTGTTGATTCTATCGGAAAAGAGTAATAAAAAAAGTCAATGGAAATGCGCAATCCATTGACTTTCTCTTTTTTATCATCCTAACAACGCCATAAGATATGCACGAATCGCCCTCAGGCGGCGCACATCATCAAATTTAGATATTAAATCGATAATTTCTTCACGAAATTGGCTCATTTTATCCGTACATTCTTCATTTCTTAACATAATTTATACGCCCTTTCTACATTTTCGACATTTTTAGCTATAGACTTTTTATTTTCAAGGTTTACAATAGATATTAGGCGGCGAGAACGCCAATCCAAACGCCGCCCAATAACCAGAACTGCGGTGTACCTGTTTTTTAGGTACAAGCTAATTATACCAGAAGGGAGAAGGATTCCATTGCAGTTGACTACCAAACATTCAGCAAAACTTTCCATTCAACTACAAAATAGAAAGGTGTGTGAACTATGGGGTAAACCCGGGGCAATGTATATCGAATCTTAAATCCGAGTTATGCCGCGAGATGCTTCTAAAGGGGTGGAGCATCGCGCAGCTTTCCATCCAGTGCGATTTATCATACAAGGCTATGTATAATATCATCAATGAGGAAACGGAAGATATGCGGCTTTCCACGTTCGTTAGAATCTGCGACAATGTCGGTATATCTCTGTTAAAAGTTCTGGAAATTTCCAATTCGGAAATTATTGACGATGGGCTGTCCAAGGCTCTCATCACTTGTGGCGGCAATCGTTACATATTGAAACGAATATTTTAGGATTGAGGGGCTTTTATTAGCCCCCTTTCCTTTTTACCTGTAGGTGATTCTCTCGATACGGTCCAAAATTTTGTCCGCATCCTGTTCTAACTCTGGGAAATGTTTTACAACGTCAATCGGATAATCTGGATACTTCCCGACCTCCTTCTTGTAAATCTCCCTTGCTGCGTCTAAATCGTACCTTTCAGAAAGTCGGGTCAAAATACAATGATACAGATAACTGTAGCTGTTTCCGCTGTATCTGCAAAGTCTGTAAATCCTGCCCTTGTTCCGCTCGTACCAATCAGATACAATCGGCACTCTGGGCGTGAAATCCTCTACGAGTGGCTCTTTGTAGTATGGCTCTTTCTGCACCTCTCTGACCTTGAAATAAGCGTTCACAAGCTGTCTTTGTACCTTCCAAGATAAATCATCGGTAAAGGACTTTACGAGCAGCAGATAGCCGCTCTCGGTGATAAGGGTAATATCCGCTTTTGCCTTGTTAGATATGTCAAATAATTTGTGCGTACGAATTTCGTTCACGCAAACTTTCATAAAGTCCTCTCCCTCTATGAAGTGCTTTTTGTTGCGATTGAAAGATTTTCTCGCTGTTCCTGCTGGTCTTTGATGAACTGCGTCAATGTCTTTGAATGTAACTACTCGCTGACCATTGTACTCCTTAATCTGCATTTCTGTATTTTCGATGGTTATCATTTCATTCTGCATAAAATACCTCCTGTCCGAAAAATCATTTGCCAAACCGAGGTACACAGTGCTATAATATTTGCGTACCTCGTTTGGGGTTCATGTTTTAACAGCAGCTATCCACCGACCAAAGCGATTAGTTGCTGTTTTTATTTGTCCAGAAATGATTTGAGAGCCTCCCTAATTACCTCTGCTTTTGTCGTATTGTTCATTTCGCAATACTCAATCAGCTTTTTATGCGTTGTATTATCCAATCGCACTTTTACATCATTCGTCTTTGGCTCTCCTATTACTGGTCTGCCTGTTCTTGGACTCATTTTTTCCACCTCACTTTTGAGTTCCGTAATTCGATTATATATTTATGAGTTCCAAAAGTCAATATTTTTTTGATTTTTTTGTACGTCCGTTTTTTGGACGCACAAATTTCAAAAGGGACAAATTGTCCCTTTTAGAAATATCCCTTGTCGCAACAATAAAATCCTCGTTTTCGATAAAGTGTTTCTTGTTCCTTGTAAAGTTCCTTTTTGCAGTCCCCGACTTGTTTCCATGGACTGCATCAATATCCTTGAATGTTACAACTCTTTCGCCGTTGTACTCTCTAATTTGCATTTCGGTGTTTTCGATAGTGATAACATCATTCATTTCGGTAACCTCCTTCAATCTTAACTTGAAAGAGATTTCCCTTTATGTTAAAATATTCTATAGAGAGAAATCTCCGCTTTAGAGTAGTCAGATACCGCCAAGTAATCTTTGACTACTCTTTTTTAGTGCCTAAAAGTAAATGAATACCACGCCGAATAGCTTCTGCCCTCGTTATACCATGTTCAAGGCAATATTTATTCAATTCGATTGTGGTTTTCTCATCAAGCCTAACTTTTACGTCATTGCTTTTAGGATTTTCTACTTTAGGTCTTCCAGTTCGTGGGGACATCTTAATCACCTCACTTTCCGAGTTCCACAAATTCATTATATTTAATGGCACTCAAAAAGTCAATACCTTTTCTTAAAATTTCCAAAAAGAAAAAGCACCCGAAGGTGCTTTCTCTGCTTTTAATTTCCTTTTACGATATCCACAATTTCATCTGTGCGTTCCAGTCCCTTGTTGAAATTCTCGGAATTTCCCTTGAGATAAGAAAACCTTGCAACGCAGATAACTACAATGACGATGAAAAGAAGAATTTTCATTTTTTTGTTCATTTTGTCAACTCTTTCACATCAACGGTATAACCAAGGATTTCTCCAACTTCCGTGCATTTGCCCTTTACAGTGACAACATCTCCCTTTGCGGCATTTTTTACAAAATCCTTCTGTGCATCGTCTTTAAGATTGCATCTTACAGAAACAATGTGGAATCCTTCTGTTGGCATAATGCCGATGTAGGCTAAATCACTGTCAATTACATCCATAGAACCACTAAATTCAATGTATGTGTCTTTGTACTTTTCAGCCGCCGCAGCAGGATTGTTTTCCAAGTCATCATACATTGTCTGAATATCAACCTTGTTGTATTCAATTTCCTTTTCTTCTTTTTTTCCAGAATCATCTCCCCCTCCAATCAAAGCAATCGCAATAATAATTAAAAAAATCCATGCAATAATAAATTTCAACTTACCGCCTTGCTTTTTCCTGCAATTAGGGCAAATCTTAGCTTTTTTCGGAATATCTGACTGACAATGTTTGCACTTTTTTACTTCATTTTCTTTGTTTTCCATGGTTAATCTCCTTTTCGCTATTATTTTCTCGCTTCAACGTATACTTCATACTTGTCAAATTCCTTTTCTGGGAATGGCTCAAATTCTTCCGTAACTGTTCCGCCTGCGCTCAGTTTGTAGCTATTATCGTCTAAATATTTGTAATCAGAACCAATTACTTTTCCGTTTTTGAAGAAAAATACGGTTGCTTTTACCGCTTCCATATCATAGTTTCCTAAGTTTGTAGCAGTAACAAGAACTTTGTTCCCTGCTTTAGAATCACTTGTTTTTAAATCATCGGTTGCAGATTTGAAATATGTTTCTTTTTCTGTTTTTAATGTGTATGTTGTTTTCGCAGGAACACTATCAAAAATATGTGTCAAGATAGCTGTTTCTCCACTGCCGACAACAGGAGCAGAATCAGACTTTGCCCCGATAGAATTTCCTGCCGCATCCTTTGCAACTACATTGCTTTCAATCCTCAGCGCATCGGGAGAATTATTTGTTACAAGAAGGTCATAATAAAAAGAACCGTATTTCTCATAATAGTATTCTTTTGCGCTTAATTCTGTTGTCTGATTGCTTGTTGTTGGCGTGGTATTCTGCGGCTTTTCGCCAAGATAAACCGTTTTCGTTGCGCCATCCCATGTAACATCTTTACCAACTGCTTCTGCAACCGCCCTAACAGGTAGATACGTTGTGCCGTTGTAGGTGAAAGGCTCTTTGCTTGTGGAAAGCTGTTTCCCATCGACAATAATCTTGATGTTGCTAAATGACACAGGGATACTTGTGTTTGCCACCTTAGCAAATGCCACCGTGCCAGAACCAAGCACCATGGACGCAACCACCGCACCAAAAACCATGTCTTTTAATCTTTGAAATTTCATATAAAACCCTCCTTTTTGTTTTGTCCTTCCATCATATAACACTAACAAAATTTTTTCAATATTTTTTGCCTTTTTGTGAATATTTTGCCTTTTTGGTGGGTTTTTGAAATTTGCTTTCATTTTTTTCGTCCCGTATTCGCCACTATAAGCCGCCTTTTTATTTCGCTTGACCGATTGACCGCCAAAAAAAGAAAACGCCCTCTCACAAGTCGCAGAGGGGCAGAGAAAGCATTTCCTTGTTCATCTTCTCAAGGTCGAATTTTTCAAGCCTTGACAGGTCGAACGCCTGCAATTTTTCTATACATTCTTTTCTGGTTTTTCCGTAAACACCTATCAGCATACCGCTTTTTGCTTCTGTCACGCTCCAAGAGCCACCAGAGCCGCAGACATAAAAAACAAATTCTCCGCGCTCCACCCTGTACCCTTCCGCAAGCACACGCTCCTTTTTTTGCCCTGCAAGCTGACGGACTGCGAAAAACTTTTCTTTTTTCATTCGGTTATCTCTCCTTTTCTACACAGCCAATCCGCAGAACGTCAAGCCCTGCGGATTCCTTTTTATTAAAAGTACGCCTTTTCATAGCACACCTTCTTCAAGTAATGAATTCTTCCTTCAAGTCCACAGTCCAAGTTCATTACAGAAAGCATAACATTCATTGGTACGGCATCTAACAGCGTCTGATACTGTTGAAATTTTGGCATAGAACTAAGCCACTGTTCCCATTTTTCATGCTGTACATTAGCTGTATGCTCAATTTTTAACAGTGCATCAGATGGCACATATCCCATGGGATTAACATACCATGTGATTTTGCCGCAATTTGCAATATGAGCAATGGTTTTATAATCTCCATTTTCCTCTATTGCCTTATTGCAAACAGTGATTCCATTTCCCAAACAGCACATAAACAATTCAAATTTTTTCATTCTTATCTTTCCTTTCTTTTTCTCATGTTCCTTTTTCTTTGGCTTGTCTCATCGGTTGGAAGGTTGCCGCCCTACCCAAGACCGCCCGAAGGCGGTTTCGACTTAATCGGCTAAAATTGCCCTTGCGGTGTTAAAAACGTAAAGTCTGTTGTGCGGATGGTGCTTAAAATCTCCATTGTTTTTTATCGTTTCCCCGATATTTTCATATTTCAGAGAAACAACAACCAGATATTTTTCAAGCATTTCATCGGAACATTTTAAGCAGTTGATAGCATTTTGGATGCTGCTTTTATTACTATTCCAGTAAATACCTTCGATTCTGCATTTCTTTTCTTCCTGTAATTCATTAAATTCTTTCATTAAATCTTTCTTTGTCATTTTAATACCCCTTTCTTTTCCGTCTGCCATCATCAGAGCCGGGAGACTATCCCCCGGCTGACGGTCATTTCTGACCGTTTCGGCTTTTATGCTACCTCCTGCCATTCGCTTTCCATCCACACATTATAGAGTTGTTCTTGACTATATTCTGTGTACCAGCAGATTTCACATTTTAATTTTTCGCTTTCTTCCTCGAATGTAATAATCAAGTTGTTTCCGACCACTTCACAGTCAATGAATTTCCCCGTTACGCCGTAGTCAATTTCAGAATTTTTATACCAGTTGTTAATCTTTTCTTTTAAATAGTTTTTCATGGTGGTTGCTCCTTTCGGTTTTCCTCTGTTGTTTTCTATGGTCTTATTATAACGCTAACTTTATATGTTTGCAAGTCGGAATAGTGCATAAATTATAACGATATCTTTATATATTTATTGTCTAAATTATATAACGCTATCTTTATTTATATATAACGATAACAATTATAAAGTTAATGTTATAAATTCTTAACGATAACATATATATCATGATTGACTTTTGTATAAAGATAACATATAATAAAGCTAACTATACATGGAGGTGGTAAAATGGCAACGGATGCACAACGCAGAGCTACAAAGAAATTTGAAGAAAAGGCATATTTTAAAACACTTGTCAGATTCAAAAAGGAGGATGAAGAACGAATCAGGAACGCCGCAGGGGACAGCTTGAATGGATTCATTGTTAAATGCGTATTAGATAAGCTGAACGGCGAAGAATCTACAGAAGTAGCAGACACTACACCAGATACAGCGACAGCGGAGATTGCCCCTGTAGAACCAGAAACACCAGAACCGACCAATCCCATACCCGATGCGGAAACGCCCGTCAGAACGCCCGAAAACGGCTTAAAACCGCTAACAATCGAGGATATCCAAGCCATGTTTGATAACAGGAAAACAGACGAAATCAGACAGGAGGAAGAAAGACAGGAGCGGAAAGAACAGGAGGAGCAGGAGCGGCGCAAGCTGCTAGCTAATCCCGAATATGCCGCCACCTATGCCCAGCTTATGGCAATGGAGACCGCAGAAAAGGAAAAGAAACGCGCCGAAATGCTCACCAGAGCGAGATTAGAAACATTGTAAACCTGACCGCCAGAAATGGCGGTTATTTTAATTGACAATTTTCTATCTTTTTCGAGATATATTTTTGTGTCTTAAAAAAGCCATATTCCATTGACTTTGTGGCTCAAAAATAGTATGATATATGAAATCAGGAAAGGAGATTGATAAATATGATTAGATTCAAATTTTCGGTTTACGAGGCGTTGGAAACAGCTGGCATTACTTCTTACACTGCTATTAAATATGGGGTATTTTCGCAAGAAACATGGCGGAAAATTAAGAAAAATGATACAAATATCAGTATGAAAACGTTAAACAATATTTGCAAAATCCTAAATATGCAGCCAGAACATTTAATCGAATACGTTCCAGATGATAATTGACAACTGTATATCTGGGAAAATCTAGCTTACTTTAGACACCGATACCCCATACAAGCATCTGTATCTGTAAGGGGTTAAAAAGAATGTAATCTAGTATCTTACTTCATACAGTAAAACCAATGAAATCTAATATATTCAAGAATGAAATCTAAAAAAGAATTTAAGTACGTAGTAATATATTAGATCTTAAAACAAATACAGAAACCGATTAAATCATAAAAAATAAAATTCCCTATTGACAGAATGATTAAATTTTTGTATCATATCCCACAAGAAAGAAAATTGAATTTAAAAGGCATCCAGTTAACGCCGTTGCCCTGGATGACCTGAACGGCAAGGACGGCACCCCAATTATTGATTAAGATACCAACACGCCACAGAATGAGAGTAAAATCTTTTTCTGTGGCTTTTTTAATTTACCGCAGCAGGAACGAGGAAGGAGGCGCGGATCATGGAAAATAAAATTTACGATTCAGAAATCGAAGCATGTTTAGATTCATTCTGTGCCGAAAAGGGGATCTCGGATATCTCCAAGGAATCCCAGAGCGTCTGGAATGCGGCGCTAATGTATATTAAAAAAAATGTATTCCCAGACACAAAACAGTTAAAATCTAGTATTTTATTCAAAAATGGTATAGGAGCAATGAGCAATTGTAATGCCTATGACTATGAGCTTGTAGACCATATCTGCGATATATATATATATATATCCCTGATGAATGATAAAGAAGTATCTATCAATGGGTTTAGTTTTTTAACAGGGATAAGTAGAGATGCAATAAAAGAATGGGGAAATGGTAATAAAAAACTAAGTGATAAAGCTTTCAAAATTTACAAAAAGCTAGTAGATGTAAGGCTTGAGAGTTTATCGGGCAAACTAGCCACAGGAAAGCAGAACCCTGTAGGCGTTATCGCAATCCTAAATCACTTTTACGGTTGGAACAGCCCATATGCGCCAGATGCTAACAGACATCGCACCGCCCTATCAGCTGCCGAACTTCCAAGACTGAACGAGGTTAAAACTGTTGAAATTGCACAAGATGCAGACAGATTGACGGACAGCGGAAACGAATAAATCAATATCTAGTTTAAAATAAATGCTTGACACAAGATATTGATTTAAAACTATTCGCATAACTATCATTTTGCGAATAAATACAGGAAATTATAACCAATGCGGACGAATGGCGGTTGTTATAGCTTGAATGATTCCGCCGCTAAAAATGGATGGGGGTGGGGGTCTGGATGGGAACGAAAAAAGCCCCTACTTAGTCCCACAAATATCCGCAAAAACAAAAAGCCCCTATCTGCATAAAGGAGTGAACAATATGTTTTCTTTAAACCCGTTTAGAAGAATTAAGGATTTGGAATCCGAAGTCGATACAAGAGATATTGAAATCAAAAACCTGAAAAATGAGATTGAGAGATTGGAAGATTCTACAAGACCAAAGTATCATCCCAATGCAACCTGCATCGACTGCAAATATCTTGTTGTTAAAGAGCGGGCACCCTTCGGAGATATCTATTATTGCAGACTCAATAATAACTGCAAAGATTACACTTTGAAAGATTGAACGGGCGGTGAATGAAAATGTACGATGAAAAAGAATGTTGCGGTAAGTGTAAATATGCCAGTATAGACCGAGAGTTGCTTTTTACCTGCGATAACGAGAATAGTGACTACTACACCGATTATACGGAATATGATTATGGCTGCGATTATTTTGAGCCGAAGGAGTGAATGGAATGAGAATTATTAGCCAGAGAGGAAAGGGTTCTGTTGATGAATATGGATGCTATATCTATATCAACGAGCGGAACGAAATTATTGGAGACATAGGACATACAGTTGCTTTACTTGGCTCATACAAAACCATAGAACGCGCAAAAGAAGTCTTTGACGAACTTCATGAGGCATACGAAGAATTGCCATTCTCTGGAAACAATATTTTCCGCATGCCAAAGGAATAACACCGATATGTACCCTGTTTGTTGCGCTTGCCTTTGAGCGGTTTAGTTCATGACTGTACGGCGATTATGGCAAGAAACAAGGCGGCTATAGACGCTGATTTTCGGACGCAGGGTCTTATATATGCACCAGTAGTTTAATGGCAGAACAGAAGTTTTCCAAACTGCGGAAACGGGTTCGATTCCCGTCTGGTGCTTTTCATCGGGTTTTTGGACATTTTTCCCGATGGATAACACAACCTTTCACCCACTAGGGGAATCCTGTTAAGAGCCATCGCACGGCTCGGTGGGCTTTTGGCTTGTATGCCGATGGGGACTGGCAACAAGACCAAACACCAACTTCATATTTGGGGCGTTTTAACGGCATCACGCCCCACTCTGGATTCTTAGCTCAGTTGGTTAGAGCATCCGGCTCATAACCGGACGGTCCTCGGTTCAATTCCGAGAGAATCCATTTGCGGTCTTTCGGTATCATGGTTTATCGCAATCATAGATTCTGCTGACTGACCGCATATAAAACCTACCCTTCAAAAATCGACAAACCCCCTGTCAGTCCGTTTTTCTGATTTCGTGACTGACATTAAACTCAAAACTGAAAAATCATGATGGGGATTGGATAGAAACTTGATTTAGGTGAGGTCGATTCGGATTTCACTATTAGAGATGGTGTCTTTTAAATCCCCATCCTCTGCCAACATACCGAAACGGTTATAACGGCGTGGTCTTGAAAACCATTGTGTCGGTTAAAATCTGACATGGGGGTTCAAATCCCTCTGTTGGCGTTATTTTCAGAATAAAAACGAAAGGCGGTGCTTGCAATGGCGAAAGGCGTAAAAACCATAAACAAGAGAAAATTTTTTGAAGCGTTTGAGGATTTTTGTAACGGTCGCATAACGCTGTCCAAAGCTGCAAGGCATATCGGCATTAGCGTCCCTACTGCATCAAAATATTTCAATATGCACATAAAGGGAGAGCCGTTTCCAGATACGCTGTTTGGGGATGAAGAACGCCAGAACGAACTTGAACAGTTTGAGAAATTCAGCTCTAATTTAAGAAAAGTATACGACCAAAAATTATTCGGCAAGTGATAACGAATGATGAATAGTTACGCTTTAAGGAGTTGTGAACAATGAAACACAAAGAAGAATGGTACACTTGTGATAGGTGTGGCAATGAATTTGACAGGCTTCCGCAAAATGAAGAATGGCTTACAAGAATGAAAATGAACCGCAGAGAGTTTAAAATGATATATGAGCAAACTGAGGGGTATATTTCAGATAAACATGAGCTAACAGGAGGTGTTTTATCTGTTGAGATAGCGGTACGCTCCAGAAGAAGAGAAAAAATAATTCACTTATGCCCTAAATGCAGGAAAGATTTTGAGAGGTTTATGGACAATGAATAACTGCGATTTCATAACTTGCAGATACAACAAAGACGGTAAATGCACCGATACTGATAACCGAAAAGAATGTGTTAAAGTCGCAAAACTGGTATTATGCAAGGATTTTGCCTATGAGAGAGAAATCGATAACAGGTAAATACATAGGGAACGCAATAGGATACTGTCACTGTAAGGCTCATACTGGGGCGTTGAACAAGGAGCTTGCTTACAAGCATAAATGTATTGCTAAACGGTGTAAATGGCTTGAGAAGTACAATGATGAGGCGTGGAGAAGGAAAGAAAGGTATGTGAGATAATTTGCAGTCATGGCGTAATGGTATCGTAGCGGATTGCTAATCCGTCCGTCAAAATGATGTGTAGGTTCGATTCCTACTGACTGCGTTTAAAAATAGTAAAGTGTAGTGTGCATAAAAAGAATTTTCCATCTTGGTGTAATTTATTTACTGGGGGTTTTTATGGTTAATTTAAAAATATTTACTGAAAATATAGAACAGAAAGCTTTGAGCCAAATATATAACCTCATAAAACAGCCTGCATTTTCAGAGTGCAAAGTCAGGATTATGCCTGATGTTCATGCTGGAACAGGGTGTGTTATTGGTTTTACTGCTGATTTAGGAGAAAAGGTAATACCGAATATTGTCGGGGTTGACATAGGGTGCGGTATGCTTACTACAAACTTAGGGAATATTGATATTGATTTTGCAAGATTGGATAATGTTATCAGAGAATACGTTCCCAGTGGAAGAAGTGTTCATAAAGAAGAAAGTTTATCTGTTGCAAGTGATATTATCGAAAAAATGTATTGCAAGGAACAACTGAACAATATAGATTGGTTGAAAAGAAGTTGCGGCACACTTGGCGGTGGAAATCATTTTATCGAAGTTGACATAGATAGTAAAGGAAATAAATATCTTGTAATTCATTCGGGGAGCAGAAATGTCGGAAAACAGGTGGCGGAAATATATCAACAAATTGCGATTGATGATATTTCTGGAAAGTCAAACTTTAAACAGGATAGCGAGAAATTGATTGCTGAATACAAAAAAATTGGAAGAGAAAGAGAAATCAACAATGCTATAAAAGAATTAAAGCAGTCATACGAAAAGAGAGAAACCAAAATCCCAAGAGAGTTATCATATCTTGTTGGAGAGCATAGAGAAATGTACTTACATGATATGAAATTATGTCAAGATTTTGCGGAAATTAACAGAAGAGCCATTCAGAGTGTTATTTGTTATTATATGAGTTGGGAAGTTACAAAAGAAACGGAGCGATTCCAAACAATTCACAATTACATTGAACACGAAACAAATATTGTACGTAAAGGCGCCATTTCTGCAAAAGCGGGAGAAAAGTTGCTGATACCAATAAATATGCGTGATGGTTGTATTTTAGGAATTGGAAAAGGAAATGAGGATTGGAACTATTCTGCACCGCATGGGGCAGGAAGAATAATGAGCAGGTCAAAAGCGAAAGAAATCGTTTCGTTGGAAGAATACAAAAAATCAATGAATGGAATATTTACTACGTCTGTAAACACTTCAACGATTGACGAAAGCCCTATGGCGTACAAGTCAATAAATGAAATAATGGAAAACATAAAAGATACTGTTGAAGTAGTTGACATTATAAAACCGATTTACAATTTTAAAGCAAGCGAATGAAAATATTACCGACTAACAATTTGGAAGTTAGCCGCTAACCCTAAACATCTGAGGGCAAAGGATTTTTGCACCTTTGCTTATTTGAGCGGAGGTGCTTTTTTTAATGGCAAGTTTTGAATTGATAAGTGCCGTACAGGACTACGAGAAATACATAGAAAAAAATGGAATCAATGAACAGGTTATAGATGTCTATTGCGAAGCTGTGAATACGGCGTTCGCGAACGAAAAAGATATTGCCTATGGATTGGAACTGTCCGCACGGTGCAAGGAAATCATTGAAACATACTGCCTGAATTCTTCTGGCGGTACTATCTGGGATTTGGAGAAGTACGCGTTTTCAGAAAAGGTAGATTATGAAATCATCGAGAGATTTTATTCCGTCCTGCTTCTGGAAGCACAGAATAAGAACGTAGATAGTTTCTTTCGATATATTGAGCGGAAAAGAGACCCGAAGGAACGGTTTTATATGCCAAGACGCAAACAGTTCTTGAAAATCGGTCTAGTGGACGCACTGCAAGGGATGATTGATGATAAGTACGATATCCTGTGCATAAGCCTAATTCCCGGCGCAGGAAAAACCACCATCGAGAAATTTTTCAACGCTGCAATTATCGGTTGGTATCCAAAGGACTTTAATCTGTTTTATTCACACAGTGGCGATATTACTAGAATGTACTATGACGGCATGTATGATATTGTCACCAATGCGGATGAATACGCATGGAATGAAATCTTTCCCAATCTTAGCGTAACAAACACAAACGCCAAGATGGAGCAGTTTAATGTCGGGAAATATAAGCCCTTCCCTTCTGTACAGTGTACATCCGTAGGCAGTAAGAACGCTGGTAAAGTAAGGGCATCTAAATTTCTGCTTGTGGATGATATGATAGGCGGTATCGAAGAAGCTATGAACCCTATGATACTTGATAAACTGTGGAATAAATACGCAGTCGATGCGAGACAGAGGAAAATACAGGATTCCGAAGGAAAAAACTGCAAGGAAATACATATTGCTACACGATGGTCTGTGCATGATGTTATCGGGCGTATTCAAAATATGTATGAAGGAAATCCGAGGGTTAAAACCATAGCAGTACCAGATATTGACCCGATTACGCAAGAAAGCAATTTCGATTATGAATTTTCTGGGTTTACAAAAGAATTTTTTGAAGACCAACAACTTTTGATGGACGATATTTCCTACCGATGTCTGTATAAGCAGGAGCCTATTGAGCGTGAGGGATTGGTTTTCCCTGAAGAAAAGATACGAAGATACCTAAATCTTCCACATGGCGAACCAGAAATTATTACCGCACAGTGCGATACCAAGGGAAAAGGCACGGACTATTTTGTTCTGCCAATCCTGCAAAAATACGGAGATGACTATTACTGCGTTGATTGCGTTTGCGATAATACTGCGGACTATGAAATGCAGTATGAAAATGCTGCTAACGCTTTGGCGAATAACAAAGTGCAGGAGTGCGAATTTGAGCGAAATGCAGGCGGAGATAGGGTTGCTATGGAAGTGAATAAGCGTGTAGAGGCTAAGGGTTGGATTTGCAATATTACAGATACGCCCACCGAAACGAACAAAGAGGCAAGAATCTTCCAATGCTCCAACTGGATATTGCAGCACGTTATTTTCAAGGATGAATCCATGTATTCCCCAAAAGAGCCATACGGCGTAATGATGTCCCTTTTGAAACGATATTCTGTAAGCGGAAAAAAACAGTTGGATGACGTTCCAGACGTTTTTTCAAACTTTGCGGTAAGAATCACAAAGGGAAACAGGATTGCGAAAGTAGAGGCAACCAGAAATCCGTTCAGAGGAGGCGCATATTATTGACAAAGGAAATATTGAAACAATACACAGACCTCCAACAAGAATGTGCCGAGGTAAGAGAAAAGATAGCAATTCTTGAGCGGCAGATTATAAAAATTGAGCAGGAAGGAACCGTTCTTGATAAAGTGTCTGGCGGCGTTGGGGGATTGGAAACATTTGTCATTGAGGGTTTCCCTTATCCAGAATATAACAGAAAAAAAGCGTTGCTTTACTCAAGGAAAGCTACACTGTGCGAACTTGAATTAGAACTGTTGGAAACGATAAACAAAGTTGAATCTTTTATAGCGGATATAAACGATAGCCACATGAGGCGAATTATCCGTCTTAGATTTATTGACGGTTTGTCTTGGGCTGATGTTGCAAGAAGGGTTGGCGGCAATACAGAAGATAGCGTAAAGAAAATGTTCTACCGCTTTCTTGAAAATTAGAAAGTTGTCCCGAATGTCCCGAAAAAGTGTGGTATATTTATAATAAAGAAATATGCAAGCAGACAAACACCGATTTTTGTCGGTGTTTTTTGTTTTGTTTTTTATCGGGAGGTGCCGCATGAATAATAGAATGACGTTTCAAGAGATTGTTCGCGGACAGTATGGAAGAAAAATTGCATACACAAACGTAGAGAAAATAACGCCAGAGAATATCGTTTCTGTAATCGGAAAATGTATTGGCGTTTTCAATTTCAATAAAACCGTTATCGAATACCTTTGGAATTACTACAAGGGAGACCAGCCAATACGCTATCGCAAAAAGGTTGTCAGAGACGATATCGTAAATAAGGTTGTTGAAAATCACGCATACGAAATCGTACAGTTTAAGGTCGGGCAAACATACGGCGAACCCGTGCAATTTGTTAGCCGCAAGGATGATGAGCGGATAAACAAAGCAGTCGACATTCTGAATGATTACATGGTGGATGTTGACAAGCAGTCTAAAGACATTAAGTCGGGAGAATGGCAATCAGCAACAGGCACATCGTTTAAAGCTGTGCAGTTTTCGGACGGAGATATTAAATTTCGCATTGTATCCCCCACTCCGCTGAACACATTTGTGATTTATAACGCAAACACAGAAGAGCCGATTTTGGCGGTGCAAGAATCGAAGGACAGGAACGGAAAACTGTATAAAAGGTGCTTTACGGAGACACACTCCTGTGAAGTACATGATTCTTCCGTTACAGATTGGAGACTTCATGCTTTTGGCGGTATACCGATTGTGGAATACCCTAATAACCATGAGCGGTTATCGGATATTGAACTTGTCATTGACATTCTGGATTCCATTAACAATATGCAGTCAAATCGCATGGATTCCATTGAACAATTTGTGCAATCGTGGATAAAATTTGTAAACTGCGATATTGATTCAGAAGAATTTGGGAAAATGAAAATGCAGGGCGCATTGGTTGTTAAGTCGAACAACGGTGAAAACAAAGCCGATGTCGATATTATGACACAGGAGTTGAACCAGACCGAATCACAGGTTGCAAAGGATGACCTGTGGGACAACGCCCTTTCCATTCTTGCCATTCCGAATAAAAATAACAATAACTCCGGTGGAGACACACAGGGGGCGGTGCAGCTTCGTAATGGTTGGGATTTCTCCAAGACGAGAGCGAAGCTGAAAGACCCCATTGTAAAATCGGCAGAGAAACGCCTTGCAAAAGTTGTTCTGAATATCATCCGCATTAAGCATAAAGATTTAGGCATTACTACAAGGGATTTTGATGTGCAGATAAACCATAGTCCACAGGACAATATGTATACAAAATCACAGACACTTTATCAGCTGTTGCAGGCAGGAATACATCCTCTTATCGCAGTTAAGACAGTTGGTCTGTGGGGAGATTCTGAAAAAACATTCCTTCTTTCTAAGCCTTATATGGATGCTTTGTGGCAGACAGCAGAAGAAAAGGAAGAACAGGAACGCAAGGCGGCAGAAATTGCAAAACAATCTCAAGCGGTTGCTGAAGAATAAAGAGGTGGTTTCATGTCAAGAATCCCAAATGATGAATTGCATACAGAGAAAATTGTATATGAAACCTATTTCGGCGAAATGGAAATATCTGATAAAGAAAAGAAAGAACGGCTTGAGTTAGCAAAAGAACTTGAGCCGATTTTTATTTCTTTTTTCTGCGCCTTCTTAGACTATGACGGAAAAGAAGAAGATTTCATTCAAGGTCTTTCCGCAGAATACAAGAAAGTGGCGTTGAAATTTCTAAAAGTCAGAGAGCCACCATCGTACATAAATGAATACTCAGAGAAAATCATAGAAGATATTATCCGAACAACGATTGAAAATAAGGATATGCCCTACTTTACATCTGTTGAGCGTGCTATGAATATTGCGGCGAATGAAGCAAATACCATTGGCAACTACCGAGAATACACCAGAATGGTTAAGCAGGGTTATAAATACAAAACATGGATAACCATGAATGATGATAAGGTGCGGCATACGCACGCAGAATCGAATGGATATAAAGTCGGGATATTCGATTCTTTTCAAATAGGTGCATCCGAAATGTCCTTCCCTCGTGACTATTCTTTAGGGGCAAGCGCGGAGGAAATTGTAAATTGCAGATGCAGCCTGAAATACACGAAAACTTAAACAGTCCTTAGGGGCTGTTTTTTGTTTATAAAAAATTAAGCAGCTATGCGGTAAATAGCAAACTCAGCAGGTGCGACCTGCGGAAACAAAAGCGTGAGTAAATGATAGGAGGTAATCACATGACAAGAGAACAGGTATTGAAACTTTTTCCAGATGCTACGGATGAGCAGATTACAAATTTGTTAAACCAGAGCAACAAGGAAGTGCTGAACGAAAAAAATAAAATCGCACAGTACAAAGAAAAAGCTGATAAGGCAGACGAATTACAGGCAAAGATTGACGAATTGGAATCAAACGGTTTGTCTGAAACTGAAAAAGCCAATAAAGCGTTGGAAACAGCAAATGCAAGAATCGCAGAACTTGAGAAGGCACAGACATTGGCTACGCAGAGAAGCACTGCGGCTGCGAAATTCAAAGTAACTGCTGAACAGGCGGCGCAGATTGTAAAGGATGATGGCTCTTTCGATTATGACGTTCTCGGACAGATTATCTCTGACAAAGAAACGGCTGCTGCCAAAGCCAAAGAGGATGAAATTGCAAACAATTCCACTAACCCTAACGGAAGTAATGGTGGCGGCGAAACGCAGACGGAGGCTGAAAAAATTGCAAAAGAAATCGGGAGCAAATGGTCCGATGCAAATAAAACGGCTGAATCAGTCTTGAAAAGTTATATGTAAGGAGGTATGAAAATGAAATTCACTGAAACAAGTGTAACTACACAGAAAGAAATTCTGAAAAGAAAATTGGGCGGAGAATTGTTCGTTCCCATAAAACTGGATGATTCCGCATTTACAGAAGGCGTTTGCAAGGCTGGGAATCCTATTTCCGCAGAAGGAAAGAAGGTAAATGACAATACGGCTATCGGCATTTTGCTTTCGGATACATACGATGAAAACCCCAACGGAACCATTATAAAAGCTTTTGCTTGCGTAAATGAAAAAAATGCAAATGCAAATGCTGGCATTACGATTGCAACAGAGGCAAAAACAGCCATGCCGCTGATTGTATTTGAATAAGGAGGTGTAAAGTAATGAAAATTAGAGATGTATATAGCGCAAAGGCAATCGCCCTTGTACAGACAGAAGTAGCAAGCAACAGAATCCCTTATCTTGGCGAAGGTCTATTCCCTGCGAAAAAGAAAATGGGTCTTGACCTGAAATGGATTAAAACGTCAAAAGGTCTGCCTGTTTCTCTGTCTCCTTCTAACTTTGATGCAGTTTCTACGTTGAGAAGTAGAGAAGGATTTAAGATGACAGAGACAGAAATGGCGTTCTTCCGTGAATCCAGAATTGTCAAGGAAACTGACGAGCAGGAAATGTTGCGTGTACAAGAGTCAACAGACCCTTATGTACAGGAGATATTAAGTAGAGTTTTTGACGATGCAAATGATTTGGTTGAAGGTGCGAGGGTTGTACCTGAAAGAATGATTATGCAGTTGCTTGCGCCGTCTGACGGTTCTCCTAAAATCTCTATACAGGCAGATGGTGTTACATACGAATACAATTACGACCCTAACAACGATTACAAAACAAACAACTTTGTGGAGTTGAGCGGGACAACTGATAAATGGTCTGACACTGAAAATTCTGACCCTATGGGAGATGTTGCGAAAGCCATGGATTCCGTAGAAGCCAAAACAGGAGAAAGACCTTCCATTATGATTATTTCCAGACAGACCATGGACTATCTGAAACAGAATAAGAAAATCAAGTCCGCAATTCTGGCGCAGAATGTAACGGCGAATATCTTCATGAACGATAACAGAGTGAAGGAAATTTTCTCTGCTGAACTGGGCGTAAATATTATCGTTTACCCTAAACAGTACAAAAACGAAGAAGGGGTCGTTGCTAAATTCTATCCAGATGGTTTTGCTACACTGATTCCTAACGGCGCACTGGGTAACACATGGTACGGTACTACACCGGAAGAGCGTACACTGATGGGAAGTAAGGAAGCGGATGTATCCATTGTCAATACAGGCGTTGCGGTTGCGGTAACGGTTTCTAATGACCCTGTGGAGACAAAGACAACCGTATCAGAAATTGTACTGCCCTCTTATGAGAGAATGGACAGCACCTATGTTATTAAATGCTACTAAAAAGGAGGTCGGTTAAATGAAATTCGACCATAAAGTAAAGCATAATGGCATCTGGTATGAGCCTTTTGAGGAAGTACCAGATACTGACGGCAAGAGAACTTACACAAAAAGCGAAATCGCAAAAATGCCAGTCAATGAACTGCGGCAGCTGGCGTTGACCGTAGGTGTTGATGGTGCAGAAGAAATGAACGGCACAGAACTGAAACAGTATATCCTGTCCGTATTCGGACTGTAAAGGGGTGATTGCTTATGGCTGATTACAGCATTTTGGAACAAGTGAAAATCAGACTGCGGCAGTTTCACGTTGACGAGAATGATACTGTGGTATTCGACAATAAGGAAGAAAATCCGCTCTTGAACCAACTGATAGAACAGGCGAAAAAGGAGATTATCGCAAGGCGTATGTATCCAGAAACATACACCGAAAGAGATATTTTGTCTGACTTAGAGAGGTTTGAAAACAATATCGTTGATTTGGCTGTGTATGACCGTTCTCAAGCAGGAGAGGCTTACATGGAAAGCTATTCCGAAAACGGCATAAGCCGCTCTTGGAAGAATAGAGAGGATTTGTTCTTTGGCGTATACCCATTTGTAAAGGTTCTATAAAGGGGCTAGAATCGACCCCTTTAGTCGTTTTTGGTGCGTTGCCGTTTCAAAGTGTAAAGTATAGTTTCAATAATTCTATAGAATTATGAAAGTTTGAGCGAAAATAAATGAAATTTCATTAAAAATTCGCTTAAATTTTCTATTAAATTCGATAGATTTCTATTTCTTGGTGAAACGGCAGCAGGGGCGCATCGTATTATGTGGCGGTGGGCTGATGCGCAATTATTAAGCAGAAAGGCGGTACAGAAATGCAAGTCGAAATAGCGTACCTCATAAGCATAGTATCTTTGGCATTTTCCGTCTTTTTTGGGTTGAAAAGCAGCAAGCATACAGACACAAAGGATATTGAGGAGCGTGTGAAGGATAACACCAGAATCAATATGAAGCTGGATGCTATCGCTGGCACAACACAGGAAATAAAATCGGAAATATCCACAATGAGAGAAGAAATCAATAAGCACAATGACAAGATTATTAAGTTGGAGCAGAGTCTTAAATCTGCGCACCATAGACTTGATACCCTTGAGGAACGAATGAATCATGAGTAGGTGGTTTTCAAATGCTCGATATTAACAGACAAAAGATGTTCTATTCAAAACAAATCGGTCAAGTCCCTGTCTATGATACGGACGAGGATGGGAATTTGAAATACATCACTGTGGACGGAAACGAAGTGCCGATAGAGACAGGAGAATACACAACTGGATATGATGTTCCTGTACCCTTCCGTTCTTCCATAAGCAATAAATTGAGCGAATCACTTATTAAAGAGTTTGGTGTTGACAATTCAACGAATTTTGTTCAGATAGTCGATGACAAGGGAAAACTTCCTTTGTCTGTCGGGGATTTGGTGTGGAAGAAATCTGCGGTTCAGTATAAGGCGGCAATGGTCGATAAGACAAGCTGCGACTACATCGTCAAAGGCGTTGCGGATGAAGGGCTGACGGTTGATTTGTTTCTGCTACAAAAGAATGTAAAGTAGGTGGCAGTATGGAAAATAAAACTGTAAATGTTCTTGGAGAGAAGTATTCAATTATGTTTGTGGATGAATATCCGGAACGGTTTTCGGATTTCGAGGAATCATCGGACGCTCTGTGCAATTTCTATGACAAAGTGATTTATGTATTAAATCCAAAAGAAAAAGACCTAACGGAAGATGGAAAAATCAACTTAAACAAAAGGAAACTTAGGCCTGAGATAGTCCATGCCTTTCTTTTTGAAAGTGGTTTATCTTCCAATACGCATGGGATTTATGGCGCATGGGCTGAGAATGAAGAAATGGTTGACTGGATTGCAATACAGTCTCCAAAAATATTTAAAGTGTTCCAAGAACTTGAAATTTTGTAGGTGGTTCTATGTCAAAGAAAATATCAATCAATATCATGTCCAATAAGTCCATCCAGAACGCCGTAAGAGAGGTTGAGAACTACGCTTACGAATTGACCGATGAATGTAACGAACTGGCGAAAAAACTCGCTCAAGTGGGCGTACAGACCGCCAAAATGAAGGTTGCTAAATACGATGCTGTTTATACGGGAGAACTTCTTAGCAGTATCAATTATGAGCAAGGAGCGGTCATCAAAAAAGGTGCAACATGGATTGTATACACTGGATGTCCTTGGGCGAAATTTGTTGAGTTTGGTACAGGCATTGTCGGCAAAGAAAAACCGCACCCAGATATTGGCATTGTCGGTTGGAAGTATGATGTGAACAATCACGGAGAAAAGGGATGGTTTTACTTTCGTGACGGCGAATGGCACTGGACAAAGGGTATGCCCTCGCGCCCGTTTATGTATGAAACTTCCATAGAATTAGCAGAAAAGATTGCGGAGGTTGCAAAGGAGGTGTTCGGTTGAGTGATAATTCATGGGCTTATGACATTGGAACGGTTGTATTTTCAATCGTAAAGACAAAGGCTAAGCCAAAATTAGAGCCGAAGTATCCAACTGTATACTTCACAAGCAACGGAAAGAAGTTAAGTGATGCTATTTTCCCTACCGTCTATATTCATCGAATGGCGGCGGCGGAGCGTGGAGCAGACCTTGAGGGACTTTCCGTCAACGCAACCTTGGAAACCTTCCAAGTCGATGTATTCACAAACACAAACCAGTCGGATGTAGGCAGAATAATGTCTGTTGTAGCAGATGTATTCAAGGAAATGCGGTTCAAGATTATCGCCCTTCCAGAATTTAATGAGGGAGATACATACAGAAGTACCGCAAGATTCCAAAGAGTAATAGGAGCAAATGACAGTTTAACGTGATAAAGCCTAAACGGGCTTTATTTTTTTATGCAAAAAAGGAGGAATGAAATATGGCAGTAGCAGGTATTTCCAGTTTGGGAGTCACATTTGGTTATGGTGTGGAAACCACAGCAGGAACAAAACCGGCAAGCTTCAAAAGGCTTACAAGAATAAATAATATCGGTGCCGTTACTATTGAGCCAGAACAGATTGAGTCTTCTGGGCTGGAAGATGAAATTACAAGATATATTAAGGGCAGGGCTGATACAGGCGGCTCTTTCAATGTCACAGTAAACCTTACTGATGATACAAGAAAAGAATGGGAGAATCTGATTACAGAATACAAGGGTTTGACAGGCGGCAAAAGAATGTGGTTTGAAACAATCATTCCCGGTTTGGAAAACTCTTTCTTTGTTGTGGCGCAGCCTCCCGAACAGATTCCACAGCCGGAAATCGGCCAGAACGAACTTCTGACAATTGAAATGCCACTGACGATTGAAGAATATAAGGGCATGGATGCTACGGTTGCGTTCTCGGGGGAATAAAACGCTATTCGCAGAATGAACAGGCTGTGACGGATAGCGAAGAAAACGCCAATTCAGCCGAATATTACTACTAATAAAATATAGAGGGATGGATAAAAACCATCCCTTTTTTATTTGTTCAAAAAAGGAGACATGCAAATGAAAAACTTTACCATTAACAGAAAAGTGTATAAGGCAAAAGAATTTGATTTCAACCTTGTTTGTGACTTGGAGGATGAAGGTATTTCTCTTGAGGTCATGCAGGATAAGCCCATGTCCATGATGAGAGCGTATTTCGGCATCTGCGCTGGCATTGGCAGAAATGCGGCTGGGGAAGAAATGCAGAAACACATTGTTTCCGGTGGGAGTCTTGAGGAAATGGCAGAAGCTATGTCTGATGCTATGGAACAGTCTGATTTTTTTCGGGCTGCCAACAAGACAACGGAAGCGGAAACTGCGGAAAATCAGAGCGAAGCGGAATAAGAAAAAAATACAAATCGTTTCGTGAATTATTGATTGCTGAATGGTTTCCACAGGCATACGCTATCGGGGTTTCGCTGGATGAATTTTGGAGAATGAATCCGAGAATATTGTCTGCGATTGCAGAAGGATACAACCAACGTGTCAGAAATGCAGATTACATGAATTGGATAAACGGACAATATACGCTTGCCGCTGTTACTGTCGGTGTAGAGCGGAATCTGGCAGGAAGAAAGTCTAAGTCAGAGTATCCCAAAAATCCGTTCTTTGAAGAAATCGAAAAGCAGAACAAACCCCTTTCCGATGATGAATTACAAAAACAGCGTGAATTGTTTGTTGAGCGTTTAAAAACTATGCAGTCAAACTTTGAAATCTCTCACGGGAAGGTGGTGGAAATGAATAATGAGTGAAATAGATAAACTTGAGATAAAGATTGTTGCGGATGCCGCAGAGGCGGAAAAGTCCGTCAAAAAGTTAAGCAAGTCCATTGAGGGTATCGGGAAAACTGGAGATTCTACAAAGCAAATACGTGAAATTAAATCTGTTTTGGAAAGCATTAAAACACCAGAAATAGAGATTAACGGCATAAAAGAATTTGCAAAACAAGCAAGAATCATAGCACATAACTTTTCAAAAGCCGCAAAAAGCGCAAAGGAAATCGGTGTTTCGTTAAAAGGCGTGAATCTCGGACAACTCACAAAAAAGTCAAAAAAAGAATCTGCACCTGTTGAAGATTATAGTCATTTGAAGGACATTCCTATTTTTGACATGGGCAAGCAGATTAACGGAGAACAGATACAGGATGCCGCAAAATCAATGTCTGATTTAACGAGCGAAACAAGCAGTGCTGTTTCCGTTGCAGGGCAGCTTGCCGCCGCAATGGAACGTGTTTCGGAAAACGCCGCAAAAACAGACAGATTTTCTGGAATAGAAAAAGAGATTTCAAAAAATCTTGGCATGACAGGCGTTCTGGATATTGATAACGGAAAATTCGCAGAAACCATCGAGGAATCGAAAAGCCTTATCAATGGATTTAGAGTTGACTTGGAAAAACTCGGACTTAGTGAAATTAAGTTTCCGGAAGTCGAAAAGGCAGAACGAGAATTTAAAAATATGGAAAATACGGTTAGAGTTCTGACCGAAACCATAGAAGAATTGAAGGCGGCTGGTGGAAATGCCAAACAGTTGAAACCGCTTGAAAAGCAGTTGGAGAGAATAAGCCAAAAATCAAAAATAGCAAATCTTAATCTGAAAGATACTATTGCACTTGCACGCTCTAAAATACCAAGTATTCAAGAGGGGTTGCAGGAAAAACAGAGCAAAAAAACACAACGAGAAGGACAGAAGAAACGCTCAAATAAATCTCGTGGGCGTTCATCCGGTGGGATTTTCGGTCGCTCTGGCGGTCGAAATAGCTTTTCTTTGCCAAAAATGGTTGGTATGTCTGTACTGTACTCCACTGTATTTCAGCTGATTGCTACCATAAAATCTGCATTTGTAGAGGGTATGCAGAGTTTGGCACAGTACAGCCAATCGGTAAACGCCAATATTTCCTCTATGATGTCCGCTTTAATGCAGTTGAGAAACGCATTTGCGGCGGCGTTTGAGCCTATCCTATCGGTTGTTGCGCCTTATCTTGCTACATTCATTAGTTGGCTTGCAAGGGCAATCAATATGTTGGGACAATTCTTCGCGGCACTGACAGGCAAAGGATATGCGGTGCAAGCTAAAAAGGTGCAGATGGACTATGCCAAAAGTTTGGATAAAACGGCAGGCGGCGCGGGGAAAGCGGCTAAGGCATTGAAGGAAATGCAGGACTATACGCTTGGATTTGATGAATTGCACATCATAGACACCAAGCAGAACGATAGCGGCGGTGCTGGTGGCGGCGGTGGCGGCGGTGCAGGAGAACTTCTTCCTACCGATATGTTTGAAACTGTTGAGATTGATTCCAAGATACAGGATTTGGCAAAACGGTTCAAAGAACTGCTACCTTTGATTACCTCTATTGCGGCAGGGTTGGCGGCTTGGAAAATATCAATGGGATTATTCAAGCAGCTTGCAGAACTGAAAAAGAAATTACAGGAATTGCAAGTATTGAGCAAATTAAATGTTGCGATGAATGGACTTGGAACTGTCTTGTCGAATGTCGGGCTTATATTATCTAACTTAATGAAGGTTGCGCCTACAATCCTTGGATGGTCTATTGTTATCGGCATTATCGTTGGGCGGTTTGTGTACCTATACCAAACGTCAGAAACATTCAGAAAAGGACTTGAAAGAACGAAAGAAATATTCAAGGGAATTTTGACCGTTGTTATTGATGTATTCAAGGCGGTTGGAAGGGTTCTTTATGATATTGGTTCTGGAATATGGAATAATTTGCTCAAACCGTTCCTTGAATTTATCGGCATTGATACATCCAGAATCGAAGAAGAATTTGCAAATTTTTTCAAAACGATAAAGGATTGGCTCGGAAAACTTAATATTGATTTCGGAGACTTAGGAATCACTATTGCAGGAATCGCCCTTCTGTTTATTCCTGGCGGTCAGTTGTTCGGCGGTGCATTATTGGCTTTTGAGGGCATATCCGTTGCTTTGCGTGCGTTGGGCGGCGTAAGTGATGAAACATGGGCATCCATCAAAGAAAAAGCTGTCGAGGCATGGAACGCTATCAAAGACTTTTTCAAAACAACATGGGATGAAATTGTAAGTTACTATCCAGAGAAATGGAATGAGGTAAAAACTTCAACCGCTGAATTGTGGGAATCTGTCAAAACAACTATTTCTGAAAAATGGACCGCAATTAAGGATTTCTTTACAAAAACAATACCACAGATTGTAAGTGATATTGTCAAATGGTTCTCTGAAATGCCGAGCAAAGTCGGTGCCGCTATCTCGGTATTCTTTACGGAGACAATACCGAATTGGGCTACGAGTGCATACAACACATTCAGCGAGAAGGTAAACAATATCGTTACCAGTGTTGCCACTTGGTTCGCGGAACTTCCGCAGAAGATTTACGAGAAAATAATTCTGTTCCTTGAGAAAATTACTCTTTGGAAAGATAAGTCAATCGAAAAGGTAAACACAGAAGTACCGAAAATCTTGAATAAGGTTGCTGAATGGTTCGGGAAACTTCCGCAGAAAATCATGGAAGAATTGAGAAAAACCATAGAAAGCATTAAGAGTATTGGCGGCTTTATACTGGATGGCATTTTGGAGGGTGCAAGTAATTTCGGAAATAAGGTTGGCGGCTTTGTGAAAAAACTGCTTGAAAAAGTAAACAAAGAAGCCGAAATCCACTCCCCTTCCAGATTGTTTAAGCGCGAAACAGGCGTTTGGGTTGGCGCAGGCATCATAGAAGGTATGGAAGAATCCGTCAAGGGCGCAGGCAGTGTTATTGATGAAATCGTAGACAAGGTTTCTGGCGGTGGCAGCCTTGCACCTGTTGTATCGGTTGAAGCACCAGATATTTCACAATGGGATGCGACATGGGCTACATTGAGAGAAAACTTTGCTGTGCTAAAGGAAGATATCATTTCAAGTTTGAATACACTCTATTCAACCATAAGTGATATGACAACGAATTTCGGTACGGTTTCCAAGGCACAGATAACGGCGTATCTGCTGAAAGTTTACGATAACATTTACAACACGTTTGATGCTATCAGACAGACCTTGCAGCAAGTATCTGACGAGGTTACAAGGATGCTGAACCAGATGGTTTCGGACGCAAACTCACTGGCAGGATTGACTGGTAAAAAATACAGTCATGTCGGCGGCTACACCATGCAACAGGCGCAGCGGTTCAACATAGAAATGTTTGCGAATGGTGGTTTCCCTCGGTCTGGCGAACTGTTTGTTGCAAGAGAGGCAGGACCGGAACTGGTCGGAAGTATTGGCGGCAAAACAGCCGTTGGCGGCAATGACCAGATAGAACGTGCGATTTTTAATGCCGTTTTAACAGCTATGTCACAGGCAATGGCAAACGGCAGTAGTCAGCCAATCGAACTGAACCAGAAGATTGAACTGGATGGAGACGTTATTTATAACAATCAGCAGAGAGTATCCGCAAGACGAGGGATAAACTTCGGTCTTGGCGCATTTCAAAGGTAGGTGGTTTTTGTGGCAGTAATCAAATATAACGGCATAGAAATTACCTGCCCTTCTGTGCAAGACTACGAAGGTCAACAGTTAGTTGACAGCGGCAGAAATGCAAACGGCGTTGTGGTGGCTCAAAAAATAAACCGCCGACAAGTGAAACTGAGTTTAGAGTGGAAGGTTATTTATCCGAAGGAATTACAGAAGATTTTGGAGTTGATTGAAACCTTCATAGGTAAAGTAACCTATTATGACCCAAAGGAAGGTAAATTCATTACAAGGGAAATGTATTGGGGAGATTATTCCGTTTCTACATATTGGGTGTCCGAGAACGGCACACCGAAGATGTTTACAGGATTAAAGGCTTCTCTTATCGACACAGGGAAATAGCGGGGCGGTGGTTTTATGTATCCAGTAACAGCAAAATGGAAAGAAGAAACAGAGCAAACGCTCCGCAATCCCTCCTATGTGAGAATTGTATTTGGCGTGACGGACCCAGACGCGCCAAGGTTAAGCAGACCAACAGATAACGGACATTTGCCTTACAGTGATATTGACAGCGTGGATGTCGGCACAACCGCCCCATCCACCTATCAGACGCTGGAGCGAAACAGATTTATTCTGGACGGAAAGAACCCTCTGCCGCCGGAGAGCAACCCCATCTATCAGGGATATGCAGGATTGACAATCAGCGGTGATGCAGGGGCATACACTACAAAGCCGCTTGTGAAAATTTCATTCGGCGATTATGTGCAGTTTCCCGGTTTGACCTTCCAGTTTGATGACAGCATGGGTGATTACCCGAATAGTTTTCGGATTCTGGCAAAGAAAGATTCTGTATCTGTATTCGATAAAACCTACTCGCCTGATACTACATATTGGGAAATGGCAGACCAGATTCCGTTATGCAATGAACTGTCCTTCTATTGGCTGAACTCAAATATACCACACCGCAGGGCGAGATTGCTTTCCTTGGTGTACGGTCTGGTTAGCCGATTAGGCTCGGATGATATTGCAAGTTGTTCTTCTACAAAGGAGATTGACTTGTTATCGTCCAAAATTCCGAAACAGGAATTTGAATTTACGCTGATTGATACGCAAAGAAGATATGACCCCGAAAACCCATCGGGCTTATGGGAATATCTGGAAAGCAGACAGCCTGTCAATTACCAGTATGGCTATGAATTGTCGGACGGCTCTATCGAGTGGATACCTTGGGGCTTGTCTTACTCTACAGGAGATTTTGATGTATCGAAATCTGGCATTGTGGCAGAGGTCAGCATAAAGTGTGTAGGTCTGGCAGACCATTTGACAATGACCTATGACGAGGGCGTGTATTCGGCGGCAGGAAGAAGTCTGTTCGACCTTGCGACAGATGTTATGAAGTTTGCGGGATTTGAGAATACAATCGAACTGGATAACGCACTGAAAACAATCTACACGCACAATCCCCTTCCATCCTCCAAAGTGAATGAGTGCTTGCAGCTGATAGCAAATGCAGGGCGTTGTATCATGAACCATAGCCGCGGCGGTTATATTCAGATTTTGCGCGAGAATGACAGCGCGACAGGATTTGATATCAACTTTGACAAAATGACGGATACGCCGACAACAACAAAGATACCGCCCCTTCGCAACCTGTCGGTGGAGTATAACTCCATCAAGGTCAACTCGGAGGTAACGGCGGCGGTCAATGCGGCTGAGGTATCGTCCAACGTGGCGCATGAATACACCTTCACCCATTCGGCGTACACGAACCAACAGATTGTATTGAGCAGCGGCTTAACAATGGTCGGCACGGCGAAATTCTACGCCTACAAGACCGTTGTAACGCTCAAAGGGACAGGTACGGTCACTATCAACGGGAATAGCCTTACGGAGAATAAAATCGAGTACAGGAAGAAATACAGTGACGTAGGCGAGGATTTGAGCGGCGTTAGCAATACGCTCATTGACAACCAGACTGACGCTATCGCATACGCAAACTGGGTAGCGGCGGTCACTCTGCGGCGCAACACTTACAGTGCGCCAGACAGGGGCTATCCAGAGTTGGACGTTGGGGACACAGTAAGCCTTACAAGCAACTTTGCGAATCAAACGCCTGTCACTATGGTTCAGCAGAAATTGTCCTATAATGGCTCAATTAAGGGCGAGTGCCAATATATTATTGGGGGTGGTGGATGATGGCTTGGATAACACCTGTCTTTGACAGAATCGCTGAGGATACCGAAAATGCAAGAATAAATCAAGGAAATGCAGAAAACAACAAAGGTGCGTTAAACTACCAAGACCTGAACCGCATTGAAGGAAACCATAAGGAATTGATGAAATGGCTTGCAGGTGGCGGCTATTATCTTCCTCGTTCATACAGGGACTACAAAGAATTTAACGGCAAAACGTACACCGATTGGCAGGAAGAAAATATACCTTGGCTTTCGGAAATCAACCGTATCCGAGCGAATTATACCGCTTTGGTGCGGTTGTTTTTGGTTGGTTTGGGCTTGCCTGTGTTTCCCGAAAGTCTGTATCTGGATTGGCAGGAAGTTAACGATTGGGAACGAGTTGCCGCAGTCGGAAAGGAAATGACAGAAAACATGAAGCAGGAATATATCCCCTGCGGAACGATAAATAGCGGAGGTGAACGGTTGCTATGAAGGATTTTTTAGATAGAATCCCAACACAGGTAGGGCGGAGAAAAATCACCCATGCGGACGGAACAAGTGAATATGTAACGGTTGAAATGGCGGACGAACCATCAGTTGTGGGTACGCCATTAAACAGAGAAGCCTTCATGAATGTGCAGGGGTTTTCAAGTGAAAATACTACTATTAGTATGTCTGGTAATGTAACTACAGTTACAATAACTCACAGTGATGGTGGAAAAACTGTTACAACAATTACAAAGAACTCAAGTACACTAACTACTGTAGTATCTAAGTATACTGGACCTTCCGGTAACGTAATCACGAAAACTACTACAATAGATACTAGTAGCTCAGTAACAAGGATTGGAGGTGTTGTATCATGAGTTGGGATGTAGGTGCATGGGTAATTGATACAGTTAATTCAGTATTAAGTACTCTAATTAAAGCACACGGCACACAAACATTCACATCAAATGGCACGTTTACCGTGCCCGATGGTGTGACAAAGATTTTGGTTACTGCTTTTGGCGCAGGTGGTGGTGGCAATCATAGCGGAGGACAGGGTGGAGCTAGAATAATTAAAAAAGCATATTCTGTTACGCCACAAACAAGCATTCAGATTACAATAGGCATCGGCGGCACAGAAGGCAATGACGGCGGTGCGACTGTAATTGGTAATTTAGTTACACTGGAAGGTGGAGGGAGCAAGAAGTTTAAAAAACATCATAATGGGGCACTTGGCGGTGGATACGGTGCAAAAGCAGGCACATATAGTGAAAACGGCCAAGATAGTCCTGAATCTTATGGCGGCAAAGGAGGTTATAACAGCTCAAGCACAGGCGGCGACGTATATAGTGGTGGCGGGGGCGGCGGTGCAGGATTTGGACGAGGCGGAGACGGCGGCAATGGTGGCTACAGTTCTGATGCAGGTACAGATGGAGGAATCGGTGCTGGCGGGGGCGGCGGCGGACAACGCGCAAGCAGCGGCTCTGGCGGCAATGGTATTGTAATTATCGAATGGTGAGGAGATGGAAAAATGAAAAACTATGCAATGATTTTACGAAACAGCGTGATTGGCGTTCTGAAAGACCAAGAAACAGAACCCTACTATCCACCCGACCCATCGGGCAACCCTGTGACTGCTATTCCTTGTGACGATACTGTTACGCTTGGTATGATTTATGATTCTGAAACAGGTACGTTTTCGGAATACACACCACCCGAACCAGAACCCATGCCCGAACCACAACCAACCCAGCTTGACCGCATTGAGGAGCAGTTAAACGCCCTTACTGCGGACAGCGTGACAATAGAGAAATTAAATGCGGCAATCAGTGAAGGGGTGAATGAGGTATGATGGAAACGATTAAGCACATGGCGAAGCTGGCGGCGCAGGCGGTGCAGGAGAAAGCGGACACTATGACAGGAACGGAATTAAACGCTGAGGACAGGTTTATTCCTGATTTTCAGACAGCGAAAGAAAAAGAAAATATGCTCAATCGCCCTGTCGGGTTTATCTGTAAGAGTACCGCAGAGCGCGTGGTAAAGCTGTTACAGGTCTATGACAGCAGTATTTATACCGCTGAGCCAGAGGAACTGCCTGCACAGTGGGGGTTCGTATGGAGTGACAACCCCGAAAAGGCGAAGCCGTTTATCGCGCTCGCAACGTCCCCTTACATGAAGGGAAATTGCTGCACGGAGGATGGCGCGGTGTATCGTTCTCTTATCGATAATAATACATGGAGCCCGACAGAATACCCTAGCGGATGGGAAAAGGTAGAAGCATAAAGGAGGCTTGATGAAATGAGACAGATTACATTCTTAATGGAAAACTGGTACTTAGTGGTGGCACTTCTGGCGGTTGCCTGCGTGATTGGTATGTGTATCGGCAGATTTCTGAATATGCCCACCGAAACACAGCGCGTCAAAGTGAAACAATGGCTGTTATGGGCGGTTATGCAGGCGGAAAAGGAATTGGGCGGCGGCACTGGAAAATTGAAACTGCGCCGCGCCTATGATTTGTTTGTGCAGAGATTCCCTGCTATTGCTATAGCGGTATCATTCGATACCTTCTCTGCGTGGGTGGATGAAGCACTGGAAGAAATGCGAAAAATGCTGAAAGAAAACAAGGCGGTCAAGGAAATTGTAAAGGGATGATTACATGGCGAAAAAAATGAACGCCGAAAAATGGGAAAGAAAAGATATTTCAATGAAGAAACAATGCGATACTATTACGCTTAACGGAGGTGATGGCAAATGGCAAAAATGACTGGAAAAGAACTGGTAAAGTTTTGTAGAAGCAAGGTCGGCACTGCCTATGTCTGAGTTTACGGTATGAAAGGCTCTGTAATGACAGAAGCAAACTACAACTATCTGAAAAACAAATATGGCAATATGGTATGGAACAGCGACCGAAAGAAAATCGGCAAGGTTTGTGTAGACTGCTCTGGTCTGATTTCGTGGGCGTGCGGCGTGAAACTTGGTAGTACCCAATGGAAAGAACGAGCAAAAAGCGTAAACCCTATTTCTACCATCGAAAAAGCACCCATCGGGGCATTGGTATGGATGAAGGGGCATATCGGTGTTTACACTGGCATGAAGAACGGCTACCCCTACTACATAGCAGCTGACGGTTCGGCTTACGGTGTGCGTGAAGTCCCTCTGCGGTGCAACAAATTCACACATTGGTTGCTTGTAAATGATGTTTTCGACTACGGAACGGAGGATGAAGAAGTGGTAGAGAAGTGCAAGGTTATTATTGATGGAAAGGAACACATAGCGGAACGGATTTTGAAGGACGGGACAAATTATATCAAAATTCGTGATGTTGCGGATGCCATCGGGTACAATATCACAAGCAGGGGGAGTATTGCTGTGCTGACGAAAAAATAACCGTTTACTTTGGTTCACGAAAATGCTATAATAACAGTACACCCTTTCGTAGATGTTCCAATCATAAGCTACGCAAAAATTGGGAGTATATCAATTTCGGTATACTCCCTTTTTTTATGCCGTTTTGCGAATTTCCCCGACCATCATATCTACCATATCGAACACTTCATCCCCATAAGTAGCCACAAAGTCACATAAAAATTCCTCTTGTTCTAATGGGATGTGTATGTCATAGGACATACAGACTGCATGGCATAATTCGTGTATAAGTACCTTCCTCTTAAAGCCGTCTACAAGCCGATTTGAAAGGCAAATACAGTGAGTGGTGTTATCGGTCACACCAACCGTAAAACTCCCGTCAGAACGCCGCAGACAGTCAGAGGATGGCATAACGGAAACAACGCTCCACTTTACGCCGTTTATCTCAAACACCATTTCGTTAGCACCCCCAATTTAAAAAAAGATAGGGGTGTTTTCCCCCTATCCGTTTTATATCAGCCGATTTTCTGCAAAAGTGTTGTCATTTTAGCCTTCAAAAGAGTACGTTCTTCTGGTGTCATATCCGAAAGAATCTCTGTCACATCACCAGAAAGCTCCTTCATGTATGCTTCAAGGTCGCGCATCTTTTGCTCTTTATCAGCCTGAGAATTGCCCTTGTGCATTTCCTTACTTTCTGTGTAGTGGCGTTTTGCCTTATCGTAGCCGCTCATCGTGGGTTCGGTATAATACATTCTACCGCCCATACGGTCTAAATCTCTGCCACGCTCCGCATCACTCTTGCTATCCCATTCGTGATACATATCGGGTGTCTGGAAGTAATAAGGCGGTTCTGTATAGCCTCTGCGTGTTCCTCTGCCCTTTGGTGCAAATCGACCGTCAGCGTATCTGTAATGGTCATAGAAACGCCTGTCTCCGTCCTCGTAGTATTCGGATTTCAACCGTCTAAGGATTTCCTTATCTTCTTCTTCATCCTCTTTCTCTGCTTTCTGCATAGCTTTTGTAATGACCGCTTTATATTCGGCATCGTTTAAGTCTTTAATCATATCGACAACCTGACCCATTTCGGCGGTATCAACACATTCCAGACCTTTTTCCATTTCGGACCATGCCTTTTCGCAAAGACACTCAATCATTTTGTGCATTCTCTCAATGTGCATAAATTATTCACCTCCGTCCGCTGCTTCTCCGTTAATAGCAGATAATCTGTTATCTGGCGTACAGCAGGGTTCCCCTATCATTCTGAACAATCCAGAATTGTTCGTTGTCTCAACTACGGTTTTGTATCTGGTTCTTGTTCTCAATCCAGATGCTACAACCTGTCTGCAATTACGCTTCATAAACGGATACTGCACAGTACCGCCGCCAATCGTAATAAAAACAGGAGCATTGATTGTAGTGGTATCGGGGATTTTTTGAGCCACCACAATACAAACTTTTCGGCAGTCTGCATAACTGCCGGCGGGTAAATCTATAACCAGATTTCCACCTGTAAAATTCACTGACTGCGACATAATGAAATTATCGCAAAGTCGGCATACGTTTTTGCAAGCCATAAAATAACACCTCCTAAAAAAATAAGGGTAGACTTCTGCCTACCCTCTTTGTATCAACCACTGTGGGCGAAGTCTGATTTAATATCAGATAGTATTTTGAGTATTTCCTTCTGGTCTTTCATTATCTTATCCAGATAATACCCATCCTGCCTATGCAATTCTTTCAGTAGTGTATCGTTCGATACTTGCTGACACGTTACAAACTGTAAAAACACAGACAGGACGGTAAGCATATCTAAGTAAGATAACCCTTTATTTTGGTTGTCTGTCATCAGCAACCACAACCGCAACCGTTACCATATCCAGAATAAGGATAAGGTGCAGGAACGCTATACGCAGGGACGGGCATAGGATTGATTCTTCTAATCAATTCCGCTGTCTGTGCCTCCTGATTTGCCGTAATGTATGCGTTCTGTGCAGACTGGGATGCAGCAAGCTCCAGTTTCTGAACCTTGTCTCTCAAATCCGCATTTTCCTTAGCACACAGGTAGTCAAGGATTGCTCTTGTTCCTGCGTTCTGGTTGTCTATAATGTCACGGGTATTTGTGTTCATTGTGTTCTGCAATGCACAAGTATCCTGCGCCATGTCGTATCTTACCTGTGCGATTGCTTCTCTGTTCTGGCAGCAACAATCCGCAAGCTGTGCCTGCAATGCGTTATGACCCTGCATCAGAGCCACGTTAGTTGTATTAAACCCCTGCTGTGTCTGGTATCCAAGATTGCAGATAGCGTTATCAACACTATGGAAACCGTTCATCAGAGTTGTGTTCTGTGCATAGAAACCATCACACATACCGTTGGAGATACCATCCAGTTTGCCAATGATAGACTGTGTATCAAAGCCTCTCTGAATATCCGCCTGTGTGGCTGCCGTTGCTACATAGCCGCCGCCATTACCGCCGAAACCGCCGAAACCGTTATTGCCCCAACCGAAAAGCAGAGCGAAAACTACGATTATCCACAGCCAGCCGCCATCGCTAAAAGCACCGTCATTGCCATAACCGCCTGTTGCCGGCATTACAGGCATAGTAAAAGGTGTATTGTTTGTAGAGTTGAACATATTAGATTCCTCCTTTTGATTGATTATTTTTTATTCATAAAGAGGCACCAAGGTTTTTGCGCGCAACCTCTAATATGTCTTACATTCCAAACTTATCTTTCATTTGTTGAATCATTTCGTCAGGGTTTACCCCTTTCTCTTTGCAGAGGTTTCTTGCCATCTGCTCTACGCCTTTGACATCCCCATTCTGCATCATGTCAATGGCATTTTTCGCCATGGGGTTTCCCATCACTTGACTATTGTTCATCATGCTTTGTAAAAACTGTTGCGGATTCTTTATGCCGCTAAATAATTGAAACAAGTTTTTCATTCTGCATCAGCCTTTCTCTTTGTCGATTGTGCGCTTGATTTTGGCGCAGTTTTATTTATGGAAACCTCCAACTGTTCTAATCTTTCCGACAGTTCATCAAACCTATCCATAAAAGCCGAAACCGTACCGTCCGACAAGTCAATTTTCAAATTCTCTTTGTTTTGGATTTCGTTTTGAGGAACAGTCTCATTTATCGGCTTGAAGATTACGGTTTTAATCGTTCCGTCAGCGTTCCAAGACTTAGCAAATATTGCACTCATATCCTGCATCGGAAAGAACGCCGCCGAACCATCCATAGGCACATCATTTGCCGTTATCATTTCCACAGACTGCACCACGCGCCCATTTACGCCACGCGGCATCTGCTGTTGAAGCTGATTTACTGGCTGCACCTGTTCTATCTGCGGTTGCTGCATCCGCGTCTGTTGAAAGTATGGATTGTACCCATACTGCGGATATGCTTGCTGGATATTATAGTTCATGCTCTGATAAGGATTTGGTTGCATAGTCGATTCCCTCCTTCTCTAAAACCTCCTGCACCGCCCGAACCATAACGGACTGATAAGTAAGAGGTATCTTCATTACATCTTCACGACTGAAAATTTTCTCTAGGACTTCATCTGAAAACATTTCCATCAACCTCCTTCTACCTATATTTTCGCATAAAAAAAGAGCCAAAAGTGTCATCTTTCGCTCAACTTTCTGTCATATATTTTTTTGTTTTGTATGGGGCTTTTCTACACCAATTCTACACCACTACACCAATTTTACACCATTTTTCTAAAAATTATTCATTGGTTTTGAAAAGTTATTCAATGTTTATCTTTTTTGTATGAATTACTCAAAACCATTGAAAATAAAGTTATTAACAATGTTTTTAAAGTTATAGCAAGATATTTTCATTTTGAATAAAAATTTCAATATCATTTGATTCCCAAAAATACAAGACTTTTCCAAGCTGCATGGCAATGAAAATCTCTGCCGCCCCGCAAGTAAAAAGGAAGCCTTGAAAGAAGGTTCTCCCAAGGCTCTGTATTCATTCTGTTTTTGTTTTATTTTCCGCATTTTTCCTTGAGGATTGCAGGCAAATCTGCCAGAGCAACCTCGCTCTTTTCACTGTTTGCCATATCCTTCAGCTCTACTCTGCCGCTTTCCAGTTCAGAATCACCAAGGATAACGGAATATTTTGCACCAATCTTATTGGCATATTTCATCTGTGCCTTTACACTGCGTTCCACAGTATCGCAGTCCGCCTGAATGCCTGCCTTTCTCAGCTCATAGGTCAGAGACTGTGCTTTCAAAAGTCCCTTTTCGCCCATAGAGCCGATATAAACATCTCTCTCAGGTGTTTCGGTAATGGCACCATGCTGCTTTTCCAGAATCATAATCAGTCTTTCAATCCCCAGACCAAAACCGACTGCGCCTGTAGGCTTTCCACCGATTTCCTCAACCAAATTATCATATCTGCCGCCGCCGCATACGGTCAGCCCGTCGGATACAAATTCAAAAACCGTTCTGGTGTAATAATCCAGACCGCGCACAATCTTAGGGTCAATGGTAAAGGCAATGCCGTTTGCAGTCAAAATATCCTGCACCTTCTGAAAATGTGCCGTACATTCCTCATCCAGACAATCCAGCACAGAGGGCGCATTTGCCACAATCTGCTGACAGCTTTCTTCTTTGCAGTCCAGCACACGCAGAGGATTCTTTTCAAAACGCTCCTTACAGGTCGGGCAAAGCTTGTCCAGGTTCTGTCCGATAAATTCCTTCAGTGTTTTGTTGTATCTTGCACGACATTCGGGGCAGCCAAGGCTGTTCATGCGCAGCTCTACGCCCTCTACCCCCAATTTCTCCAGTAAAGCAGTTGCCACAGAAATAACCTCTGCATCCTGCGCCGCACTGTAGGAGCCAAGCATTTCAATGCCGAACTGGTGGAACTGTCTTTGTCTGCCTGCCTGTGTATTTTCACAACGGAAGGTCGGGGAAATATAATACAGCTTTGTGGGCTGTGCCTGATTGTGCATCCCATGCTCCACATACGCACGCACTGCACCTGACGTTCCCTCCGGACGAAGTGTCAGACTTCTGTCCCCATCATCCGTAAAGGTATACATTTCCTTCTGCACAATATCTGTGGTTTCGCCAACCCCTCTGGCAAACAGCTCTGTAAATTCAAACGCGGGCGTGCGGATTTCACCAATGCCGAAGGTTTCGCAAATGCGTCTCATTTTCCCTTCGATTTCCTGCCAAGCCTTCACCTCTGCGCCGTAAATATCCTTTGTCCCTTTTACCAACTGAATCATACGTTACCTCCTTGGGGCAAGCCCGTTCTCTTTCTTTCTATCATTTCCTCTATGCGACCGATATAATCCTCAATGCTTTTTACGTTGAACACCCGTTCAATGCGGTCTGTTTCGGGGTCAACCGTTTTTGTGCTCGCGCCTGCGCCCGCCGCAAGGATAGTCTGCTTTTCCTCCATAATCTGTACATTATAGATGCCTTCCTTGCCGGGATGACAATAGCCGACATTTTCAAAATTGCCAACCATATTTTTCTGGCGATACATATAATACGGCTCCATGCCCATCCTCTCGGCGTATTCCGCGGAAATATCAAGCATTTCCTCCAAGGCTTCTGCCGTTGTCATGTCATGCTGTGCCAGCTCCTCTCTGAGTCGAGAGGCACGCTTGACCGCAAGCGTATGCACCGTCACGTTATCGGGTGCCAGCTTCATGATTTCTTCCATGGTATTGCGGACATCTGCGGCATCCTCTCCCGGCAGACCCAGAATCAAATCCATATTGATATTCTGATGTCCTTCCTCTCTTGCCTCGCGGAACACCCGACGGATATCCTCCACCGTATGCTTTCTGCCTACCGCACGCAAGGTCTTATCGTTCATCGTCTGCGGATTGATGGAAATGCGGTTCACGCCGTACTCCTTTAAAAGCCGCAGCTTTTCTCTTGTAATCGTATCGGGGCGACCTGCCTCAACGGTATATTCCATGCTTTCATCCGGATGGAACAGCTCCTCCACCTTTTGCAGCAGACGTTCCAGCTGTGCCTCATTCAAGGAGGTCGGTGTGCCGCCACCGATATAAATATTCTTCATCACGAAGCCTCTGCTGTATGCCGCAAGCCAATCCAATTCTCTGAACATGGCATCCAGATATTCATCCACCCGATTTTTATACTGATGGAGCGGATACGCCGTAAAGGAGCAGTACAGACATCTGGTTGGACAGAAGGGAATCCCGATATACAGGCTGATTTCCTCAGGGCGGTTATCCTCCAGAATTTTTCGTTCCGCCTTTGCCACCTTGAGCGCCAGTGCCGCCTTATGCGGCATCACAAGATAATCCTCCGTCAGAAAAACAAGACATTCCTTGTCCGTTTTGCCCTCCTCCAACAGGCTGCTGATGAGCTTTGCAGGGCGCACGCCTGTCAGCAGTCCCCATTGGGGGCGAATTCCCGTTTCCGCCTTCAGCAGCTCATAAATCGTCCGCTTGATGATGCGCTTCTGTTCCTTTTCCGTCAGCATTTTTTCGTCATATTCCATCGACCATGCGGAAGCCTTCTCCCCACGGCGATAAAGCATTGCCGAAGCAATGCCCTCTTTCATCTCGCTTTTTACGGTAATCTCCGCATCTGTCACTGTGTCCGTGCGGATATAATGGCGGTTTGCCAGAAATACCTGTATCATTGTCTGCACATCGTTTTGCAGCTCATGTCCCTCCAGAACATAGCTGATGGTTTCCGTATCCATACGCATCAGAACAGCTTTTCACTGTCAAGCAGCAGTGTCACAGGGCCATCATTGACAAGGGCAACCTTCATATCTGTCTGGAAAATGCCATGCTGCACCTTCTTGATGCCCAGTGCTTCTGCCTTTGCACACAGCTTATCGAACAATTCGCTTGCAATTTCGGGTGCTGCCCCGCTGCTGTAGCCGGGTCGTCTGCCCTTTCTTGCATCCCCGTACAGGGTGAAGTTAGGCACAATCAGCAACTCTCCTTCAATATCCAACAGAGAAAGATTCATCTTGCCGTTTTCATCCTCAAAAATACGCAGATTGATGACCTTATCCAGCATGTAATCAATGGTTTTATCCGTATCTGTCCCCAGCATGCCAAACAGCACCATAATCCCCTTGCCGATTTCTCCGACCTTCTGTCCGTCAATGGTTACACTTGCTTCTGTCACTCTCTGTAATACTGCTCTCATTTCTTCCTCCTAAACCCTATATCAGCCCAGACCGGAAACACGCTCCACCTCTGTCACATCACGCAGATTTTTCAGACGTGTGACCACGCGCTCCAGCTGTTCCTTTGTTTTAATTTCAATCGTAACATTCAAAATTGCCTGCATATCCTTTGTGGTTCTCACATTAAAGCCCTTTACGGAAATATCATCATCCGCCAGCTGACGGCTGATTTCCACAATCAAGCCAACCCTGTCATTCGCTACAACCTTCAGCTCCGCCAGATAAGAGGTATTGCTTTCTCCCTTGGCAAACTGCGTATCCCATTCGGCATTGATCAAGCGTCCGCGTTCCTCGTTGCTCAGATTGATCACGTTGATGCAGTCGGTACGGTGAATCGTAACCCCTCTGCCGCGTGTCACGAAGCCGATGATTTCATCCCCAGGCACCGGACTACAGCATTTGGAAAAACGCACCGCAACATCCCCGATGCCTTCCACCACAACGCCGCTCTTGCTTTTATGCTTTTTCACAGGCTTCTGGTCGATGGTCTTTTCAAAATCCTTCAGCGCATCCTCTGCCGTCTGCGTCTTTCTCTTTTCCTTTAAATATTCATCCTTCAAGCGGTTAACAACCTGCCCCTCCTTCATGCCGCCGTAGCCGACAGCAGCCAGAAGCGCATCCCATGTCTTGAAATCGTATTTCACCAGAACGATTTCTTCCCATTCGGGGCGCAGCAAATCCTGCGGCTGATACCCCTTTTTCTTGATATCTGCCAGAATCATTTCGCGTCCACGGATGATATTTTCTTCCTTTTCTTCCTTCTTGAACCACTGCTTGATTTTTGTTCTTGCCTGTGCTGTTTTAACAATGGCAAGCCAATCTCGGTTCGGTCCCTTGGAATTCTGAGAAGTGATAATCTCTACAATGTCCCCGTTCTGGATTTTATGATCCAGCGGAACGATTTTATTATTTACCCTCGCGCCGACCATCTTATTGCCGACTGCCGAGTGAATCATATAGGCAAAGTCAATCGGGGTAGAATCCTTCGTCAGCTGGATAACATCCCCCTGCGGTGTAAAGGCATACACCTGTGTGCTGTAGATATTCAAATCCAGCTTAATGGTATCCAGATATTCCTTATTATCGGACATATCCTTCTGCCATTCCATAATCTGCCGCAGCCATGCCAGCTTTGCTTCCTCACTTTTCTGCGCCTTGCTCGATTTTTCGTTCGCTCTGCCCTCTTTATATTTCCAGTGGGCTGCGATACCGTATTCGCTTGTGCGGTGCATTTCCCATGTACGAATCTGCACCTCAAACACCTGCCCATGCGGGCCAATCAGCGTATTGTGCAGCGACTGATACATATTCGGCTTTGGCATAGCAATATAATCCTTAAACCGTCCGGGCATGGGGGTATACGCCGTATGCACAATCCCCAGAACGGCATAGCAATCCTTCACGCTGTCCACCAGCGCACGGATAGCGAACAAATCATAAATCTGGTCAAGGGTTTTATTCTGGTTCACCATCTTCTTATAAATGCTGAAAAAGTGCTTTGTTCTGCCGTAAACCTTCCCCTTGATGCCGGCCTCGTTCATCTTCGTCTGTAATTCCTGCACCATGCTCTGCACGAACTGGTCACGTTCTTCTTTTTTCTTCTGGATTTTTGCCGCCAAATCGAAATACGCATCCGGATTCAGATATTTAAAGCACAAATCCTCCATTTCGGAACGGATTTTGGAAATACCCAGACGATGCGCCAGAGGAGCGTAAATATCCAGTGTTTCCTGCGCCTTCTCCCTCTGCTTTTCGGGTGTCATATAGTTTAACGTCCGCATATTGTGCAGTCTGTCCGCCAGCTTGATTAAAATAACACGAATATCCTTTGCCATGGCAAGGAACATCTTGCGGTAGTTTTCTGCCTGCGCCTCTTCCTTTGTGGTATAGGAAAGCTTGCCCAGTTTCGTCACACCATCCACCAATGCAGCAATTTCCTCGCCGAACAGGTGTGTAATATCCTCATAGGTATAAGGTGTATCCTCAATAATATCGTGCAGAATCCCTGCCGTGATGGTCTCCATATCCAGCTCCAGCTCCGCCAGAATATATGCCACCTTCAAAGGATGGATGATATATGGTTCGCCTGATTTTCTCTTTTGTTCCTTATGCGCTTCCACCGCCAGCTTATATGCCTTTTCCACCATGGAAAAATCATCGGACGGATGGTAGGTTTTGATTTTATCAATCAATTCCTTATATAATTGTTCATCAATCTCTGCCATACTCATCACCCCCTCTTATTGATAAAAATTTCTAATAATTTTGTCGAAAAAAGATTATAAAAATTATTATACAGTTTTATATGTATATTTTCAAGAATATTTCCACAAAAGTATGCCCTTGGGCGCAAGATTCTTTTGTCCTTTACAGTCTTTCCGCTTTTTCCGAAAAAAACTCCGCGACTCTTTTATTTTTTCCTTCCTTCCGCTATAATCTATATAAGATAAGTATAGATTATACCGCATGATAGATGCAGGAAACAAAGGAGTATTCACATGAAATTACAGAAATTATTAAGCTATGTGCGCCGCGCAGTAGATGATTATAGTATGATAGAGGAAGGCGATAAAATCGCGGTCGGCATTTCCGGCGGCAAAGACAGCATCTGTCTTCTGGTCGCCCTCAAGCATTTACAGCGCTTCTATCCCAAGCGGTTTGAGCTGGAGGCAATTACCGTCTCCCTCGGTCTGCCCGGTGCAAGCTATGACGGCATACAGGCACTCTGCAATGAGCTGGGTGTGCATTATACCGTTGTGGAAACCGATATCGGCAAAATCATTTTTGATGAGCGAAAAGAAAAAAATCCCTGCTCTCTCTGTGCAAAAATGCGGAAGGGCGCATTGAATGATATGGCGGAACAGCTTGGCTGCAATAAGATCGCTTTGGGGCATAATAAGGATGATGTTGTGGAAACCTTCTTTATGTCTCTGCTTTATGAGGGTCGCCTGAACTGCTTCGCTCCCGTTAGCTTCTTGGACAGAAAAAAACTCTATTCCATCCGTCCGCTGATGTATGTGCCGGAATGGGAATGTCGCAGCTTTGTCAATAAAAGCGATATCCATATCGTAAAAAACCCCTGTCTTGCCGACGGAAATACCAAACGGCAGGAAACCAAGGAGCTTCTGGCAGAGCTTTCCCTACGGTATGATAATTTGCAGGAAAAGGTATTCGGTGCCATCAAGCGTTCCTCCCTAAAGGGTTGGAATCATGAGGAATAAGGAAGGTGAGCCTGATGTCTGATTACCGTGAGGAACTGAAAAATAAGGAAACCCTGCGTCTTCGGGAAATCCAGAGGGAGCTGCCCTCCTTTGTGCAAGCCTTCTTTCGCGGCATCGCACAGACCACCTCTACTAAAACCCGTCTGGCGTATGCCTACGATCTGCGAATTTTCTTCCGCTATCTTTATGAGGAGCATCGCACCCTCGGCGGCATCGAGCCGAAGGATTTGACCGCAGCGCATTTGAGCGAGGTCACCTCTGAGGATATTGACTGCTTCATGGAATATCTTTCCTATTATATTCGCCCCGATTATGAAAACCCCGCCTATGGCAAGGAAATGCACAACGAGGAAAAAGGGAAATCCCGTAAGCTTGCCGCAGTGCGGATGCTGTTTAAATATCTGTATAAGAAAAAAATTATATCGGCGGACCCTGCCTCTCTGGTCGATACCCCGAAAATCCACGAAAAAGCTATTGTGCGTCTGGATGTGAACGAAATGGCAAACTTTCTGGATGCAGTGGAAAGCGGCGAAAAGCTGACCGACCGCCAGAAGGTCTTCCATGAAAAAACAAAAAAGCGCGACCTTGCCATGATGACGCTCCTGCTTGGGACGGGGATGCGTGTTTCCGAATGTGTCGGTATCAATATTAAGGATCTGGATTTTCAGAATAACGCCGTCAAGGTTACCCGTAAGGGTGGCAACGAGGTTTTCCTCTATTTCGGCGAAGAAGTACGGGAAACCCTTGCGGATTACTTAGAGGAACGGCAGAACGCCCTAACCAAGGACGAAAATGAAGATGCCCTCTTTCTTTCGAGTCAGGGCAAGCGCATCGGCGTGCGGACGGTGCAGAATATGGTCAAAAAATACGCACAGGGCGTTACAATCAAAAAAATCACCCCCCATAAGCTGCGCAGTACCTTCGGTACAAATCTCTATCAGGAAACGGGGGATATCTACTTAGTGGCGGATGTGCTGGGGCATGCCGATGTCAATACCACCCGCAAGCATTACGCCGATATCGAGGACAGCCGTCGCCGCATGGCAGCAACCCGCATCAGATTAAGAAAGGACTGAGCCCCATGGAACATAAAAACTGTCTGAAAAAAGTCACCGCTGTTTTTTCCTCGCATGAAGCAGCCCCCATTTGGAAGCTGCGCCATTTCGCCGTTCTTGCTCTGCTGACAGAGATAGGCGGAGAACTGCATTTCATTCTGACAAAACGCGCCGCAGGGGTAAATCAGCCGGGGGATGTCTGCTTTCCCGGCGGACATCGGGAACAGGGCGAAACCCTCGTGGAAACCGCTCTCAGAGAAACCGAGGAAGAAATCGGCATCTCTCAAAAGGATATTCGCCTTCTAGGGAAAAGTGACTTCATGCTGACGATTTATCGTGGCATGATTCAGCCCTATATCGCCTATATCCCCTATGAGATTTACAAAACCGCAGTCCCAAATCCCAAGGAGGTTGCGGAAATTTTCACCGTCCCCCTGCGTTTCTTTCTGAAAACCGAGCCGGAGCGGCATGATACCGTCTGGAAGGTCATAGAATCCCCCGATTTCCCCTACGAAAAAATCGAAGGCGGCAAAAACTACCCCTTTAGCAAGAGCAAAACCACACAGCTTTTCTATGAATATAACGGGCATATCATCTGGGGCTTCACCGCACAGGTGCTTCGCAATATCATCGAGATTCTAAACGAGTCTAAGCTGAAATTTTAAAAGCAGCTAAAAAAGAAAACCATAGAATCTGGTATCCGCCAGTCCTATGGTTTTTGTGTTATTTCTTCTTTTTATTATTGTAGGCCTTTTTCCGTTCCTTATCCAAAACCGCTTTTTCCGCCGCCCTTGCCTTCTTCTGCTCCAGCATCACATCAATATCCTCCGGCAGCTCCAATGTCAGCCTGCCAAGCTTGCCGCCACGGTATTCATCCATCAGAATTTTGCCTGCGCGTTCCAAATCAGGTTCGCCGCCCTTTTTCTTAAAACCGCGCGCCATCGCGATTTTTTCCAGAATTACATGCGGCTCCTCAATCGTATCGAATGTAATCTGATACCGATTCCGCAGACAGTCGGGATTTCTGGAAATCATGTGATTGATAAAGGCAAGCGCCATATTTTCGGGGTCAAGAATATCATCATTGATTGCCCCCGTAAACGCCAGCTTCAGCCCCACCTGCTGGTCCTCAAATTTCGGCCAGAGGATGCCCGGCGTATCGAGCAGCTCAAAATCCTTTTTTAATTTTATCCACTGCTTGCCGCGGGTCACACCGGGTTTATCCCCGGTTTTCGCCGTTACCTTCCCCACATATTTATTGATAAACGTGGATTTCCCCACATTCGGGATACCCACAATCATGCTGCGGATAGGGACATTGATACGCCCTCTTGCTTTCAGCTTCTCAATTTTTTCCTTCATTAAGCTGCGTGCCGTTTCCGTCACCTCGCCCAAGCCGTTGCCCTTCAGCGCATTGATGCGAATCACGCGGAAGCCCTGCTTTTCAAAATATTCCTGCCAGATATCGGTTGCCCTTTCGTCCGCAAGGTCGCATTTATTCAGAAGCAGGATACGGTGCTTATTCTTCGCAAGCGTATCCAAATCCGGATTTTTGCTGCTGTATGGAATTCTTGCATCTACCAGTTCGATGACAATATCCACCAGAGAAATATTTTCCTCCATCATTCTGCGGGTTTTTGTCATGTGCCCGGGATACCATTGAATATTGTTCATAGCTACCTCTTTCTATTTTCACTCATGTTTTTATTTGATAAAGCCAATGGAGCTGAAGGGATACAGGCGGAACACAACCTTCCCCATCAGGTTCTCCTTCGGAATCGCGCCGACCGATTTTCTGCGGCTGTCGGAGCTTGCGTTTCTGTTGTCCCCCATCACAAAATAGCTGTTTTCGGGAACTGTATAAGGGTACTCAATATTTCCCTTTGTATCCATCGGCGCTTTGATATAGTCCTCCTTCACCAACTCCCCATTGATATACAGAGAGTATATCGTATCTTCCTCGTCACCATTATCTCTGAGGTCAATTACATCCCCGGGCAGACCAATCACACGCTTGATGATATTTTTCTTTTCGTCATTCAGGCGGCAGATAACAATATCTCCCTTTTTCAGCGTACCGAAGGAGGTGCTCAGCTTATTGATAAACACAAAATCGCCATGGTAAAAATTCGGCTCCATGGAAGACCCCTTTACCAGAACCGTCCCCATTACATTACGCAAAACCACAATCACAACAACCAACAGCACCAGCTGCAGCAGCATGGGCATTCCCTTCTTTTCCTTTTTTCTTCTTGTAGGCTTCTGTTCTTCCTGCTTTTCAATTGCCTGCTCCATTCCAAAGACCTCCTTTATCCAAACGCATTTTTTCGTCAAAGGCAAAAGCCCTTCTGCCTCTCACGAAAAAAGTCTCGATGAAACTTGTTCATCGAGACTGCTTTTTCTCGTTCCGGTACAAAATGTACAGCTTATTTCAGAACTTCTTTAACCTTAGCTGCTTTACCAACTCTGTCTCTCAGGTAGAACAGTTTAGCACGTCTTACAACACCACGTCTTACAACCTCGATACGGTCGATTCTGGGAGAGTGTACGGGCCATGTTCTTTCAACGCCAACGCCGGAAGCGATACGTCTTACTGTGAAAGTTTCTCTGATGCCGCCGCCCTGTCTTTTGATAACAACGCCTTCGAACATCTGCAGTCTTTCTCTTGTACCCTCTACTACTTTAGCATAAACACGGATTGTGTCGCCAACGTTAAAAGGAGTTACTTCGCTTTTCAGCTGTTCATTTTCCAGTTCTCTGATGATATCCATTGTATTTCCTCCTTATGCACCTTAGACGTTCTTACCCCGTCCCTTTGACAGCGGCATTGGACCGTCCGTAATCAACACGAAAAATTATACCACGCCCGAAAGGACATTGCAAGCACTTTTTTCCGAAAAATAAAGGTTTTTCAGGCTTTTCAGACTGCTCCGTAAAGCTTTGCGGCAAGCAGCACGCTTAACGGCAGCGTTGCCATGGAAAGAACCGTTGTCCAAAGCACAATATCCGAGGACATCTTATCCCCATAGCCGTATCTGCCGACCATCATCGGCACGACCGCCGCCGATGGCATGCAAACGGAAAGCAGGAACACCGACTTTGCAAGACCATCCGCAGGAATAAAAAGCATTGCAAGAATTGCCAATGCAGGCATCCCAATCATCTTCACCACACTGATTTCCAGTGCTGTTTTTTCTTTAAAGAGCTGCACGATGCCGCTGCCGCCTGCCAATGCGCCAATATAAATCAGAGAAAGCGGTGTAGATAAATCCCCGACCTTTGTCAGAAAGCCAAGCACCACTGTCGGCACAAATCTTGCGGTATGCGTCACCGCAAGCAGAAGCCCCAGCAGGATGGAAATGCAGTTCGGATTGATTGCTCCCTGTAAAAAGCTTTTCCCGATTGCCGCCGCACCTGTCGCCTTCTTGTCTGAAATCAGATATACACCATACGACCAAAGATACAAATTCAGTGCCAAAACCCCCGCAGACATATAGATAATCCCCGCCTGCCCGAAGAAAATCATCGTAACGGGCAAGCCGATAAAGCCTGTGTTCAGGGAGCCTGCGGTCAGGTCAAGCATGGGCAGAAGGCGGCTGTCCAAGCCTCTTTTCCGCCCGTATTGCCGCATCAAAAAGCCAAACACAACCATCATGGCTGCCTGCCCTGCGGCAGAAAAGAGAAATGCCTTCAGCACCCTGTCGGTAATCTCAATCCCTGCAATCGTAGTAATCAGCATCGCAGGAATCGTCACGCGCATGACCATATTGCCTACGTTTTTATTTGTTTCCATCGGCAAGTATCCCTTTTTATTGCAGTAATACCCCACCAGAATCAACCCAAAAAGTATAAAAAATTGTCCGTACATACCTTATCCCTCATCTATTCTTTTATAAAAAGAAAGAGCGGCAGTGCCACCCTTCCTTTTTTTCTCATTCGTAATGAATCACAGCCTCAACTCTGCAATCGGGCAAGGCCTTTCTGCCGTTCAGAAAATCCAGTTCTATCAAAAATGCGGAGGCAACGACCTCTGCGCCCATTTCCTCTACCATCTCCATAATCGCCTTTGCTGTGCCGCCTGTTGCCATCAGGTCATCTACAATGACAACCTTCTGTCCGGGCTTGATGGCATCCTTATGAATTTCGATGGTTGCCGTGCCATATTCCAGCTCATATTCCTTGCTGATGGTTTCCGCAGGCAGCTTGCCCGCCTTTCTGACAGGAACAAAGCCCTTCCCCATATTATACGCCACGGGCATCCCGAAGATAAACCCTCTGGATTCGGGGCTCAGCACCAAATCAAAGGAAACATCCGCAAGGCTTGCCGTTATGGCATCCACAGCGTCCTTCAGCCCCTCTGCATCCTTCAGCAGTGTTGTAATATCGCGGAAGATCACACCCTTCTGAGGGTAATCCTCAATCGATCTGATCTTATCCTTTAAATCCATCCCATATCCTCCTCATTTTGCAAATCGAAAATCCTTTAGTATCAACTGTACATTGCTTCTGCCGCGATAGCTGTTGATTTCAATGCTATACACAATATCCAGCAGCTGCGGCAAAAGCCCACTGTTTATTATTTTATCACAATCCTCTGCCGGATACAATGCTTTCAGCATTTCTCTGAGCGGTTCATAGCCATCAAAGGAGATTGCCGAAAGGCGAATCCCGTTTTCCGGCTCGGAAAGCGTCAGCCGCAGGATATCTTTATTCTTCCCTATCAAATCCACACGGTCAGCATGAATCCCCTTGGATGCAAATAACGGCGCAGGGTTGCCCTTGCCGAAGGGCGCAAGTGTCTGCAATTCCTTTGCAAGCCCTAAGTCAATCTCCGCAAAGGAAAGTGCATCCTCCAGCCGCAGAATCGGAATCATCTGCTCCTCCGTCAGGGTACAGCCTTCATTGAGCCGTCTGCGCAGAACGGGGATGTTTTCTACAGGCAGAGAAAGCCCTGCCGCCATGGCATGTCCGCCAAAGCGCGTAAATAAATCCCGATTGGCAAACAATGCCTCAAACAGATGATAGCCCTCAATGCTTCTGCCTGAGCCCTTTGCTCCGTCCTCGCTGCCCGTAATCAGGATGGTCGGGCGGTAATATTTATCCTTGATTCTGCCTGCAACAATCCCTGCAATGCTTTCGTGAATCTCCGCATCATACAGCACAAGCACCCTATCCTGCAAAGCGTCGCCTTCCTGCAGGGCGATATCCGCACGCTCCGCCGCTTCCTCTGTCAGCTGCTTGCGTTCCGCATTGAGCATCACCAGATGCCTTGCCTTCTCTCTCGCTTCCTTCTCATTCTGCGTGCAGAAAAGCTCCACCGCAAGCCTGCCGCTTTCTAGCCGTCCTGTCGCATTGATACAGGGCCCAATGATAAAGCCGATATGATATTCCGAAATGACCTTATCCGAAAGCCCTGCCTCCTCAATCAGCACGCGCAGTCCAATATTTTCCGTTTTGCCAATTTCCGCAAGCCCCATCTGCACAAGCGCACGGTTCTCCCCCAGTAAATCCACAATATCGCAGACGGTCGCAATGCCTGCAAAGGTCAAAAGCTGTCGTTCCAGCCCCTCATCCGTAATTTCAAATATCTGCAAAAGGTGATGCGCAAAGTAATAGGAAAGTCCTCCAGCGCACATCTGCTTAAAGGGATAGGGGCAGGCTCGCTGCTTCGGGTCAATGATGGCATCCGCCGCAGGCAGAATATCCCTGCGCTCCTCTCCCTCGCCCCGAAAGCCGGGCTCATGGTGGTCAAGCACTACAACCGTCATGCCCTTTTCCTTCGCAAGCGCAATTTCCTGCAACGCCGCAATGCCGTTATCACAGGTAAAAAGCACTTCTATGCCTTCTGCCGCAAGCTGCTCCACCGCCCTCAGGTTCAGCCCATAGCCCTCCTTCTGCCGATGCGGCAGATAAAAAACAGCATTGCCGCCACATCGCAGAATCGTCTGATATAAAATAGAGGTGCTCATCACCCCGTCCACATCATAATCTCCATACACGGCAATTCTCTTTCCTGCGCGAATCGCTTCCGCAAGCAGAGAGACTGCCTGCGAAAAATCCTTCATTTCCAGCGGATTTCCTAATGCCGCCGTACCACCGTAGAGAAAGCTCCTTGCCGCCTGTCTGGAAGATAGCTCCCGATTGGCAAGCACTGCTGCTGTTGCCCGGCGGATACCCAAATCCCGCGCCATTGCCGCCGTATCTATTTTCGTTCGTTTTAAAAGCCAGCGTTTCATGCCGCCACTCCTTTCATACCCCTCCATCATACCATAGCAGGGCAAAAGAAAAAAGCGTTGTTTCGGATGAACCAAAGAACAACGCTTTCTTTTCCTCTCGCAAGTCAAAATCCTGATTTCGACTGATCGTTATACGTCTTTTTCCGCCTTGGGCAGCAATGTGTACCAGATGGAGCCGGAAATGCAAATGGAAGAATATGCACCGGCAATGATACCAACCATCATAGGCAGTGCGAATTCCTGAATGGAAGGCACACCAAGGAAATAAATGGCACCAATGGTAAACAATGTTGTCAGGGATGTATTGATGGAACGCGCCAATGTCTGGCTGATGCTCTTATTGATGCGTTCTGCGGTCTGGTTTCTCTTGAATGCCCCTTTATTTTCACGAATACGGTCGAAAATAACAATGGTCGAGTTTACGGAATACCCCAAAATCGTCAGGAGTACCGCAATAAAAGCATTATTTACGGGAATACGGAAAATCGCATACGCCGACAGAACCACCAGTACATCATGGATCAGCGCCAGAATGGCACTGCCGCCTGCGCGCACATCCTTAAACCGAATAGAAATATAAATCAGCATCGCTACTGCCGCAATCAGCGTTGCCTTGATGGCTGCACGCTGCATTTCACCGCTGACCGTACCGCTGATATCATTCGCTTCCGTCAGTGTCGCTTTGGAATATTCCTTCTGGATTGCTTCCACCAGAGCCGTACGCGTGGGACTGTCGATGGACTGCAATTTGATTTCTACGTTATTTGTACCCAGAACCTCCTGAATCTGCGGACTGGATTGATCGGTTACGTCCTTGATAATGGAAATCAGCTTATCATTATCATATTTACCGTTCATATTCAGTTCCATAGAGGTACCGCCTGTAAATTCAACGTCCCAGTTGAGTGCGCCCTTACCTGCCTGTGCATTGGCAATCATAAAGCCAAAACCAATAATAATGACCAGCAGGGAAAGGATAAAGAATTTTTTTCTGTTTTGAATAATCTGCATTTTCCCCACCTCCTTATTTCATTCTCAAGCCGTAATATTTGGGATTCTGCACACCGGCATACATCAGACCGTTCACAATCACACGGGTAATAAAAAGCGCAGTGAACATGGAAATCACAATACCGATCATCAGTGTAGTTGCAAAGCCCTTCACTGTACCACTGCCTAAGAAGAACAGAACCGCTGCCGCAATCAGCGTGGTTACGTTACCATCCAGAATGGCAGGAGTTGCTCTCTTGAAGCCTGCCTTCAGCGCATTGCGCAGGCTCTTACCCAGAACCAGTTCTTCCTTCACACGTTCAAAAATAACGATATTCGCATCTACCGCCATACCTACCGAAAGCACGATACCTGCGATACCGGGCAATGTCAGCGTCACATGGAACAGACTCAGCGCCACCAGCTCCAGGCCAATATAAATCACCAGTGCCCAGTCTGCCGCAAAGCCCAGCAGCTTATAGGCAAACAGCATATAAATCAGTACCAAAGCGATACCGATAATACCTGCCTTAATGCCTGTGGAAAGCGCATCCGCACCTAGTCGCGCACCTACGTTCTTCATCTGAATTACATTCAGGTTAAACGGCAGAGAGCCTGCACGAATGAGGGACGCAAGCTGTTCTGCCCCCTCCGCGGTAAAGCTGCCCGTAATCATTGCCTGTCCGTTTGTGATTGCTGTCTGAACAGTCGGCGCACTGATTACCTCATTATCCATAATGATATAAATCTGCTTACCAATATTGTTCGAGGTTGCCTCAGCAAATCTTTCCGTCCCCTCTTTGTTGAACTCCAGTGCAACATAGGGCTGAGAAGCACCGTTTTTGCTTGTGGAACCAACCTGCTTGGTTGCATCCTTTACCATATCACCTGTCAGCAGCACATTGCCGTCCTCATCTGCAAAGGAAAGCTGCGCGGTCTGTCCGATTTCCTGAATGGCTTCCTCCGCATCCTCCACACCGGGAATCTGCACGCGGATACGCTTGTCCCCCTCACGGGCAACCTCAGCCTCTGTCCAGCCCTTCCAGTCCAATCTGCCCTGCAAAAGGGAAATTGCTGCCTTCATTTCATCGTCTGTTACAGATTTCTGGTCTGCTTCGTAAACGATATCTACACCGCCACTCAAATCAAGACCCTGCTCAATGCGATGAACACTCAATGCCTTTTTGGAACCAATCCCCTTATAGGAGATTGCACTCAGCGCAACCGCCACAATGAGTGTCAGCAAAAGCATCATTCTGCCTTTCATCTTCATCTTTTTTCTCCATCCTTTCATGCTGTTTTCTTACGCAAAAAAGGGATGAATCTTTCCTTGTTCTCTGTCAGCGGAAGGATCCATGCCCCTTTATTCCGTTTATCACAAAATTTATTTTAGCATAAAATGATGGATTTGCAAGTTTATTTTCTAATTCTGTTGCACTACCTGCGGTTTACCCCCAGAATTCCGCCGATGACTCCTGCCGCAAGTGCCACTGCAAGCGTCATCAGCCCCGAAGCATGCAAAACGAAGGAATCCGCCGCAAGGCTTGTAATAACGTAAAGCAGAGCAGTGTAAACAAGCCCTGCCAGAGCCCCCCATAGCAGCCCCCGTTTCCTTTTGCAAGCCGCCCAGTCATAGCCTGCCGCCGCCGCAGAAAGCGCCGTACAGATTAGCGAAACCAAAGGCAGACTTTCCTCCGAAGCAGCGGTATAGGTCAGTATCATCCCAAAGCCGATAAATATAATACAGGTGATGGCAAAGGCAATGCCCATGCCGCGCAGAAGGCAAAGCGCCGTGCCGCCCGTCTGCCTTTCGCGGGTTCGGCGGCTATGGTTCTCCTTTTTTTCTCTTTTTTCCTTCTTTCCTTTTTCCTTGCTGATTTGTACTTTCATTCCGGGTTGCAGCAGGAAGTTGAACTGAGTGGTGATTACGTTATCTACCAATACCACCCGTTTGCTCAGTAATGACTTCAGTTTCGTGCGGCTTGCGTCCGGCATTTTGGCAGCCAGAAACTCCATTAGTTCCATGGGCTCTTTGACTGCATAGTTCGTATATTGGGCACGTGCTTTTTCTGCA
>ERZ791574.57-NODE-57-length-98580-cov-8.325359_pt1 | contig 98580 bp, 70 predicted proteins | sample MGYA00433098_ERZ791574 | MGnify/ENA primary metagenome ERZ791574 (study PRJEB30046, sample SAMN00791933) | human gut metagenome | study: EMG produced TPA metagenomics assembly of the A metagenome-wide association study of gut microbiota in type 2... | reverse complement strand
CGGGGACACAAGGATTTTCAGTCCTTTGCTCTACCAACTGAGCTATGGCACCTTTTTCGTTTGCGGGTGCAAAGATAAAGAGTTTTTTTTATACCGCAAGGCTTTTTGAGGAAAAATATCTTAAAAAGGTGCCTCGCTCCATAGAGCGAGGCATCTTACTTTTGAGAATCACTTGCTATCGAAGAAATCAGTCGATATTCGGATTGATGCTGTGCCAGTCTTTGATGGCAGGCAGTACTCCCATTTCTATCACTTCGTCACGAAGTTTGCAGAGGTGGGCATAGCTTTCTTTCAGTTTGGCTTCTTCTTCGGGTGTGCCGTTCAGTTCCTTGTAGTGTACACCGTCTTTGGTAATTTCAGTTTCCATTGCCATCATGATGTGGTCGAAGCCGTGGCTGTGTATATATGTACCGGCAGGCCAGCGGAACGGTTTGCCACCCATCGCTGCAGCTATCATTTCGATAGAGACGTATGCCGGACTCTGGAAGGAAGAACGTCCACGGAGGGCGATGATGTTGGCACCGCCTTTGGTTACCTTAGTCTGGATTTCGACCCACTGCTCTTTAGTCAGGGCAGGGGTACCGATGATATCAAGTAACGGTTTACCGTCCACCTTGGCGGTAGAGGCATATACAGCCATCTGTTCACCATGACCGCCGTAGGTACGGCAATTTTCGATTTTGTCGGGGGCAATGCCGAAGTGCTTGGAAAGTTCACTGCGCAGGCGGGTGCTGTCGAGGGCAGCCAGTGTGGTCACTTGTGAAGGTTTCAGGCCGGAATACAATAGGGTAATCAGACCGGTGATGTCGGCAGGGTTGAAAATGACAACCACGTGCTTCACATCCGGACAGTAGGCTTTTACATTCTTACCGAATTCTTCGGCAATAGCGGCATTGCCTTTCAAAAGGTCTTCGCGGGTCATGCCGGCCTTGCGGGCGGCACCGCCTGATGATACCACATACTTGGCACCGGTCAGCGCTTCTTTGATATCGGAGGTAAATGTGATGTTCATTCCTTCGAATCCGCAGTGGAACAGCTCTTCGGCCACACCTTCCAGTCCGGGAGCATAAGGGTCGTACAGACATAGGTTGGGAGTGAGATGCATCATGATTGCAGTCTGTGCCATGTTTGAACCGATCATGCCGGCTGCGCCGACGATTGTCAATTTGTCATTTGTCAGAAATTCCATAATCTTTTTTATTTAAAGGTGAGTAATATCTTTTCTTGCTGATTGTCACGATACAAAGATAACCCTTTTTGAAGAGAGTTGTTCATAGAAAAAAGTTATCTTTTAGAGCAAAAAGTTATTTCTTCTTTCCGAACTGCTGTATTGTACCTAAATTACTTATCTTTGTTGGGAAAATGAAGATAAGTAAGAAACTATGAGCATTAAGTTAGGAAAGTACAATACGCTGGAAGTGGTGAAGGAGGTAGCCTTCGGCATGTATCTGGACGGTGGCGAAGAAGGTGAAATTCTGCTTCCGTCGCGTTATGTCCCCCAAGACTGTAAGGTGGGAGCCAAACTGAACGTTTTTATATATCTTGATAACGAAGAACGCCTGGTAGCCACTACTCTGACACCATTAGTGCAGGTCGGGCAGTTTGCCTGCTTGGAGGTGGCGTGGATAAACCAGTATGGCGCTTTCCTTAACTGGGGATTGATGAAGGATCTTTTCGTCCCCTTCCGCGAACAGAAAATGAAGATGCAGGTGGGAAAGAAGTATGTGGTTCATGCCCATTTGGATGATGAAAGCTATCGTATCGTGGCATCGGCCAAGGTAGACCGTTATCTTTCCAAAGAGAAGGCCGCCTATGAGTCGGGGCAGGAGGTGGATATCCTGATTTGGCAGAAGACGGATTTGGGATTCAAGGCGATCATCAACGATGAATATAGCGGCTTGCTATATGAGAGCGAGATATTTCAGCCACTGCACACGGGCATGAGGATGAAAGCCTATGTGAAGCAGGTACGTGAAGACGGCAAGATAGACCTGCTGCTTCAAAAAACGGGGCAGGCTAAAGTAGAAGATTTCTCAGCTACGCTGCTGGACTATATCCGTGAACAGGGCGGACGGATAGCTTTGAATGACAAGAGTCCGGCAGAAGAAATCTATGCAACTTTCGGTGTCAGCAAGAAAACCTTCAAAAAGGCTGTGGGAGATTTGTACAAAAAACATCTGGTTGTATTGGAGGAAGATGGAATCAGGATTAGGAATTAGTCCCAGTCATTAGGAATTTCCCTACTTGTAAATAGAGACAATCATTAGGGAGGGGAATTTCCTCTCCCTATTTTTGTCGTACAATAAAAAAAGAAAAGTCATGATACGTCATTTGATATTAAGTGTTTGTCTAGTTCTGGTAGCGTTTCCCGCAATAAAAGCGGCGCCCATAGACGGAATCCGTATAGAAAGTCCATACCGTAGAGTGGTGGTATTGGTCGACGGACAGCAGGTTTGCCTGCCTACTTTCAGTTGTTTTGTAGCCAATCTGCGTGGTAGTTGTCGGGTAGAGGTTTATGAAGCGCCATCCCGTGGGGGGAATCCTCGAAGAGGAAAACTCCTATATGATGAACGTGTGCATTGCTCCATCAATGAAGTGGAAGATATTTTCATTCCAGAGGACAAAAGACCTGGTGGAAACTGGGGTACTTCTAATCATCACAAGCCTGGCAGACCCGGTGACAGACCGTCAGGGGGCGGGCAGTATGAACGGGTAATGTCTCCCTCTGCCTTCGAACAGTTTATGGGGCTGATGGAAAAACAGAGTTTCGATTCAGACCGTAAGGAAGTGCTCGACCATGCCTTGCTGACCTCTTGGTTCACTACTGACCAGTGTATCCGTCTGATGGATTTTTATCGTTTCGACAGTGAAAAGAAGCAGTTGATGAAGAAGATTTATCCTAAAATAGTCGATAAACCGAATTTCTATTATGCGATAGACAAGCTGACCTTCTCGTCGGACAAGAACGAGATAAATGCCTTCATCAAACAATATCATGAGAAGAATAACTAAAAAAGGAGGGATTATGAAACGGATTATATTTATATTTCTTGCCGCTATGATGAGCACAGCTGTTTGCAGTGCGGCAATGAGCAACAGCAAAGTGCGTAAAGAGACCCGCTTTCTTACGGACAAGATGGCCTATGAATTGAACCTGAATACAGAACAGTATAATGACGTGTACGAAATAAACTATGATTTCATTTCCGGTATACGCTATCTGATGGATGACGTTCTTCGGGGGGAGGAATGGGCCTTGAATCGCTATTACGATTATCTGGATGTGCGCAATGACGATCTTCGATGGGTGCTGAATAACCGGCAGTATGGCCGTTTCATGCAGGCCGCCTATTTTTACCGTCCGGTTTATGTAAGTGGTGGGCGTTGGTCTTTTAGGGTTTACATCACTTACACCAACCATAATCATTTCTATTTCCCGCGGCCGTATCATTACCGTACATATTGCGGTGGGCATTGTCGTACGCACTATCACAACAGCTATTATCGCGGTCGTTACCATCATCCGCACTATACCGGTTCGTGGAGCATTCGGAATGATAAGTCGTACCACACCAGCCGCCGTTCAGATTTCGGTTCGGTGAACATCCGCCCTAATTCGCATAAGCGTCCGGCAGGCAGGGATGATGTATATACCACGCGACGTAGCAACGGTAGTAATAATCGCATTAGTACAGGTACACGTAACAGCAGTACGCGACGTAGTAGTGTGGATAGTGGCAGAAAGTCGAGTAAAGAGAAAATAGAAACCACAAGAACTAAAAATAATGATAAGAGCCCCAGCCGTAGCAGGGTAAAGACGGAAAGTAAGGAAAGAAGAAATGCTTCCGGCGTACGGAATTCCGAAAGCCGTCGCAGCAGCTCTTCAAGCACTACCCGCAGTAGCTCTTCCCGTTCTTCGGAAAATACAAGGAGATAGAAGAACAAAAAACTCCCCTCTCGCCTGCATGAAGCAGGGAGAGGGGAGAATCAAACACAACAACTAAAATTATACTTCGTTTTTTACTCAATCGGTTCTCCTTTATAGAAATCCAGAATCTTGGTACGGAACAGATAGTCATACTTGGCCTGCAGTTCGTCTGATTGGGATTTCATAAGGTTTTGTTTTGCTTCATTGTATTCCACGGCATTTGCTTTACCATTTTCATATTTCTCGCTCATCAGCTTGAAAGATTCTTCGCTGGCAACGGTGGCTGTATGGCTGCTGGTATATTTGCTTTCGGCAGCGGCGGCGTTGTACCATGCTTGCTGGATTTCCTTGTAAAGCGTCTTTTTGGCATTATCCAGTTGCAAGGCATAGTTTTCACGTTGCAGGCGTGCCGTGCGCACCCGGTTACGGGTAGAGAGGCGGTTGAAAATAGGTACGCTGAGGTTGAAGCCTACATATTTGTTGAAGTTATCGTTCATCTGCTGGCTGAAGGTGCGGTCAATGGTAGAATAGTAATTCGTACCGAGGCTACCGTTCAGGCTCAGTTGTGGGTAGTAGTTGCTCTGGGCGATGCGGATGCTGTGCTTGCTGCCTTCCAGACGGAACTGTGCAGCCTGGATGGAGGCTTTGCTTACCATAGCTGTTTGGAATATTTCATCCGGAGGAGTGAGAGGAACCAACTTCAGATTGACTGCCGGAGATTCCAGATTGAACCCTTCAGGTGTTTCCAGCTCGATAAGCTGGCTGAGGTCGAGCAGAGCCAACTTATAATTATTGTTCGTCTGTACCACATTCATCTCGTCTTGTGCCACACGTGCTTTGGCTTCTGCCAGTTCTGCCGGAGAAGCCTTGCCCAGTTCTGCCAGCCGGCTGATACGGACATATTGCTCTTTACTCAGTTGTACTTGTCCCAGCGCCACCTGGTGGAGCTCTTCATTGAACAGCACTTGCAGGTAGGCCGAAGCTATATTGATGGCAATATCTTCCTTGGCTTTGTCCAGGTCGGCAATGGCAGCTTTGAGGTTCAGTTTGGCCAATGCATACTGGTGGGGAATTTCCAGACCGGTAAAAATAGGTATGCTGGTATTGACGGACATGTTGGTTCCGTGACTGCTGGTGTTGACGTATACAGTGGAGTAGTCTCCCGTATCCTCGTTCTTGATGGCTGTTTGCGTACGTCCCCAGTTCCAGCTCTGGCCGGCACTGGCATTCAGGTTCGGCAGTCGTGCCCATTTGGCTGTATTTACCTCGACAGCACTCTGTTCGGCAGCGTTGGCTGTTTGGCGGATACTGATGTTATGCTCGATGGCATAGTCTATGCATTGGCGCAAAGACCAGCGTTCCTGCGCCTGCACTGAGATACTGCCGAATATGGCGAGGTATAAGAATATCTTTTTATTCATGTCGTATATCTTTTTAAGCTATTCCGTTTGTTAATCCTTTTTCTCTGCACCGCGAAGCTTATCCTGGGCACTGATGCCGCTTTTGATGGCAATCTTTATGCCGTCGCTCATGCCGACCTGGATGGGGCGGCGTTCGAACTTTTGTACCGGTACGCTGTCCGTCATTACATATACAAAGGTACTGTCCCCATTGAATTCAACAGTACTTTCCGGAACGGCAAGCGTTTTCTGGGCACGGTCCAATACGATTTTTGCGTTGGCAGAATAGCCGGAACGTATCTGTACGCTGTCCGGTGCGGCAATGGCAGCTTTGATTTCAAACTGGTTGGCACCGTTTTCTTCCACACCCTTCGGAGATATGTATTCCAGTGTGGCATCGAACGAAAGATTCTGCAGGGCGCCGATTGTCAGTTTCACCGGCATACCTTCGTGTACACGGCCCACTTCCGTTTCGTCAATGTTGCCGCGGAAAATCAAATCGTTCATGTTAGCAACGGTAGCGATAGTGGTTCCGTCATTGAAGGTGTTACTCATGATAACCGAGTTACCGACTTTGATGGGCACATCCAGAATCAGACCGGTAATGGTGGAACGAATCAGCGTACTACTGAAAGAGGCGCTGTTCTTGGTGATGCCTTCCTTTACAATTTCCAAGTTGTCTTTTGCAGTCTGCAGTTCCTCGCGTGCTTGCTTTACACTTACCTCTCCTTTTTCATACTCTTCAGCGCTGATAAGCTTGTCGTTGTACAACTTCTGGGTACGTGCGAAGTCTGTTTCGGCTTGGGCAGCGTTGATTTCCGCCAACCGTACGCGGCTTTCGGCTGAGTTTAATGTGCCTAGTTCTGGAATAACCTTCACTTTGGCAATCACTTCGCCTTGTTTTATGCTTTGTCCGGCCTCCTTGTACACTTCAGATATGATACCGGAAATCTGCGGTTTAATGAGTACTTCGTCTCTTGGTTCCACTTTGCCGGTGGCTACGGTGGTCTTTTCGAGGTCTGTCACTTCCGGAACTACTGTTTCGTATACCTTTACTTTAGGTTGGGACTTCTGATATAGGAATATAAATGTCCAGATAAACAAGGCAGCTATTACTACCAATAATGCAATTTTCAGATACTTTTTAGTTCTCATCTTATATTTATGATTTAATTATTTACTATTGATATAGTAACCATTGTTTCATGGTTTACGGTTGATAATCTTTTATAGGTTTATTCATCCCTGATTGCTTCAATTGGTTTGATTGCCATGGCGCGATAGGCAGGTGCCAGTCCGGCAAGCACTCCCAATGCGATGAGGAGGATGCAAGTTCCGATAGCCAGTCCGAATGAAACCTGGTAGTGGGTTTTGATAACTCCAGGGTCGTTGGCAGCCTTTTCAAGTATTTGCAGTACAAATACGGCAAAAGAAATGCCTGCCATACCCGCTATAGTGGTCAGTACCATGCTTTCCGAAAGAATTTGTTGCAGGATGTCTTTAGGACGGGCACCGATGGCACGCCGTATGCCTATTTCCGTAGTACGCTCCTTGACGGTTACCATCATGATATTCGATACGCCGATGGCTCCGGCGAACAATGTACCCAGACCTACCATCCAAATAAGAAAGTGTACTCCGGTCATCAGGTTGTCCATCATAGAGAACATAGCTTCCGCATTCAGGAACATGACGGCTTGTTTGTCATCGGGAGCAATGTAATGCGCTGCTTTTACGAGGCGTTCCACTTCGGGCTGTACGTCTTTTACTTTTATTCCCGGTTTCATGATGAAACATACCACATCCAGTTTCTTTCCGAGGTTGTAGGTCTGCTGCATGGTGGAGAAAGGCAATACAATGGCTTCGGAGGCTTGTCCTTGTATGTTGACATTGCCTTCGGATGAACACATTCCGATAATCCGGTAATAGATTCCGTTCACCCGAACGTATTTGCCGCAGGGGTCTTCTCCCGGTTTAAAGAGACTTTCGTATACACGTTTGCCGATAACACACACTTTACGTGACTCTTTGATGTCGACGTCGTTGATAAAACGGCCGTAAGTCATTTCCTGATGTTCTATCTGCTCATACTCCGGGTACAGCCCCTTTACACTACATTCATATTTGTTTTCTCCATAGACAGCGGTCTGTCCCCAAAGGGCAAATGAAGGCGTGGCGAGTGCGATGCCGTCCACACTGCGCACACGGTCCACATCTTCCATCTCCAAGTCCCACCAGCGTCCCTTGCGGAATCCCTTGTAGGCTTCGCTTGTCTTTTGTGCGGCGATAAAGCCCGAGTTGGTCGCAAATCCTTCGAACTGGGATTTCAGTTCTTCCTGCATGCCTTGTCCGCCACCGATGAGTGCTACCAGCATAAAGATGCCCCAGAATACACCGAATGCAGTCAGCAGGCTTCTTGTCTTGTTTCTTGTTATTGTGATGAGGATTTCCTCACATGTATCTATGTCTATTTTCATAATCTTTAATCTGCTCTAAGTGCTTCGATAGGACTGATACTCACGGCTTTCTTTGCCGGGAAGAATCCGGCAAGTGTACCTGCTATGATGAGGGTCAGTGTGGCTTGGACGGCAATGCTGAGGTCTACGGTGGGATCGGAGAACATGGTCTGCTGGAACATGCCGGCATCCATCGTCTGGTTACCGAAAGCAGAGTTCATCCATTCCGTCACCCCGATGCCTGCCACCATACCGATATAACCGAATAGCGTAGTGATAGTCACGCTTTCCACAATAATCAGCCAAAGGATGGAGAAGGGCTTTGCTCCCAGTGCCTTGCGGATACCGAATTCACGGGTACGTTCTTTAACGGTAATCAGCATGATATTCGATACACCGACAATACCGCTCAACAAGGTAAAGATACCGATAACCCAGATGGCGGTGCGTAGAATACCCATTGCGTTTTGGGCTTGCAGATAGTTGGTGAAACGGTTCCATATCCAGATGGCGCTGTCGTCGGTAGGGTCGAAGCGATGGTTGGTGGCAATGGCTTTACGGTATTCTTTTTCAAAGGCCTCATTGCTTTCTATACTGCTCAGGTTCTTGGTCGTGAAGATGATGTTATTCAACTTGTCTCCTTTATTGTAGATGGTCTGTAAGGTGGAGAAAGGAATGTAGGCCTCGTTTGCCTCGCGGTCTCCCTGGTCATTGTAGAGCCCCACTACCTGATAGGCCACTCCACCTGCATTGACAAATTGTCCGATAGGTTCGGTATGTGTTTTGCCGAAGAGGATATCTGCGGATTTCTTATGGAGGATGATTACTTTACGCCGGTCTTTCAGATCGCTGTGGTTGATGAAACGTCCGTCTGCCGTCTTCACGGTTTCCACTTCTGTGTAGTTAGGGTATACGCCCAGCAGGGAGATATTGATATATTCTTGTCCAAAACTGACGTTTACATTGCTCTGGCGTACTGTGGCACCGGCACTAATGACATTTTCTGTAAATTGCTTTTCCGTGTCGTCCATGTCCCGATTGTCCAGTTGGATGAAGCGTCCTTCCTTCAGACCGTCGTATGATTTGGTAGTCCAGCCGGGAAAAATGCGGATGGAGTTCAAGGCACGTTCCGACGCATTCTGTTCGAAAGCATGTATGATGCCGTTCCCGGCTCCGAGCAATACGATGAGCATGAAGATGCCCCATGCTACGGCAAAGCCCGTCAGGAACGTACGCAGCTTGTTACGTTTGATGGTTCCGTATATTTCTTGCCAAAGGTCTATCATTGATAATTAAAGATTAAGAATTAAAAATTAAAGAAGGGAAAGAGGGCTCTTCCTTCATTATTTCATGAACCCGTCTTTTCCGAACGGGCTTGCATCGTGATTCAAGTTTGTTTCGATGCTGCCTATGACGCCGTCTTTGATGTGGATAATCTTGTCCGTCTGGTTGGCAACGCCGCTTTCGTGGGTCACGACTACGATGGTCATGCCCGTATCGTGCAGTTCCTTCAGAATCTGCATCACCTCTACGGAAGTCTTGCTGTCGAGCGCGCCGGTAGGTTCGTCGGCAAGGATAATCTGCGGCTGGGTGATGAGGGCGCGGGCGATGGCTACACGCTGTTTCTGTCCGCCGGACATTTCGTTGGGCATGTGGTGTGCCCAGTCTTTTAAGCCCAGGCGGTCGAGGTACTCCAATGCCATCGCATTGCGTTTCCGTCGGCTCACTCCTTGATAAAAGAGGGGAAGTGCCACATTTTCTACTGCGTTCTTGAATGAAATCAGATTGAAGGACTGAAAGATGAAGCCAATCATGCGGTTGCGGTACTCGGCAGCCTTCGTCTCGCTGAGATTTTTGATAAGAGTACCGTTCAGATAGTATTCTCCGGTGTCATAATTATCCAGAATGCCCAGTATATTGAGTAAAGTGGACTTTCCCGAACCCGATGAGCCCATGATGGAAACAAATTCACCCTTCTGAATGTCGAGGTTGATGCCTTTGAGCACGTGCAGTGGTGCTCCGTTGTAATAGGTCTTGTTAATGTCTTTTAGTTGTATCACTGTTTTCCCTGTTTTTTTGCTTTACTCTTATTAATTTTCACTATTAGACGCAGCTATGCTACGAAAAGTTGCAAAAGTTGCAAACTTTTTTAAAAAAAGATTTTGCAGTGTCGTTTTTCTTTGTGATTTTTGTAACCATGAATATGATTAACTAACCCTTTAAACAAACGTAGTATCATGAATTCAAACATGGAAAAGCCCTATGTAGTGGGCATTGACATAGGCGGAACGAACACCGTCTTTGGTATTGTAGACGCACGCGGAACTATTATTGCAAGCAGTTCCATCAAAACCGGAGCTTATGAAGACGTCAATGATTATGTAGACGAAGTTTGCAAGAATCTGTTGCCGCTCATTATTGCCAATGGCGGTGTAGACAAGATAAAAGGTATCGGTATCGGCGCTCCTAACGGAAACTATTACAGCGGTACCATTGAGTTTGCCCCGAATCTTCCTTGGAAGGGCGTAATTCCTTTGGCTGCCATGTTTGAGGAGCGTCTGGGTATCCCTACCGCTTTGACAAACGACGCCAATGCTGCCGGTATCGGTGAAATGACTTACGGTGCGGCTCGCGGTATGAAAGACTTTATCATGATTACGCTGGGCACCGGTGTAGGTAGCGGTATCGTTATTAACGGTCAGATGGTATATGGCCATGACGGTTTTGCCGGAGAGTTGGGACATACTATTATCCGTCGTGAAAACGGTCGTCTCTGCGGATGCGGACGTCACGGTTGTCTGGAAACTTACTGCTCGGCTACGGGTGTGGCACGTTCTGCCCGTGAGTTCCTGACCAAGAGTACCGAGCCAAGCTTGTTGCGCGACATTCCAGCAGAAAACATTACTTCCAAGGATGTGTATGATGCAGCTGTGAAGGGCGACAAGATTGCTCAAGACATCTTTGAGTTTACCGGAACTATCTTGGGTGAGGCTTTGGCTGATTTCATTGCTTTCTCCAGCCCGGAAGCTATCGTACTGTTCGGTGGTCTGGCAAAAGCGGGCGACTATATCTTCAAGCCTATCCAGAAAGCCATTGATGACAATGTATTGAATATCTACAAAGGCAAGACTAAGTTGCTGGCTTCCGAGTTGAAGGACTCTGATGCCGCTGTGCTGGGTGCCAGTGCATTGGGCTGGGAGCTGAGAGATACCAAGTAATCGATATCAGGGAAACTGATAAAGGAGGGGGATGTGTCAAAACTCCCCTTTTCTCGAAATCACCCTCGCTACAACTACCTGTGGCGAGGGTGATTTTTAGTTTAGGAGAGTTTCGACACACCTTTTTTCTTTGGTGGCACATATTCCTCAGCAATAAAGTTATGTCACAAGTTGCTTCCACACTTCCACCCATTCTCTGTATCCCTTTATTCATCGGGGTTGCGGATGCTGTGGAAGCAACTTGAAAAGGTGGAAGCAAAAGTTGCTTCCACCTTAAATTTACACCAAATAATCTATTAATATATTGTAGTACAATAAATTAATAGGATATGGAGCAATTTGCCAATATCGTGTAAACAAGCTATTGGTTTCCTGCAAACACGGTATTAACTTTGTAAAAGCCCGTGCGATAATAGGTGGAAGCCAGGCTTTCGGTGTGGATAAGATAGGTATTCAGTATGGAAAAGCTATGCCTATGACAGCTGTTTAACGGCCGTGAGGCGCTCGTCTAACGGCCATAAAGCGCTTTGTTGACGGTCGTTAGCAGAGCGCCTTACGGCCGTTGGGCGCTGATAAACTAACGTATCAGCAAGAAGAAAGGCTTATGTGAAAGGAAAGGAGCGCAGGCTTACAGTGTTTGGAATGAGGTCGTAGGAGTAGAGTATTGCATGGTGTATGCATACTGTGTATATTACTAAAAAAGGGAAACTGACATTGTCAACTTCCCTTTTTTATTTCGAAATAGGAGTCCGGGATTAACCGTTAACTCTTTTTTCTTTGATTCTTGCTTTCTTACCGGTAAGAGCGCGCAGGTAGTACAGTTTAGCGCGACGAACTTTACCCACTTTGTTCACTTCGATGCTGTCGATAGCCGGTGATTCAATCGGGAAAATACGTTCTACGCCTATGGTTCCTGACATCTTACGTACTGTAAAACGTTTCTTGTCTCCATGTCCGGCAATCTTGATAACAACACCACGGTACAGCTGTACACGTTCCTTGTTACCCTCGACAATACGATATGCTACTGTTACAGTGTCACCTGCCTTGAAGCTCGGGTGCTGTTTTCCGGTAGCAAATGCTTCTTCTGCAATTTTAATTAAATCCATTGTTTTTATTATTAAATTGTTTCATCGTTACAACGCAACATACCAGGCTTCTCTCTTGGTGTCCTGACAGCGATTGCGCGAAAGCGGTGCAAAGAAACGAATTATTTGCCAGATACACAAGTGCTTCAAGTTTTTTTTCGCCAGTTGGGATGATTTTTGAGCGTTTCATTCTGCTAAACGCAAGTCTAAATAATCGGTTAATTGTGTGGCTCAGTCGCAAAAGAAAAGTATATTTGTAGCAATTTAAAACTAAATGAATATGAAGAAACAAACTTTCAGTCTCCTTGCGGGGGCAGTGTTGGCGGTTGCGCTTCTATTGGTTTCCTGCCATTCTTCCTACGAAGTGACCAAGGTAGAGGGAGGCAGAATTCCCATGAGCTCTGTCTGGGATGCCGAGCCGGATGCCGAAGCCGTGGCTCTGCTGGCGCCTTACAAGGCCCGGATGGACAGCGTTATGTATCATGTGGTGGGAACCGCAGAAATGTCGATGGACAGATTCCGGCCCGAAAGCCTTTTATCCAATCTGATTGCAGATGTACTGCGTGAGGCTGCGGTGGAAGTGCTGGGCAAACCGGCCGATATGGGGCTGATCAATATCGGTGGAATCCGGAACTCCCTGACGGAAGGAGACATCACTACCGAAAACATCTATGAGATATTGCCTTTTGAGAATTCGCTCTGTGTGCTGACGATGAAAGGCTCTGCCATGAAGCACTTGTTTGAAAACATTGCGGTGAGACTTGGTGAAGGGGTGAGTGGTATACAGTTGGAAATCAGCAAGGATGGCAAGCTGCTCCAGGCTTCCATTGCCGGCAAGCCGGTGGAGGATGACCGTGACTATACGGTTGCCACGATTGATTATCTGGCTGATGGAAACGATGGAATGACGGCTTTCCTGCAGGCGGATAAAAGGGAGTGCCCGGATGGGGCTACACTGCGCGGTCTGTTCATGAAGTATGTGGAGAAGCAGACGGCAGCCGGCAAGAAGGTGACTTCGCGCATGGAGGGAAGAGTGGTCGTTAAAGAGTAAGCATTAAAAAAACAGAAGTTCTATGAAATATATGTATTCCTTGGCAGCCCTGCTGCTTTTCATGCTCCCCGCATCGGCACAGCAAGAGGAGCGTGTCATTACTGAAGAACCCCTTTGCCTGGTGTCCGCCGATTCTGTATCGTCCGGCCAATCCGGAAAACAACTGTTTATCCTGCACACCAGCGATACGCACAGCCGTATAGAACCCATCAGCGCCGGGGCTGCCGACGAGTATGCCGGGATGGGCGGTGTGGTGCGCCGTGCCGGTTTTGTAAAGCAGTTTCGCGGCAAGCATCCGGATATGTTGCTGCTGGATTGCGGAGACATCTCGCAAGGTACCCCTTATTATAACTTTTTCAAAGGCGAGCTGGAGGTCAAGATGATGAACCTCATGGGCTATGATGCCATGACGATAGGTAATCATGAATTTGATTTCGGACTTGAGAATATGGCGGAATTGTTCCGTATGGCGGATTTTCCCGTGGTCTGTTCCAATTATGACGTGACGGGTACGGTACTCGAAGGACTGGTGAAGCCTTATATCACCTTGGTGCGCGAAGGGGTGAAAATCGGAATCTTCGGCCTGGCCCCCAAGATGGAAGGGCTGGTGCAGGCGGATAAATGCGTAGGCATTGTCTACAACGACCCGATAAAGGTGGCCCAGGAAATGACAGACCTTCTCAGGGAGAAGGAGAATTGCGAGGTTGTGATTTGCATGTCTCATTTGGGTATCCGCAGTGCAAATCCCGAAGGCGCTTCCGACGAGAACCTGGTAGGCAAGACGCGTGGCATTGATGTCATTTTGGGAGGACATTCGCATACTTTTATGGAAAAGCCTGCCGTTTATCTGAATGCGGATGGCAAGAGCGTTCCCGTGCTGCACACCGGAAAGAGTGGCATCTATGTAGGAGAAATGGTACTTACTTTAACTGAAAAATAGCATGATGAAAAGACTCACCCTCCTTTTATGGGTTGCAGGATTGTTTATATTGGGATTATCTTCACTTCACGCCCAGACCGGAGGCCCGTTTCTTCCTTCGGCTGCAGACAACCGGTGCCGGCAATGGGTGGACTCCGTGTTGTCAGGCCTGAATGTACACGAAAAAGTGGGGCAGCTCATCGTTGCCACCATTCCGGCCAGAGCAGACAAGGCCACGAAAAAGCAGATGCGCGAGCTGGTAAAGAAATACAAGGTCGGTGGCTTGCTGTTTTCCGAAGGTACTCCGGAAGAGCAGGCTATCTTGACCAATATGGCCCGGAAGGATGCCAAGATTCCCGTTATGGTTACTTTCGATGGAGAGTGGGGACTGTCAATGAGGCTGAAAGGCGCTCCGGACTATCCCCGCAATGCCGCCTTGGGATGTATCGAGGACAATGGTCTGATTGAAGAATATGGACGTGAGGTGGCCCGCCAGTTCCGCGAATTGGGGGTACACGTCAATTTTGCACCCGATGCGGATGTCAATACGAATCCGCTGAACCCGGTGATACACGTACGCTCCTTTGGTGAGAACCCACAGCGGGTGGCGGAAAAGGTGGTGGCATACAGCCGTGGGCTCGAAAGCGGGGGCATACTTTCCGTTTGCAAGCATTTCCCCGGGCATGGCGACACGGATGTGGATTCTCATAAGGCGCTTCCCGCCTTGCACTACGACCGTGCACGCCTGGACAGTGTGGAACTTTATCCCTTCAAGGAAATGGTACGTGCCGGATTGGGGGGTGTCATGGTAGGCCATCTGCAAGTGCAGGCGCTGGACCCGGACGGGGTGACTCCTTCTTCCTTGTCGCGGAATGTGGTGACCGGGTTGTTGAAGGATGAACTCGGCTTTAAAGGGCTGGTGTTTACCGATGCCTTGGACATGAAGGGTGTGTCTGCCATTCCGCAGGTAACTACCAAAGCGCTGCTGGCGGGAAATGATATGGTGCTGGTACAGTTCAATACGAAGAATGCGGTGCAGGAACTGGTAGATGCAGTGGAATCGGGACAACTGAGTAAGGACGAACTCGATGCCAAGTGCCGCAAGGTATTGATGTACAAGTATATGCTTGGTTTGAGAAACCGCCAGCCGCAACTTCGGGTCAGCGGAATGAGCTATCGCATCAATACGGAGGAAGCGCAGGTGTTGGCTGCCAAGTTGCGCTGTTCGGCAGTGACTGTATTGAACAATTATTTCGATGTCCTTCCACTGGCACCGGTGGAAGGTGATATTGCCGTGCTCAGCATCGGAGAGAAGGAGGCGGATGCTCCCTTTGTGGAAGCTATGAAAAAGAATGCAGGCATCAGTCATTTCCACTTGCCTTGGAATGCCGATGAGGCTCTCTGGCAGGACGTGCAGGGGCAGTTGGCTGCTTTCCGTCGCGTGGTTATCAGCATCACCGGTTCGGCTTATGTCAGCGACCGTGATGTGGCCTTTCTGGAAGGCTTGAACCTGCGTGCTCCGCTGGTTTATACTTTTTTTACCTCTTACCGTACATTGCAACCTCTGATGCCCGCACTTGCCAAATCCAGTGCTGTGGTGCTGGCACATTCGGCAGAGACGGATTTGCAGCAGTACGTGGCTGATGTCCTTTTTGCCAAAAAACCGGCCAGTGGCAGGATGTCGATGAGTATCGGTAAACTGTTTCCGGCGGGAACGGGCTGCATGATTGAGCCGGGCATGAAACCGCGGAAGACAGTTCCGGAAGACTACGGCATGAAGTCGTATGTGCTGCAAGGTATCGATGCCGTTGCCCGAAAGGGACTGGAAGCGGGAGCTTATCCCGGTTGCCGCGTGCTGGTGTGGAAAGACGGACTGCCGGTATATGACAAAGGCTTCGGAACCCACTCTGATAAGGATACCACTACTGTCCGTTCTTCGGACCTTTTTGATTTGGCTTCGCTGACCAAGACTACGGCTACGTTGCTTGCCGTCATGAAACTGTATGATGAGGGCAAGATAAAACTGGATGACAAGGTTTCCGCTTATCTGCCCTTCTTGCGCAATGGCAACAAGCGGAACATTACCATCCGCGAACTTTTGTTCCACGAATCGGGGCTTCCTCCCTATATCCGCTTCTACCTGGACATCATAGACCCGAATTCGGTACACGGCCCGTACTCCCAGAGTTGGGTGGACGAGTGGCATCGTACGCAGGTAAGCGAGCATAGCTATTATTGTTCCGATTTTAAGTTCCGGAAAGGGATGGTGTCCGACAAGAATACACCGGTCTATACCCTGCACATGGCAGATGGCATGTGGCTGAACAAGAGTTTCAAGAATTCTATCCTTCAGCGGATAGCCAAGTGCGAGTTGGATGGTAAACGTTATGTTTACAGCGACCTCGGCTTCGTGTTGCTGCAGCAGGTGGTGGAGAAGGTGACGGAGCTGCCGATGGATTTGTACCTTGCCCGTGAGTTCTATGCTCCGATGGGATTGCAACGTACTATGTTTCTGCCTTTGACGAAGTTCACCAAAGCGGAAATCATGCCCACGGCATCCAATGACTTCCTGCGTCGCCAGGATATATGCGGATATGTGCATGACGAGACTGCTGCCTGCATGGGTGGGGTGTCTGGCAATGCAGGACTTTTCTCTACGGCCGAAGAGGTGGCAAAGGTTTATCAAATGTTGCTGAACGGCGGTGAATTCAATGGTAAGCGTTTCCTGAGTGAGGCAACCTGCCGTTTGTTTACGACGGAGAAATCCGCCATCAGCCGTCGCGGTCTGGGATTCGACAAGCCGGATGTATCCATTGTGAAGCGCAGCCCTTGTGCTCCTTCCGCTCCGGAAGCGGTATATGGACATACCGGATTTACCGGTACTTGTGCTTGGGTGGACCCGGAAAACAAGACGGTGTATGTATTCCTCAGCAACCGCTTGTGCCCCAATGTATGGAACACGAAACTGGGTGACATGAATATAAGAAGAGATATCCAGGAATTGATTTATAAAAGTATTATTCCGCAAATCCCCTAAAAACAATCTATCTATAAGGAATGAAGAGAATATACCTGCTTGCCTATATCGCTATATTGTGTTGTCTTTGTCCGCTTCTGAAAGCGCAGCTTGGCCCGATGCCGTTTACTCCGGTGCCGCCGAACGACCCTTCGCTTGTACGTCTCTTGAACAGTGACGTGCGGTGCAGGCAGTGGGTGGATTCCGTCATGCAGCGTCTGACTCTGAAAGAACGCATCGGACAACTGTTCATCTATACGATTGCCCCCCGGCAGGACAAGGCCAACAAGGAACTGCTGCGTAAGGTGGTGGAGGACTATAAAGTAGGCGGTCTGTTATTCTCCGGCGGATTGATGCAGAACCAGGTGATGTTGACCAATGAGGCGCAGCGGATGGCAGAAGTTCCGCTGATGATTACCTTTGACGGTGAATGGGGGCTGGCTATGCGCCTTCGCGGTACTCCGAACTTTCCGCGAAACATGGTGCTGGGCTGCATACAGAACGATACACTGATTTATGAATATGGGCGCGAGGTGGCCCGCCAATGCCGTGAACTGGGGGTGCAAGTGAATTTTGCTCCTGTAGCGGATGTGAATATCAATCCCAAGAATCCGGTTATCAATACCCGTTCCTTCGGTGAAAGTCCGTTCAATGTGGCGAACAAGGTTGTTGCCTACTCCAAAGGGTTGGAGGATGGTGGTGTGCTTTCTGTCAGCAAGCACTTTCCGGGGCATGGGGATACGGATGTGGATTCTCATAAGGCGTTGCCCGTGCTGCCTTTTACCCGTGCCCGTCTAGACAGTATAGAGCTTTATCCTTTCAGAAAAGCCATTCGTGCCGGACTGGGAGGTATGATGGTGGGGCACTTGGAGGTGCCTGCCATAGAGCCGCAAAAGGGGCTCCCGTCTTCGCTTTCGCGTAAGGTAGTTTCCGGTCTGTTGGTGAATGACCTCGGCTTTCAGGGGCTTGTCTTTACGGATGCCCTTGCTATGAAAGGGGTATCGGGCAATGAAAGCATCTGTTTGCAGGCGCTGAAAGCCGGCAATGATTTGCTGCTTGTCCCCCGGCGCATTAAGGAAGAAGTGGAGGCTGTGCTTGCCGCTGTGAAAAAAGGGGAGCTGACAGAGAAAGAGATAGAGGCGAAATGCCGTAAAGTGCTGAAATATAAATATGCCCTTGGGTTGGAAAAGAAACCCCGTGTACAGCTTTCAGGTTTGGGGACCCGCATCAATACTCCGAAAACGCGTGATTTGATGCGCCGGTTGAACTTGGCGGCCATCACTGTGCTGGATAACCGGGACGAGGTACTTCCGCTGGACCCTTCCATCGGTGAAGTTGCCGTGCTCAATGTGGGAGAAGCGCAGGAAATCCGGCCGTTCCTCAAAGAACTGTCGCAGTATACCCGTCCTGTGGAGTTCCATTTGGGCAAGAATCTGCCGGAGGCTGAAGGGAACCGTTTGAGAAATGCGTTGGCCAAGTATAAACGTATTCTGGTTTGTGTCACCGAACACCGTTTGACGCCCTATCAGAATTTCTTTGCAAAGTTCGCTCCTGACGTACCGGTGGTTTATCTGTTCTTTATTCCCGGTAAGCAGGTATTGCAGATAAAACAAGGGGACGCTGCTGCTGAAGCGGTGATTTTGGCACACTCCTCCAACGAGGAGGTACAGCGGCAGGTTGCCCGGATTGTTTATGGCAGCGCTTGTTCAGAGGGACGCTTGTCTGCCAGTATCGGTAGTCGGTTTGCTGCCGGTGCGGGAGTGACGCTGACTCCTCAAAGCGCCCCCCGCTTTGTACCCGAAGAGCATGGTATGAATTCCCGTCTGCTGGCTGAAATAGACAAGATAGCTGAAGAAGGCATTCGTGAAGGGGCTTACCCCGGCTGCCAGGTGGTGGTGCTGAAGGATGGCAGGGAGATGTATAATAAAGCTTTCGGTACCCACGTCTGGAACGAGGCCGGAAGCAAGGCGCTTCTCGTAAAGAAGACGGATGTATACGACATCGCTTCGCTGACAAAGACCACAGCCACGCTGCTTGCTGTGATGAAGTTGTACGATGGCGGACGCCTCAATCTTACAGACCGGGTGTCGGATTATCTGCCTTTCCTACAGGATACGGACAAGAAGAATATTACGGTACGCGAACTGCTGATGCATGAATCCGGTCTGCCTTCTACCTTGCTATTCTATCAGGAAGCGATTGATGAAGAAAGCTACACCGGCACTTTGTTCAAGGCACGTCCCGATGCCCGGCATTCCGCACGCATCGGACGGCAGACTTGGGCGAACCCTAAGTTCCGCTTCCGTCAGGGACTGACGTCGAAGGTGCAGACACCGGAATATACGATGCAAGTGTCCGACAGCCTTTGGCTGAACCGTTCCTTCAAGCAAGAGTACTTGCAGAAGATTGTGGATACTCCGCTTAGGGATAAACGTTACCGTTATAGTTGTGTGGGCTTTATTTTGTTGCAGCAGTTGGTCGAGGCGCGCACCGGCATGTCTATGGACGAATATCTGGCCAAGGAATTCTATACTCCGATGGGATTGGAGCGTACGGGGTATCTTCCTCTGCGCTTCTTGAAGAAGGAAGATATTGTACCTTCATCAACAGATCCTTTCTTGCGTAAGACTACCTTGCAAGGATTTGTACATGATGAATCTGCAGCTTTTCAGGGCGGCGTTTCCGGTAATGCCGGGCTGTTCTCCACTGCCGGAGAAGTGGCAAAAGTCTATCAGATGTTGCTGAATGGGGGTGAACTGGACGGTAAGCGTTATTTGAGCAAGGAGACCTGCAGGGTATTTACTACCACCGTCTCAAGGATAAGCCGCCGGGGGCTGGGATTTGATAAGCCCGACCGGCGTAATCCCCAGAAGAGTCCCTGCGCAGAGTCTGCCCCTGCTTCTGTCTACGGTCATACCGGTTTCACGGGTACTTGCGCCTGGACAGACCCGGAGAACGGCTTGGTTTATGTCTTTTTGAGCAACCGCACCTATCCGGATGTGTGGAATAACAAGTTGATGAGGCTGGATATAAGGACGAGGATTCAGGAGGCTGTATATAAGGCGATGCTGGGAGGAAAAAAATAACTGGTAGAATTAAAAAGAGCCTCCCTTGCTCACGCAGGAAAGGCTCTTTTCTTCTTCAATTTTGAAACAATTAAATTCTATCTGTTAAGCTTTAAGTGTGTGTCTTATCAGAACGCAATACCTACGCGCAGACCGAAATTGCTCAAACCGTCTACGCTGTACGTAAAGAGGTCACCTTTGTTCGTACCGTAGCTGTAATAGGCTGCGAAATGCAAGCCCGGTCCATAAGCCCAAGGATACACATTGAAACCAATTTCAGGAGATACATAGAAACCCCATGTATCCTTGTTGGCTTCGAATACGTTGAAGGTTGACTTCAACTGTGCATATTCAGCACCCAGTTTTACACCGGCATATGGCTGGAATGCACCTCCACGGTTCCATACATAGCGGGAGGCCAGACCGAAAGGCAACTGGAATGCAGTGTGCTGCTGGTCGGTATTCAGACTGCCGCCTTCGCCTACGGGAAGTGTCTGGCGACCGAAATACTCATGGTTGCTATGGTAGTTCAAGAAAGCTCCCAATGCAAAATTGTCTGTCAGGAAGTAACCGCCTTCAAAATTCATACCCCAGCCGCTTGATTTGTCGGCGAAGTTGTTGCTGAGGGGAAAGTTATATTGCCAGTCGATATTGGCATAACCGTTATCGGTCATCTGTGCCTTCGTCGGTAGGGCGAAGACGAGAGCAAGAGCGGCAACCGCAAGTACTCTCAAGGAAAGATATTTTATTGTTTTCATACTTTGTTCTTGTTTTTTGGTTCAATGGCAACTTCCCAGTCCGGAAAGGATGCTGCCGTATTATTCTTGTTACCTTAATATTGGGTAACCCGTCATTTGTCACTTATAGCTCGTAGCTTGTCACTACTTGTTAGTCAGGTAAGTTGATTGAGTGAAAGCTTGGTTCACACCTTGCACGGCAAGTTTGGTATTGACAGAAGTAGAACCACTCAGCAAGCCGCTCATATAGCTGGTCCACAGAACAGGAAGTTTCTCGCTCTGGCCTTGCGGCGCCTTCAGATTCAACAATTCGCTGATAAAGGAACCGGTACTGTAGGAATAGTTCACGGCATAGGGATAATACCATCCGCCCCAGTTGCCCCAGTAAGGAGCATCCCAGTAGCCTGGATAGTTCCACCACCATTCGGGACGTCCGTAGTCGGTGAAGTAATAGGTACTTCTGACATAGCTTACCTGCAAGCCAAGGTCGGCTTCTTCCCGGTCATCCACACGGATGTAGCCGCGGCTGTTCATGTTAGCAACATAAGCGCTGAGAATTTCCTGGGCATTCTCATCTTTCCAGTATTCGGCGTTTTCCTTATCACCGATGACCAGAATGCTGTCCGGCAAGTAATAAGTTTCGAAGGTTTTGAAATCCGCCTTCTTGTCATAGTTGGTATAAACCAGATAATTATTGTCCAGCTTATCCATGTCAGGGTCTTTTTCGCAAGATGCAAGCGTCACTGCAAAGACCGCTAATAATAGGGGAATAAATTTCTTCATACTTTTATAATTGTTTAGGTTTAATATAAATTCCTGCCCTATGGTACCTTAGGCTTTTGTGAGAAAAAACAAGATAGGATATAAAAGGTTCACGTAGAGGTATGTTAAAAGTGATAAAGGAATAGGGTGACAGCACTTTTAACGTAACTGTCACCCTATTGCACTTATCATGTCATTACTTTATCACCCTATCATCTTTTCCATATCCGTGCTGTCCATCCTCCTCCGGGTGCCATGTGTATGTTCAGCTTGTCTCCCGAGGTCACGGTGCGTACTTCTTTCTTGTAGTCGGTTGCTTCCCGGTCGGCATTGATGCCGTCGGAAAAGATTTCGGCTTCGTAACTTCCTTCTCCAAGGAAGGAAAGGTCGATGGTACAGTCGCGTGGTGTCCAGTCGGTCATGGAGGCGATATACCAGACGTCTCCCTTGCGGCGTGCCAGTGTAAGGTATTCGCCTACTTCACCGTCCAGTGCCACGGTCTCGTCGAAAACGGTAGGCACTTTGGCAATGAAGTCCGTGCATTCCTGCTCCTTCATATATTTGCTGGGGCTGTCGGCAAGCATTTGCAGCGGGGCTTCGAAGAGGGTGTACATCGCCATCTGGTGGACGCGTGTACCCTGGCTCATCGGATGGTCGTTGACGGCACGGAAGGTTTCGCGGGTTGCGTTCATCATGGCTCCCGGTGTGTAGTCCATCGGACCTATAAGCATGCGCAGGTAGGGAGCAGTCACGTCATAGCGCGGGAAGTTGTGGAGGGGGGCTCCGTTCACTATCGGTTCCCATTTGGCGTTCTCCAGTCCCTTTACACCTTCAAAGTTTAGGACGTTGGGATAGGTGCGCTGTATACCGTATGGCTTGAGTCCATGCAGGTCTAATACCAGGCGGTGCTCGGCGGCGCAGGCTACAATGCGTTCTACGGACTGTACTAGTGGCTGGTCGTCACGGTCGAAGAAGTCTATCTTGAAGCCTTTGATACCCATCTGTGCATAGTGGCTGAATGCGGCTTCCGTATCTTTGGCAGAATTTCGCCAGCTTGCCCAGAGAATGATGCCGACGCCCTTCTGGTTTCCGTAGGCTACCAGTTCCTTTAAATCGATATCCGGATTCAGGTCTTTCAATAAGGATTCGTTTCCGCTCCAGCCGTCATCGATGATGATATATTCCAGGTTGTTGTCGGCGGCAAAGTCGATGAATGCCTTATAAGTCGGGGTGTTCATGCCGGCTTTGAAGTCTACTCCAGTCAAGTTGCAGGTGTTCCACCAGTCCCAAGCCACTTTGCCGGGTTTAATCCAGGAAATGTCTTTGATGCGGCAGGCGGGGGCAAGACGCTGTGCCATGTCGTTGTCGGCAAGCTGCGTGTCCTTTTCGGTGACGAGTATCACACGCCAGGGGAGCTCCTGCTTGGCACAACGGGCGATGTAGTCTGCACGCTTGGTCGGTATCAGGTTCAGCCGGTTGTGTCCGCCGATTATTTCTTCCAGCGGATAGGGGGCAAATGCTGCCTGCACTCCTTGACGTGTCTGAGGATTTACAGTGAGGAACATGCCGGGATAGTTTTCCAATCCGGCTTCCATGATAACGGCTTTCTTTCCTCCGTCCAGGCAAACCATCAGTGGGGTGATGGAGAGTGAGTCGGTGTGCATTTTGGACAACGGGGCTTCGTCGTAGTAAGACTCGAAGGAGAAGCAATAGCGCTCACCGTTGCGGTTGTCGTTTATGTAAGGTACAAATGCCTGGTAATCCTTGTCGAAATTGAAGTCCGCAGTTTCGTTGAGGACGATAAACGGCTTGTTCTGTTCGGAAATGAAGCGGTAGGCAGCACCGTCATCGTATGCGCGGAACTGTACGCTGTAGCCTCCGCGGCATTTCAGTGTCAACTGGTTGTAGACATCCTCCACACTTGCCTTTTTGTAGAGGGGAGTGGGGAAGGAGGACTCCACAGACTTGCGTTCTGCACGGATTACTTTTACATTTTTACCGAAAGTTATTGCTTTCTTGGCTGATTTTTCATCTCTGCCTTGCAGGGCAATGGCAGAGGGTTGCAGCACTGTGGTGCCGTCGTGTGCTATCTGCCAGGTGAGGGCTTCTCCGGCATCTACCGTAACGGATAGTTTTCCGTTGGGTGATGCAAGTTGGTATTGCTGTGCACGGACCGTGCCCAAGCAAAGGAATAATAAACAAAAGGTTTGAATAAGGAGGCTTTTCATGTTGATTTATTTTTGAATGATTTTCTTTATCTTCTCCAGTTCCTCGGCAGAGAAGTCTGTATTTTCAGTCGCTTTCAGGTTATCTGCCAGTTGGGTAACGGAGCTCGCTCCGATGATGACGCTTGTCACCAGGTCGTCCTTCAACAGCCAGGCAAGTGACATCTCGGCAAGGGTTTGCCCGCGTGAGGCAGCAACTTCGTTGAGTGCCTTGATTTTTTGCAGCGTCTCGTCGGTCAGTGCTTCTTTCTTCAGGAAAGCCCCCTTTGCCATGCGCGAATCTTCGGGAATACCATTTAGGTAGCGGTTGGTCAGCAGGCCCTGCGCCAGCGGGGAGAAGGCGATGAAGCCGGTTCCGTTCCCTTTGGCTTGCTGCAGGATACCTTCTTCTTCCGGTTCGCGGTTGAAGAGATTGTATCTGCCTTGATAGAGCAGGCAGTGTACATCCCGTTCTTCCAGGTATTTGTAGGCAAACTCGGCCGCCTCTTTGGGATATTTGGAGATTCCTACATAGAGTGCTTTGCCTTGCCGTACGATATCAACCAGTGCTTGCAGGGTCTCTTCAAGCGGAGTATCCGGGTCGTAGCGGTGGGAGTAGAAGATGTCCACATACTCCAGGTTCATCCGTTTCAGACTTTGGTTGAGGCTGCTCATCAGGTACTTGCGTGAGCCCCACTCCCCGTAGGGGCCGGGCCACATGTCGTGTCCGGCCTTGGTGGAGATGAATAGTTCGTCCCGATAGGGCATGAAGGATTTCTTCATAATCATTCCGAAAGTCTCTTCGGCGGAACCGTAGGAAGGACCGTAATTGTTGGCGAGGTCGAAATGCGTGATTCCACGGTCGAAGGCATAGTGCGCCATGGCCTGGGAATTGGCAAATGTGTTCACGTCGCCGAAGTTGTGCCACAATCCGAGCGATATTTCTGGCAGCAGGATGCCGCTTTGCCCGCAACGGCGGAATTTCATACCGTTGTCATAGCGTTCGGGCGTTGGAGAATAAATAGGGTTTATCATGATATTGTATTTTGTGGGTTATCCCATTATTACTTCTACTGTATGCGTGCCCGGCAGATGCTTCACTACATTGCCTTCTACCGGCTTGCCGTCTACCGTGACGGACTTGATGCCTTTGCACACACCATCGGGATTCTTCACGGTAATATGATATTCCGCTCCGCGGAACTTGCGCTTCACGTTGAAGCCTTTCCAGTCTGACGGGATACAAGGATTGATTTCCAGACCTTCATACGAAGGCTTGATGCCGAGTATGAATTGCGTGATGGCATACCACATCCAGGCAGCCGTTCCCGTCAGCCAGCTGTTCTTGCCTTCACCGGGGCGGGCGGCGTCCTTGCCGGCCACCATCTGGCAGCATACGTAAGGTTCTACTTTATGCAGGGCACTGTGCTCTTCGGTGTACGACGGGCATATCTTGCGGAAATACTCCCAGGAACGGTCACCCCGTCCCAGTACGGTTTCTCCGATGATGACCCACGGGTTGTTGTGGCAGAAGATACCCGCATTTTCCTTGTAGCCGGCGGGATAGGTGGAGATTTCTCCATACTCCACAACATAGCGGGTGAAGGGTGGATTGTTGAGTACAATACCGTGTTCGCAGTCCAGGCGTTCCTTTACGGAGTCCAGTGCTTTTTCTACCATGCCTTCTTCCAGTCCGATGCCTGCCATGGTGCACCAGCCTTGCGATTCGATGAAGATTTGTCCTTCTTCGTTCTCTTTGGAACCTACCTTGTGGCCGAAGTAATCGTAGGCGCGCAAGTACCAGTCACCGTCCCAGCCATGTTTTTTCACGGCTTCCACCATGTTCTCTATATAGGTTTGCGCTCTGTTTGCTTCGTCGTCTTTACCCAGGCGGCGGCACAGCTCCACGTAGTCGCGTCCGCATACCACGAACAAGCCGGCAATCATCAGCGATTCTGCCTGGCTGCCTTCCGTCTGGTTTTCCGTGGTCTGGAAGGATTCATTCGGGTCCCAGGAGAAGCAGTTCAGGTTCAGGCAGTCATTCCAGTCGGCACGGCCGATGAGGGGCAACATGTGGGGGCCGAGGTTCTCGATGACGTGGTTGAAGGAGACGCGCAGGTGCTCGAACAGAGACACTTCCGAACCTTCTTTGTTGTCGAAGGGGACGGGCTCATCCAGGATACTGAAGTCTCCCGATTCCTTGATGTATGCCACCGTACCGAAGATAAGCCACATGGGGTCATCGTTGAAGCCGCCGCCGATGTCGTTGTTGCCGCGTTTGGTCAGCGGTTGGTATTGGTGGTAGCATCCTCCGTCGGGGAATTGGGTAGAAGCTATGTCGATGATTCGTTCGCGGGCTCGTTCCGGTATCTGATGCACGAAGCCCACGAGGTCCTGGTTGGAGTCGCGGAAACCCATTCCACGACCGATGCCGCTCTCGAAGAAAGAGGCGGAACGGGACATGTTGAAGGTAATCATGCACTGATACTGGTTCCAGATGTTCACCATGCGGTCCAGTTTTTCTTCGTCGGTCTTTACGACGTAGATGTCCAGCAGGCGGTCCCAGTAGGCTTTCAGTTCGGCAAAGGCAGCATCTACTTTGGCGGTAGTGTCGAAGGCCGAAATCATCGCCTTAGCCTTTACCTTATTTATAATAGGTGAAGAGGGTACACTCTGCTTGAACGCTTCATGCAGAGATTCTTCACGTTCCTCGAACTTTGCCTCCTGCTTGTTTTCCACATAGCCCAGCAGGAAGATGAAGTCGCGACTTTCGCCGGGTTGCAGTTCTACTTCCAGATAGTGCGAGGCGATGGGACTCCAACCGTGGGCAATGCTGTTGCCCGGTCTGCCTTCTACTACCCGTTCCGGGTCAGCAAACTCGTTGTAGAGTCCCACGAATGTTTCGCGGTCGGTATCGAAACCGTCTACGGGTGTATTGACACTGTAGAAGGCGTAGTGATTGCGGCGTTCCTTGTATTCCGTCTTGTGGTAGATGACAGACCCGTCCACTTCCACCTCTCCCGTGGAGAAGTTACGCTGGAAGTTCTCCATGTCCGTAGCGGCATTCCACAAGCACCATTCGGCAAAAGAGAATAGTTTGAGTTTTCTCACTTTGGCAGAAGTGTTCCGCAAGGTCAGCTTCTGCACCTCTCCCCAGGTCTTCAGTGGGACGAAGAAGAGCAGGCTGGCTTCGATGCCGTCTTTGGCTCCGGTGATGCGGGTGTAGCTCATGCCGTGGCGGCATTCGTAGCTGTCGAGTGCGGTCTTGCAGGGCTTCCAGGTGGGAGACCATACGTTGCCGCCTTCATTGATGTAGAAGTAGCGTCCCCCGTTGTCCATCGGCACGTTGTTGTAGCGGTAGCGGGTGATGCGGCGGAACTTGGCGTCCTTGTAGAAGGAATAGCCTCCGGCGGTATTGGAGATGAGTGAGAAGAAGTCTTCATTGCCTAGGTAGTTAATCCATGGCCAAGGTGTCTTGGGGTCGGTAATGACGTATTCGCGGTTGTCGTCATCGAAATATCCGAATCTTTTGTCTTGCATATTATTTCTTGTATTTAGTTTGCATTCTTCGTTAGTTGTGGCATCCGGCCATTTTCCCGGAAGCACGCTTCAAATTTAAAAACTTTTCTCCTATCACCCTTGTTTGCCCGGTGTGTTTTTTCCCCTCGGAAACATGAAGTACCGGAAAAAGATACAAAAGTATCACCGCACGAATCTTTTTCGCTCTATCTTTGTAAACACATTTTATGATTAACCGATATGAAACACTTATTCGCATTTCTGTTCCTTCTTGGAATTACCTTTTCTCTTTCTGCCCAATCCGTCCGCGAACGTATTTTGCTGGATGACGGCTGGCAGTTTGCTTTTGGCAATGCTTCCTCACCGGAGAAAGACTTCGGCTGCGGAACGGAGTACTTCAACTATCTGACTAAAGCAGCCTCTATCCATAATGAGGGTCCTTACTCCCCTAAGTTCAATCCGGAGAAGTGGGGTGTGGACTGGAAGACGGTCAACCTTCCGCATGACTGGGTGGTTGATTTGCCTTATGCCAAAGAGGCGAGCCACAGTCATGGCTATAAAGCCGTCGGCTATAAATTCCCCGAAAACTCTGTGGGATGGTACCGAAAGACCATCACCGTGCCACAAGAGGACCTCGGCAAACATCTTTATCTTCAGTTCGACGGTATCTTCCGTGATGCCCGTATCTGGATAAACGGTTTCTATCTGGGACACGAACCGAGCGGCTATGCCACGCAGGTGTATGACATTACGGAATACTTGAATTACGGAGAGGATAATCTAATCTGCGTCCGTGCGGATGCCACGCTCGAGGAGGGCTGGTTTTACGAGGGTGCGGGCATCTACCGCCATGTATGGCTGAACAAGACGGCGCCGTTGCATGTGGCTCCTTTCGGAACCTTTGTGCACAGCACGCTGGCCGCACCTTTTGACAAGGCCAAGCTGACGATAGAGACCACTGTTGAAAACTCCGGTCTGCAAACGGAGGATTACCGCCTCTGCCATATCCTCCGGGATGCCGACGGCAAGGAAGTGGCACGCTGCGAAACGGCCGGTCAGCCGGTACTGCCGAAAGACCGCCAGCTCACCGTCGGTGAAATAGCGCTGGACAAACCTCATCTTTGGAGTGTGGATGCACCTTATTTATATACACTGCTTACGGAAGTCTATCAGCATGGCAAGCTAGTGGATGCTTATACCACTACTACGGGTATTCGTGACATCCGCTTCGATGCCGACAAGGGCTTCCTTCTGAACGGACAGCCTCTGAAACTGAAAGGTGTGAACATGCACCAAGACCACCCCGGAGTAGGTGCCGGCATTCCCGATGCCCTACAAGTGTACCGATTGAAGGAACTGAAGAAGTTCGGCTGCAATGCCTACCGTTCTTCCCATAACCCGATGACTCCCGAAATGCTCGATGCCTGTGACCGCCTCGGCATTCTTGTGATAGAGGAAAACCGTCTGACGGGTGTCAACGAAGAACATACCCGCTTGCTGAAACGCATGATAGACCGCGACCGCAACCATCCGTGCATCATCCTTTGGAGCGTAGGCAACGAGGAGTGGGGCATCGAGTGGAAAGAAAACGGTACACGCATTGCTGCCACGATGCGTGAATATTGCCACCGTTTCGACCCTACGCGCCTCATGACCGTTGCTTCGAGCAGTGGCCCTGCCATCTTGATTCCCGCAGACGTGGCCGGTTATAACTACATCCTTCAGAATCCGGTGGAGCAGCACCGCAAGGATTATCCCGGCCGCCGTGCGCTCGGTTCGGAAGAGACTACGGGCTGTGGTACGCGCGGCATCTACTTCGATGCCCACGACAAAGGCCACATGGTGGCGCACAACCGCAAGCCGAACGGACCTGACAGCCTGCTGAACTGCATCGAGCGTGGCTGGAAATTCTATGACGAACGCCCCTACCTGGCAGGTCTTTTCTATTGGACGGGTTTCGACTACCGCGGCGAGCCCAACCCCATGAAGTTCCCGGCTACGGGTTCACAATTCGGCATTCTGGACTACTGCGGTTTTCCCAAGGACGAAGCCTGGTATCTGAAGTCCTGGTGGACGGATGAGCCGGTGCTGCACATCCTTCCTCACTGGAATCTGCAAGGTCACGAAGGTGATAGCATCGATATTTGGGTATACAGCAACTGCGATGAAGTGGAATTGACTGTGAACGGCAAGAAACTGGATCGCAAACCGATGCCCCGAAACGGCCATCTTTCCTGGAAAGCCGTTTTCCAGCCCGGTGCAGTGAAGGCTGTAGGCTATAAGAACGGCAAAAAAATATTGGCCCGTACTGTGGAGACTACCGGTGTTCCTGCCCGTATCTCCCTGACGGCAGACCGTTCCGTCATTCAGGCAGACAATCGGGATGTGGCAGTGTGTAACATTGAGTTGCAGGACAAGAAGAAACGTTTTGTCCCCACTGCTTGCAACGACTTGACGATAACCGTCTCCGGTCCGGTACGCATCCTTGGGGTGGGGAATGGCGACCCCGCTTATCAGGCTACGGAACGTCCGGCCGACACCGATGCCCGTACCTATCAGGTAAAGGCATTCAACGGACTTGCACAGGTGCTGTTGCAAAGTACCGGCGAAGCGGGAGAAGCCACACTGACGGTCGTTTCGGAAAATATGCCGGAAACTTCCTGTGTCTTGAAGTTGCAGAAGTAAGCGGTTTGTCATTCATATCATCCGGCGAAGCGGAGACCTTTCTTTTGTCTATGGGGCAAGAGAGGGATCTCCGCTTCTTTCTTCCTCAAACTATAGTGTGTAAGTGTGCGAGATGCATATTTCGTGTTGTATGAGATGTGCATCTCATACATCTTTGCATTAGAGCTTAAGGGGGAGAAGAACGGAAATTGTGCTTTTCCGGGCAGGACTTTCCCGGGTGTCTGTTCATATATTATCCCTAAATGTAACAAATGGTACTGTTGTGGGATTAAAAAGAATGAGTATATTTGCGGCATGATATTTTTTTAACCAATGCCTATGGAAAACCAGAACTATATCATGAGGGAGATAACCCCTCTGTCGGAACGTGACTGTTTCTATATTGCCGACCGTCACAAAACAGAATTTACCTATCCCATCCATTGTCACGCAGAGTATGAACTGAACTTCACGGAACATGCTTCTGGCGTCCGCCGTGTGGTGGGCGATTCTGCCGAGATTATCGGTGATTATGACCTGGTGCTGATAACCGGCAAGGAGTTGGAGCATGTATGGGAGCAACATGAATGTACCTCCGGGGATATTCGGGAGATTACCATCCAGTTTTCTCCCGACTTGTTCTTCGGGAACGTTGTCAACAAGAACCAGTTCGACAGTATCCGCCGGATGCTGGAGCGTGCACAGTGCGGACTTAGTTTCCCCATGCAGGCCATCATGAAGGTGTACAACTGGCTGGATAAGCTGGCTTCCGAGGAGCAGGGCTTTTATGCCGTGATGAACTTTCTCCGTATCCTTTACGAACTTTCCCTCTATGACAATGCCCGGGTGCTGTCCAGTTCTTCGTTTGCCAAGATAGAGACTTTCTCTGACAGCCGCCGGGTACAGAAGGTGCAGAAATACATTTCCACCCATTATCAGGAGGAGATCCGGTTGGCTTCATTGGCCGATATGGTGGGCATGACACCGGTCTCTTTCAGCCGTTTCTTTCGCCTGCGCACCGGCAAGACGCTTTCCGACTACATTATTGATATCCGTCTGGGCTTTGCCACGCGTATGTTGGTAGATTCCACGCGTACCATTGCAGAGGTGTGCTATGACTGCGGCTTCAACAATCTGTCCAATTTCAATCGTATGTTCAAGCGGAAGAAGGGATGCTCGCCGAAGGAATTCCGTGAGAATTATCGGAAAAAGAAGCTGGTGATATGATAAGAAAGTATTGGTATTCTTCATTGGAAGTGCCTATTTTTGCACCAATGATTAATACTAATATCTGATATCATGAAAAGAGTTTTTTCCTTATTCTTATGTCTGCTGTGTGTATGTGCTGTGACGGCGCAGATACGTGGCAATGAAATCCGTGTAGTCGTTTCACCCGACCATAGCGATTGGGTGTATCGTCTGAATGAGAAGTGTACGTTTACCGTCCGGGTGCTGAAGGCACAGAACCTCTTGCCCGATGTCAAGATTGACTATGAACTGGGGCCCGAGATGTATCCTACTGAAGTAAAGAAAGACATGGTGCTGAAAGATGGTACCTTGAAGTTGCAAGGCACGATGAAGACTGCAGGCTTCTTGCGTTGCAAGGTCAAGGCGTATGTGGACGGCCGGACTTATGAAGGGCTGGCTACATCGGCCTATGCTCCCGAGCAGCTGCAACCTGTGGCGAAACTTCCTGCCGATTTTCGGGATTATTGGGCCAAGACCTTGGAAGAGGCGCGCAAGACTCCGTTGAATCCCCTTATGACACTGCTTCCCGAACGCTGTACGGAAACGGATAATGTATATCAGGTCAGCTTCCAGACAAAAGCTTGGGGAGGACGTTTTTACGGTATTCTCAGTATTCCCAAGAAAGAAGGGAAGTATCCGGCTTTGCTGCGTGTGCCCGGTGCGGGTGTCCGCCCTTATGCGGGAGATACGTATACGGCTCCTGGAAAGGTGATTACATTGGAGGTGGGTATCCACGGCATTCCCGTCACGATGCAGCAGTCTGTATATGATGCGCTGGCAGGTGGGGCGCTGAGCAATTACTGGACGTTCGGCCGCGACAGCCGGGATGCTTCTTACTATAACCGTGTGGTGGTAGGCGCTTTGCGTGCTGTGGATTTTATCTGTTCGCTGCCGCAGTACAACGGGAAAGCGCTGGGTGTTACGGGCTCCAGCCAGGGCGGTGCCTTGTCTGTGATTACGGCGGCTCTTGATTCACGCGTTACTTTTCTGGCGGCTGTTCATCCTGCCTTATGCGACCACGAAGCATTCTTCAAGAAGCGTGCTTGCGGTTGGCCCCATTATTTCTATTATTACGGTACTCCCGATGAAAAGCAGCTTGAAACGGTACGCTATTATGATACGGCAAACTTTGCCTGCCTGCTGAATGTGCCCGGTTGGTTCAGTTGGGGGTATAACGATGAAGTCTGTCCTCCCACTTCCATGTATGCAGCCTACAATGTGATTTCTTCTCCGAAGGATTTGCATCTTTATCTGGAAACCGGGCATTACTGGTATCAGGAACAGTGGGATGAATGGCTGGATTGGATACGGAGACAACTTAATGTGTCAATGTGATTAATGTGCTAATGTGCTAATTGGCTGCGTAATATTTATGCTGCGCCATCATGCCGCAGGCTATTGGCACATTAGCACATTTATCTGATAATATAGTATCATTTTTTATGATATGAGCCGCGTATCTTTGTGTATCGCTTAAAAACTGATAATATGAAGAAACAATTCTTTTTGCTGACAGTACTTTTATTCTTTTTGGGAGCATGTGCCCCTAAGCCTGCGGAGCATTCGTTTATTAAGGTCAACGCCGATGGACAGTTCGTTCGCGACGGAAAACCCTATTATTTTGTAGGTGCCAATTTCTGGTACGGTGCTATTCTTGGTTCCGAAGGTGAAGGCGGCAATCGTGAACGGTTGCATAAGGAGTTGGACTTTCTGAAAAGTATTGGCATCAACAACCTGCGCGTATTGGTGGGTGCTGACGGTGAAAATGGCATAAAGACGCGGGTAGAGCCCTCTTTGCAAGTGGCACCGGGCGTCTATAATGATACTATTTTAGCCGGATTGGATTATTTTATGAATGAACTGCGTGAACGTGATATGACGGCTGTCCTCTATTTGAACAATTCCTGGGAATGGAGTGGTGGCTATTCCGTTTACCTGCAATGGTCTGGACACGGTGATGCCGTGGTACCTGCCGTAGACGGATGGCCCACCTATATGGAGTATGTCAAGCAGTTCCCCCAATCGGACAGCGCGAAGGCTTTGTTTGCCAATCATGTCAATTATATTGTTTCACGCACCAATAGGTATAATCAGATAAAATATGTGGATGACCCTACTATTATGTCCTGGCAGATTGGTAACGAGCCTCGCGCTTTCTCTGACGAGAACAAGGAACCGTTTGCCCGCTGGATGGCCGATGTGGCTGCACAAATCAAGTCACTCGACCCGAACCACATGGTGTCTTCCGGCAGTGAGGGCTCGTGGGGATGCGAAATGGATATGAGTCTTTTCGAGAAGATTCATGCCGACCCCAACATCAATTATCTGAATATCCACATCTGGCCTTACAACTGGAGTTGGGTGAAAGCGGACAGCCTGACGGAACTTCTTCCGCGTGCCAAGGAAAATACTAAGAAATATATAGATGACCACATGGTCATTGCCCGGAAGTACAGCAAGCCGATTGTTCTGGAGGAGTTCGGTTTTCCCCGTGACGGCTTCAGCTTCTCCAAAGAGGCACCGACCACTGCCCGCGATGAATATTACCGTTATGTATTCGACCTTATCCGCCAGGACCGTGAGAGCGGTGGACTCTTTGCTGGATGCAACTTCTGGGCATGGGGCGGTTTTGCCGGACAAAATCCCGACCATGTATTCTGGGAAAAGGGGGATGACTATACCGGTGACCCGGCTCAAGAACAACAAGGACTGAACTCTGTCTTTGCCACAGACAGCACTATTGAAATAATTAAAGCGGAAAACCGGAAGTTGCAAAATTGAACCTATCTGTGTTTTTCCGTGTAATCCCTGCCTGAAAATTAGAATGTAAGCGTGTACAAAGCGTTTGTACTGTTATTAAGAAAGATGTATAACTCTAAATACTAAGTGTGATATGAAAAGCATATGGAAAGTTATGTTGGCGGTTTGTTGCCTAGGTATGGCCATTGGTTGTGGAACAAACCCGTCGAAGAATGAAAATGTAAAGGAAACGCTACCGACATTGGTGGTCAATGGTACGCAGCTGATGAATACCGAAGGCGATACGGTGGTATTGCACGGTGTCAGCTATGGCTGGCATCAGTTCTGGCCTCGTTTCTACAATGCCTCTTCGGTTGCTTATCTGGTCAATAACTGGAGCGCACAAGTGCTTCGGGCCTCTATGGGAGTGGATTTGGATAGCGCCTGTTATGTGAATAAGCCCGAGTTCGGTATTGAGTGTGTTACGAAAGTGGTGGATGCTGCTATCGAGAACGGCGTTTACGTCATCATCGACTGGCATAGCCACAATCTGCGGCAGGAAGAAGCAAAGGAGTTTTTCACTCAAATGGCTACCCGTTACAAAGGGGTTCCTAATGTTATCTATGAGGTTTTCAATGAACCGGTGGAAGACAGTTGGGAGCAGGTGAAGGCATACTCTGTGGAGGTTATCAAGACGATTCGTGCCATAGAGCCGGATGCCGTTATCCTCGTAGGTTGTCCGCATTGGGACCAGGATATCCATTTGGCTGCAGACGATCCTATTACCGGATATAGCAATATAATGTATACACTCCACTTTTATGCCAATACCCACGGACAGTGGCTGCGCGACCGCGCCGACTATGCTCTGGGCAAGGGCTTGCCGATTTTCGTTTCCGAATGTGCCGGTATGGAGGCAAGTGGGGACGGCCCCATCAATAAAGAAGAGTGGGGGAATTGGCTGGAGTGGATGCAGCGGCATTCCATCAGCTGGGTGGCCTGGTCTTTGTCTGACAAGGATGAGACTTGCTCCATGTTCTATCCGTCGGCTTCTTCCGAGGGAAACTGGAAAGATGCAGACATGAAAGAGTGGGGGAGAATGGTTCGTGACGAATTGACGACACTGAAAAAATAGCCCTTTAAAAACAATATGATTTAACCATTAATAATTAAGAAAAAAGAATTGTGCTTATGGAAGAAAAGAAGAATGATGCTGTGAAAACATGAATTGTTTGGAAGTAATTTTAAGTGTCAACGCCTTGATTGCATGTCACGGTTTCTTGACTTACTCTCATTTTGTTAACTAAAAAAATCTTCTTTTGGGAGGTTTTGTGTTTGTTTTAAATCTAAGAAATGCAGTATGAATTTAAATTTTAGAAAGACAGCGCTGCTTGCGGGTATATGTTCGGTGTTCAGCCTGGGTTATACCCCTCAGCTTTTCGCAGTATCATCGGTGGATACCGTTGAGGCAGTGCAGCAAACAAAGAAAATTACGGGTGTCGTCAGCGATGCGATGGGCCCTATCATTGGTGCCAATGTATTGGAAAAGGGCACTACGAATGGTGTAATTACCGACATTGACGGTAATTTTGCCTTGAATGTGAAACCGGGAGCTACCATCGTGGTTTCCTTTATAGGCTATGTCAGCCAGGAAATAAAGATAACGGACCAGACAACGGTGAACATCACGTTGAAGGAAGACTCTGAAATGTTGGATGAAGTTGTTGTGGTAGGTTACGGTACGATGAAGAAAAGCGACCTTTCCGGTGCTTCCGTTTCCATGAGTGAAGACAAGATTAAGGGCTCTATTATTACCAACCTTGACCAGTCATTGCAAGGACGTGCTGCGGGTGTGACGGCTGTCAGCACTTCCGGTGCTCCGGGCTCTTCCTCTTCTATCCGTGTACGTGGTCAGGCCACTATCAATGCCAATGCCGAGCCGTTGTATGTAATTGACGGTGTGATTGTACAGAGTCAGGGACAAAGCGGTTCATCTTATGGTTTGGGCGATGCATTGGGTAATGGCTCGGTTTCCACCATTTCTCCGCTTTCCACCATCAACCCTGCTGATATCGTCAGTATGGAAATTCTGAAAGATGCTTCGGCAACCGCCATTTACGGTGCGCAAGGTTCCAATGGTGTGGTTTTGATTACGACCAAACGTGGTAAGGCGGGTGAGGCTAAGTTTACTTATGACGGTATGTTTGCCGTTCAACGCCAGACAAAGCGCCTGGATATGATGAATCTGCGTGAGTATGCCACTTATTATAATGATTTGGCAAACATGGGTGAAATCTCTGACCCTAGTAGTTATTATGCTGATCCCTCTCTGCTGGGAGTAGGTACAAACTGGCAGGACGCCATCTTCCAGACTGCTTTGCAGCATCAGCACCAGATTTCGGCACAAGGTGGTACAGAGAAGATACAATACTACGTATCAGCTTCCTATATGGATCAGGACGGTACCATCATCGGTTCAAACTTTAACCGTTACAGCTTCCGTGCCAACTTGGATGCCCAACTGAAGAAGTGGTTGAAACTCGGTTTGACTGCCACCTATACAGCAACGGGTGATGACCTGAAACTGGCAGACAGTGATGAAGGTTTGATTAACTACTCGTTGACCACTCTTCCTGATATACCTATCTATAATCTGGATGGCAGCTATGCCACCGTTGTTCGCGAAGGCTATACGAATCCTAACCCGATTGCCCTTGCCATGATGGATGACATCCTGCTGGACCGTCAGAAACTGACAGGTAATATTTTCTTTGAGGTCACTCCGATTAAAAATCTGGTATGGCATGCCGAACTGGGTTATGACATCAGTTCCAGCAAAGGTGAACGCTACAAGCCGATGGTTGATTTGGGTGGATGGGTACGTTCCAGCAATGAAAGCAGTATCCAGAAGAACAGCAGTACATTCTGGCAATTGAAGAACTATGTGACCTATTCCGGAAACATAGGCGACAAGCATCATTATACGGCCATGGTGGGTCAGGAGTGCTGGGAGTCCAGCTATGACTTCACGAGTGTGTTCAATAGCGGTCTGCCTTCGGATGAAGTGCACAATCCGGCCTTGGGTACGGGAACACCGACTATCAACGCAGGTTTTGGAAGTTCGTCCATGGCATCTTTCTTTACACGTCTGACTTATAACTATGCCGACCGTTATCTGGGTACTTATACCTATCGTTATGACGGTTCTTCAAACTTCGGCCCTGAAAACCGTTGGGCAGGCTTCCATTCGTTGGCTGCTTCCTGGCGCTTTTCCAATGAAACGTTCTTTGAACCGTTGAAGAAGGTAATCAGCAACGGTAAGCTGCGTTTGGGATGGGGACAAACAGGTAATGCCAACATCGGTGGTTATGCCTGGGGTACATCCATGAATCGTATGCCTTCTGGTCTGGGTATGGGGTATCGCCCCTCCAATATACCGAACACTTCCATCAAATGGGAGTCTCAGGAGCAATGGAACGTCGGGGTGGATTTGGGATTCCTGCACGACCGTATCAACCTGACGGTAGAGTGGTATAAGAAAACTTCCAGTGATATGTTGATGCCGTTGCAATTACCTTCTTATATGGGTACTTCCGGCAATGGTTCTTCTGCATTGGCTGCTCCGAAAGGTAATTATGGTGACATAGAGAATACCGGTTTTGAAATCTCTCTGAACACGCATCCCATTACGGGTAAGTTTGAATGGGACTCCGATTTCCAGATTTCTTTCAACAAGAACAAACTGAAAGGATTGGCAGGTACAGCCAATGCCCAGATTGTAGGTTACGGACAGTGGACCGATGTAGTCAGTGTGTCCAGTGTAGGCGAATCACTTTATAACTTCTATGGATTTGTCTGTGATGGTGTTTACAAGGACCTGGAGGACCTTCAGACTTCTCCGAAACCTGCCAAGTACCCGGCAAACGGTGTATTTGACCGTACCAATACCGTATGGGTGGGTGATGTGAAATATAAGGATATCAGTGGTCCTGACGGTGTGCCCGATGGCGTTATTGACGACTATGACAAGACCAATATCGGTTCTCCGATGCCTAAGTTTACTTTTGGCTGGACCAATACTTTCCGTTACAAGAACTTCGACTTGTCCGTTTTCATCAACGGTTCCTATGGCAACAAGGTGTACAACTACCTTTCCATGAAGCTGACGCATATGAACTCTCCATGGACCAACCAGTTGAATGCTGTAAACGGACGTGCACAGCTTGTTCCTATCAATCCGAACAAGGTCTACGAAGATGGAACCATGTGGTATAATGATGTGTCTAACGTCATGGTGGCAAACCCGGGAGCTTCCATTCCACGCGCCACTATCAATGACCCGAATGACAACGACCGTATCAGTGACCGTTATATTGAAGATGGTTCCTATATCCGTCTGAAGAATATCTCTTTGGGATATACTTTCCCGAAAAAGACGATTGACAAGCTGGGGCTGAGCAACTTGCGTATCTATGCCAATATTCAGAACCTGCTGACCATTACCGGTTATGATGGCTATGACCCTGAAATTGGTGCCAGTACTTCAAGCGTCAATGTATATGGTCTGGACAACGGACGTTATCCGTCTCCTACAGTTTATTCATTCGGCTTGAACGTTTCATTCTAACACTTTAATTTGAAGAAAACATGAAAATCAGATATATTAAATATTGGGCGTTTGCAGCTGTACTCGGTATGGGAACAGTTTCATGCGAAGATTTCCTGGACCGTCCTACTGAAGATAATTATAACGAATCGAATTTTTACCAGAATGACGAGCAATGTGTGCAAGGAGTCAATTACCTTTATAACTCACCTTGGTATGACTTTCAGCGCGGTTTTATTAAAGTCGGTGAAATCTTGTCCGGAAATGTATACGAGGGAAACAGCCCTTACCTGAATTTTACGGTGAATGGTACGGATGAGAACCTTGTGAATATGTCCTATTCTTTGTGGGCAGTTATCGGTCATGCCAATACCGTATATACTCGTTTGAAGACGGCAAATGCGTCAGAAGCTGTGAAAAATCAGTGTATGGGCGAGTGTCTGGCATGGAAAGCCATGGCTTACTTCTATTTGGTACGTAGTTTTGGGGCAGTACCCATTATCCATGATAATACGGCTGAATTGAATTCCGGTAATTATAACTCCAAATTCAAGGTGGAGACAGCCGATGTGTACGAGTATATCATTATGACTCTGGAGAAAGCTATGGAATTGCTTCCGGCCAGAGGCGAAACGGGACGTATTGACCGTTATTGTGCCGAAGGTCTTTTGGCTAAGGTGTATCTGACCAAGAGTGGTCTTTCCGGTACCCGCAATGCGGATGATTTGGCAAAAGCGGCAGAATATTCCAAGGATGTAATTAATAATTCCGGTCGTAATCTGCTGGCCAACTATTCCGATGTTTTCCGTTTGGCTAACAACAAGAATGAAGAGTGCCTCTTCTCTTGGCATTGGTCAGCAGGACGTGACCCTTGGACACAGCAGAATACATTGCAGTCGGACTTGGCAATGGTGGGATTCGATGAATTTGGTGACTGCTGGGGCGGTTATGCCGGTCCGTCGGTTGATTTGCAGGATGCATTTGGAATTTCCGCTTTGGAAAGCCCTGAGACTCGTTCGGATACGGATACCCGTCGTAAGGCTACCATGATGATGGCAGGTGATGTATACAGTTATTTCTGGCAGGACAAGGGCGGATTCGATTATCTGCGGTTTATCTATGATGCCGAATATGGCAAGGGTGGCCCTAATGGCGATTATCAGTCTCCTACCGGTGCCAATCATGTGAAGCATCTTTATGGTAACAATAATGACCATCTATTGGGCTTGGGCGTATCGGCTGGTAATATGTACAGCGGCCTGGCAACCCATATCCTGCGCCTGTCCGATATCTATCTGGTATATGCCGAGGCGAAAATGGGACTGGCTACCTCTACTACAGACCAGAGTGCACTGGATGCTTTCAATGCAGTACGTGGCCGTGCCATTCCGGGAGTTACTCCGAAAACCTCCATTACTTGGGAGGACGTCTGGAAGGAACGTCGGCTGGAACTGGCTTGCGAAGGTGACCGTTGGTATGATTATGTACGTTTGGCATATTATGATTCCCAGCGTGCTATCAATGAGCTGAAGGCGCAGCGCCGTGATGTTTATTATAATCTGGGCACTACCTACAAAGCTTATTATGAGAATGGTAGTTGGACGGTAAATCCGGATGAAACTCGTTACAACCCGGATGCAAAGGCACCGAATGTAACAGTTTCCAGTTTTACATTGCCGTTCCCGACAGAAGACGTGGTGTTCAATCCTAATTTGATGAAAGACCCGGTACACGTAGATGTGCGTTCTGAATTCAGTTATTAATTTAATGCTTGAAAAGATGAAAAATAATAGATATACGAATTGGTTCTTCGCGGCAGTTGTTGTCGCAGCAGGCTTTTCCATGGCAGCTTGTGAGGATGAACCGGATAAATATGAGGTGGCAGGCGGAAAGCCTATTTTGAAGTATGTTCGTGTCCCTGATCCGGCTGCGGCAGATTCTTTGCTGACCGGGGCCTATATGGCGAATACGATTTGTCTGGTCGGTGAGAATCTGCGGAGTGTTTACGAGCTCTATTTCAATGACCAGAAGGCGATACTTAATACAAGTTACATCACTGACCATACACTTATGGTAGATGTTCCGAAAGAGATTCCTTCGGTAGTGACCGATAAGATTTATATGGTGACCAGAGCAAAAGATACCATAGATTATGACTTCAAGGTGTTGGTTCCGGCTCCTACCGTGAACTCCATTTCTTGTGAGTTTGCAAAGCCGGGTAGTGAGGTGACACTGATTGGTGACTATTTCATTGATGACCCGAATGTGCCACTGACCATTACGATGGCTGGTAATGTGGAAGTGACTAATATTACGAACATAACCAAGACTGCGGTCAGTTTTATTCTTCCGGACAATGCTCCTGCAGGCTATATCAACGTGAAGTCTATTTACGGTACCGGACGTTCCAAATTCCGCTATCATGATACCCGCAACATACTCTTTGACTGGGATGGCTCTCATGGCGGTATGGCTATTGCTCATGGTTGGCGTGATGGTAGTGCGGTATTGAAAGAAGCCGATGAAAATAGTATTGATGGTGCATATATTCGTTTTGCCGGGGAACTTAAAGGGGGAATCGGTGCTACTTGGGATGAAGAACATTTTTCATTCAATTACTGGCCGGAACCGTCTGCCGGTTATCCCGAACTTTCTGCACGTCCTGAGTTTGCAGAATTGCTCGAGGAGTATGGTGTCAATGGTTTGCAACTGAAATTTGAGGTGAATATTCCTTCTTCCAATCCGTGGCAGTCTTGTGCTCTGCAAGTAATGTTTACTGGTAATGATGTGGTGACGTATGCGACCGGAAACAATGCTTACTTTAGTGATACGAATGTGCCGCGAGGTTTATGGTTGCCCTGGAAGAATACGGGTTCCTATGATACGGGCGGTAAATGGACAACCGTTTCCATGAATCTGTCCGAGTTCAACAAGACGCATGAAGGCAATAAGTGTGATAGGGCTTTTGACAAGACTATGCTGACCGGATTGACATTCTTTGTCTGGGCAGGTGGTGTGGAAGGTAAGGATTGCAATCCGGTGATTATGATTGACAACATCCGTGTGGTACCTATTGAATAACCTTTTAAATAGAATACTGATATGAATAAAACATATAAATTTCCGGCACTGTGGATGATGTGCCTGATGCTCTTCAGTTGCTTGACGTTTACGGCCTGCGACAATGGGGATGATGAAGATACCAACCAATATAAAGGGGGAATCAGTCTGAATGTATTCGGACCGAGTCCCGTAGCTCGCGGCGGTGTACTCCGTTTCCTGGGCAGTGGCATGGATAAGGTGACTGCGGTTGCTATTCCCGGTTGCGACGATATAACAGACATCGAAGTGGTCAGTGATACGGAAATCCGTGTCACTGTACCCCAGACAGCCCAGCCGGGTTTGGTTGTCTTGAAGACACCGAAAGGGGATATTACAACAAAAACAGAGTTGACATTTACGGAACCGATTGCTTTAGAGGCTTTTGCACCGGCAGAAGTAAAGCCTGGTAGTGAATTGACCATTACTGGTGAATACCTGAACTTGATTAAAGAAGTGATATTTGCTGATGAGGTAACAGTGCCTGCTGATGAGTTTGTCAGTCAAAGCCGTCAGGAGATTAAAGTTATTGTTCCTGATTCTGCTCAGACCGGTAAGTTCATCTTGTCTGATGGAGCTGAAATCCCCAATTGGATTTATACTGAAGAGGAACTGGAGGTTACTTTGCCATCGGTAGAGGCTCCACTCGACCTGGTGGATAAGAAGCCAGGTGATATCATTCGAGTTTCTGGTAAAAACTTTGATTTGGTGAAGAAAGTACAGATGCCGAATGGGGATGAAGTTGAATTTACGATGACTGCCTCTTCCGAAGGAGATGAACTTACTTTTACGTTGCCGGATAATGTCTCGGACGGAGAAGTTACGGTACTTCCTGCTTCGGATGTAAAAGTTGTGGTTGCTACTGTTGTAGTAGCTATGCCTTTGAACGTAGTGGCTGTTCCTGCTATAAACTTGCGTGGTGGAGATATAATTACCCTGAAAGGTGCCAATATGGATTTGGTGACTGATGTAACGTTTCCTGGTGTAGAAGAAGTTGTAGGATTGGAGTCACAGAATACGACTGAAATAAAGGTCTTGATGCCGGCTGCGGCTATCAGTGGTGATTTGCAATTGAATACAAATAGTGGAAAAGCAACTGCCGTATCTATTGCAACGGCAAAGCCGGAAAACATTTCTTATAGTGCGGCGACGGTCCCGGCAGGAGAGGCTTTGACTGTCAAAGGAGTAAATATGGATGTTGTTTCGGCTGTTGTATTCAGTGGTAATGTGGAAGTTACCGTATCCGATGCCACTGCTACTGCCATTTCTTTGACTGTACCCACAACTGCCGAAACTGGGGCCTTACTCTTGAAGATGGCCAATGGTGAATCTGTAGAAGCACCGTCTCTGACAATAGAGAAACCGGTATGTGCCTATTTGCCGGCATTGCCTGACAAATTGGTTCGGGGACGAATTGTGGAACTTGAGATTGTTAATGCTGATAAGCTGACAAATGTATTGCTGAATGAGGCTTCAGTCCAGTATATCAATGATGCGGCTAAAGGGGTATTGATGCTGAATGTACCGGCTGAACTGGATGGAACTTATAGCCTGAAACTGATTTCTTCAAATGGTGAAATTGCTTATGATGTTCTTGTGGTTGCCAATGAAGAAACAGTTTGGGCTGGTCCGCTCAATATTAGTTGGGGCGATGGAGGACGTGTATTGGTACCGGCTGCATCTTTTGCCAAGGTAACGGCAGGTACTGTCATGAAAGTCTATTTCGATCAGAAAGACCAGACTTGGGCACAGGCTCAGTTTAACTATGGCGATTGGAGTGGCATAGCTTTCTCTTTGTTTGATACGACTATGGTACCGACAGACATTTACGGCTGGAGTTTCGAGAGCCGTGTGATGGAGTTGACATTGACTCAGGAGATACTTGATAATATTCAAGCTAAACAAGGAGATTGTGAAGACCAGACAAATGTAGGTATCATTATTCAGGGCAGTGATTTGACGTTTACAAAAATAACGATTGTAAATTGATGAATTGTGGCTTGAAGAATGTGACTATGGATGCCCTGATTAAGAACGAAATAAAATCATAATTAAGATGAAGAAACTGAATATAAAATGGATGCTCTCGTTAATAGCAGCTTTTATTTTTGCCTCCTGCGATACTGATGTCGATCATGATATCCCTGCAGTGGATGCACCGGTATTGGTGTCTACTACTCCTGAGAGTGGAGCTGCCAAAGTGAAAACGGGAGAAATCACCATTGAGGTGAAATATGACAAGAATATATTCTTTGCAACGGACAATCTGAGCGAAATCCAGTTTACCGGTGGTGAACTGATAAGTGCCGATGTGCTTGGCGCAAGCAATATACTGACTGTAAAAGTGAATGTTCCCAAGCGAGAGACGGCTTGTTCTCTTTCTATTCCCGAGGGAATAGTAACAGGACCGAACCAAATGCCTGCTCCGGCTGTATCGGTTCAGTTTTCTACTGTCGCTTTGGACAAGACACTGGTTGCCGCTACTTCGGCTAAAGCTGTGAAACTGTACAATTATCTATTGGATAACTTCGAGACGAAGACACTTTCTGCCATGATGGCCGATGTTGCCTGGAATACGGAAATGTCCGAAAAGGTGTACGGATGGACTGGAAAATATCCGGCTATCAACTGTTTCGACTATGTTCATCTGCCGGCATCTGTAGCTGGAGTAGACTGGATTAATTACGGTGACATTACTCCTGTTAAGGATTGGTCTGACAAAGGTGGCATCGTAGCTGCCATGTGGCATTGGAATGTACCCAAGAAAGTTGTAGGCGAAGCTTCTTCTACCCAAATATGGAAAGGAGAGACGGTAATGCCGGGTGATTGGAGTGGAAATGTACAGATGACGGATGATGCTGCAAAAGCTGTCTTTGCTGATGCGCAAGTGGGTCAGGTGATACGCGTGGCTGTGAAAGATGTGGCAGAGGGGGCGCAAGGTTCGTTCAAAAACAGTGGTTGGAGCGAGATTGCTTCAGGAACTGATTATTTTGACATATCCGGGGACTATACATTGGTGATTACCGAGGATATTTTGAAATCCCTGCAAGAAGGTGGTCTCATCATTGGCGGACATGATTATACAGCAGTTGCTGTTTATCTTGAAAGTAACGGTACAGCTCTTGACCCGAACAAGGATTATGCCTTCTATAAGGCAGATACGGAGTTTGACGCTGCCAATGCCACGGTGGAAGGCACTTGGGAAAACAAGGTATTTACCGAAGATTTGAAAAATACTGCCGCTTATTTGAAACTGTTGAGAGATGCGGATATTCCGATATTGTGGCGTCCGTTCCATGAGGCAGCCGGTGGCTGGTTTTGGTGGGGTAAGGATGCTGTCAGCTTTAAATCTCTGTGGATTGCTATGTTCAACTACTTCAAGGCAGAAGGACTGGATAATCTTATCTGGGTATGGACTACCGAGGGCAATGATGCTGATTGGTATCCGGGAGACCAATATGTAGACATCGTGGGACGTGATATTTATAATAAGGAAACTGCGGATTGTGTTTCAGAATATACTTCCATTGCCGGAAATTATGGAAATAAGATTGTTTCGCTGAGTGAATGTGGTACGGTCGGACTTATTTCCGAACAATGGGCATCTGGTGCGCGTTGGAGTTGGTTCATGCCGTGGTATGACGGAACAAATGAGGACGGCAGTCCGGTAGTCCATGCTGATGAAGCATGGTGGAAGGATGCTATGAACCAGGAATTTGTCGTTTCTCGTGATGAGCTTCCTTCTATGGAATAGCAATTTTTAATAATAAAATGGAAAGGGGTGTCTCTGGTTAGTATCGGGGCAACCCTTTCTGTTTTTTATAGCTTTTAGTTGTCGGTTGTGGAATTCATGCTTTATACTTTTAGGGGAAATAGTAATGGATGTTAAATGAGTGTCGTTATTTGATAAGATAGTATTATAAAGTTTGTTGTCAAAAGTCTACTTTTGTCAAGCCTGATTGAAATTTGATAATAATCATATAATGTTTAACCGTTAATGAAATGAAAAATGCTTATGGGAAAGGAGTAATATGTATACCAACCACTTTATAAATAAGGTATATTTAATTTTTCCTCAAAAAGAGAAGTTTAACCTTATATTAAACGGTAGATGCCGCCAGGCAATACCAATTCATTAATCTAAGAAAAATATAAGTATGAATTTAAATTTCAGAAGAACCGCGCTGCTCGTAGGTATCTGTTCGGCTGTCAGCCTGACTTATACTCCGCAACTTTTCGCCGCATCGGTCGATGCAATAGATGCTGTGCAGCAAGCAAAAAAAATCACAGGTACTGTAACAGATGCAATGGGACCGGTTATCGGTGCTAATGTATTGGAAAAAGGCACCACAAATGGTGTTATTACTGATATTGACGGTAATTTCACATTGAATGTTCAGCCGGGAGCAACGATTGTTGTGTCTTTTATCGGTTATCAGCCGCAAGAAATCGTAGTAGGCAACCAGACTAATTTCAAAATTCAGCTGAAAGAAGATACGGAATTGCTGGATGAAGTAGTCGTAGTAGGTTATGGTATTCAGAAGAAGAAACTGGTGACAGGTGCTACGGTTGAGGTAAAAGGTGAAGACATCGCAAAATTAAATACCACGCAGGCATTGGGCGCTTTGCAAAGCCAGTCTCCGGGTGTAAATATTCAGGCCGTTTCCGGTCAGCCAGGCGATGGATTTAAAATTAATATTCGTGGTGCTGGTACTAACGGAAATACAGCTCCAGTTTACGTCATTGATGGTGTAGCCGGTGGCGATATTAACGCCTTGAATCCTGCCGATATTGAACGTATTGATGTGTTGAAAGATGCTGCATCTTGTGCAATTTACGGTTCGAGCGGTGCCAACGGTGTTATCCTTGTTACTACGAAGCAGGGTAAGGTAGGAAAGGTTTCTGTATCTTATGATGGAAACATAGGCTGGGCAAATGTATATAAGATGCCTGATATGCTGAATGCCAAAGAATATATGGCGGTAATGGATCAAGTAGCCTATAATAATGGAGGCCAACCGTATGATTGGTCAAAATTCGTAGATGCTGATTTGCTGACTGCTTATCAGAATGGTACCAATCCAGGTACAGATTGGGTAAAAGAATTCCGGAATAAAAATGCTGTGGTTACTAATCATGCGTTGAATGTAACAGGTGGTTCTGAATTCTCCAAGTTTTCGACAGGTATAGGCTATCAGTATCAGGATGGTGCATTCGGTGGTCCAGTGAAGACTGACTATCGTCGTTTTACTTTCCGCATTAATTCTGAGCATGTGATATACCGTAAGGGAGATATGGATGTGATAAAGTTTGGTGAGAATATATATTATCAGCACAAACAGAATCAAGGTGTGCAGTTAGGTAATCAATATTCGAATGACCTTTCTAATGCTTTGCGTGCTATTCCTCTGATTCCTGTATATAATGAGAATGGTGATTTCTTCATGTATGATGATTTGAAGAATTTTGGAACGAGTGCTAATGGTATACTTGATTATACTGCATATGCTTCTAATCCGATGGCTCACATGGTATATAATCAGGCTGGGAATAATAAGAATAAGAATTTTAATCTGAACACAGCGGCATATCTGGAAGTACAACCACTTAAGAATCTTATTTATAAAGGTCAGGTTAGTTACAAACAATGGTCAAGTTCATGGCGCTCATATCTTCCTGTTTACCGCATTAATAATCAGGGGGATAGCCGTGATAAAGACCAAACGATAAATAACGTGTCTTTGGGTTGGAACTGGAGTTTGACTAATACGTTGAGTTATCGGTTTGATATTACAGACTTACATCATTTTGATGTTTTGGTTGGTACAGAGTATTCTAAATCAAGACCAACTTATGGCGAATCAGTAGAGGCAACCGGTTATAATAGTGCTTTTGGCGACTTTACGCATGCTTATTTACATAATACAGAACGTAAAGCTACTGCTACAGTAGATGGTTATCCCTCGGATTATGGTTCTAAGATGTCTTATTTTGGACGTCTGAATTATGACTTTAAGGAAACTTATATGTTTTCTGCTATCATTCGTGCCGATGGTTCGTCTAAGTTTGCGAAAGGCAATCAATGGGGATATTTCCCATCATTCTCTGCTGGTTGGGTTATTTCAAACGAGGCTTTTATGAAGAATACTGCTTCTTGGCTTGGTTTCTTGAAAATCCGTGCTGGTTGGGGACAGAATGGTAATGACAATATCCCTAATTCAAATTGGCGTGCCGGTTACGAGTTTGGCGATTATGGCCTTTATACATTTGGCTCAGATAAGAATGGAGGTACAACCGGAGCTTACCCGAATCGTCTGGCTAACCCCGATTTGACATGGGAAACTTCAGAACAGACCAATATCGGTATTGATGCCCGTTTCTTGGATAACCGTCTGAGTTTTACCATGGACTGGTATAACAAGCAGACGAAAGATTTGTTAGTGGAAGTGGGTACCAATGCGGCTTCCGGTTTCTCTTCTCAATATCAAAATGCCGGTACGGTAAAGAATACTGGTCTTGAACTTTCAATGGGCTGGAGAGATCAGATTGGTAAGGAGTTCAAGTATGGAGTGAATGTCAATATGGCCTATAATAAGAATGAAGTGACGGAGGTTAATAACGCCAATCATTTTATTGAAGGCGGTAATGATTTGTTGGCTCAGAGTACGGGTCGGTTTGTCCGTATGGAAGAAGGACATCCTATTGGCTATTTTTATGGTTATAAGACGGACGGTGTCATTCAGAACCAGAATGACTTGCAGGCATATCTTGACCAGAATTGTAAAGGCAATGCGGCAAACTCTAAGCAAGGTGCAAGTATTAAACCGGGCGATTTGAAGTTTGTGGATGTTGATGGAAATGGGGTGATTAATGATGATGATAAGACTGATTTGGGTAATCCTCATCCTGACGTGACAATGGGGCTTACGTTAAGTGCGGAATATAAAGGATTTGATTTCTCTGTAACAACCTATGGCGCTTTTGGTGCACAAGTGGCTCGTTCTTGGAGAAAGTTCTCAGACGGACAGTATGAAAACTATACGACAGAAGTTTACGATTACTGGCACGGAGAAGGAACCTCAAACAGATATCCGCTGCTTGCGCCGGGAAATAGTGGACAGAATTTCCAGGCCATTTCAGATATTTATATTGATGATGCCGACTATGTTCGCATTCAAAATCTGACAATAGGATACGATTTCAAGAGAATTTGGAAGAACTGTCCGTTCCAGCAACTTCGTGTGTATGCTGCTGCACAGAATCTATTTACTTTTACCGGTTATAAAGGGATGGATCCGGAGAATGGTAGAGCTCTCAATGACAAAGAACCGTGGGTAACCGGTGTTGATGTAGGTAACTATCCTCAACCTCGTACTTATATGGTAGGTGTTAATGTTAAATTCTAAAATTGATACATGATGAAAAAAATAGCATATTTAATAGGGGCAGCTTTGATGATGGCAGGAACGTTTACTTCTTGTAGTCTGGACTCGATGAGTCTAACGGAAAAAGATACGACCAATTTCCCTAAAACGGCTGAAGATGCCAATCAGGCTTTAGCTGCCATATATCAGAACCTGAATAATGTCAATGCTTTTCCGCAGCAGTCTTTCTTGTATAATTCCCTGCTGGCTTGCGATGATATGTTGGGTGGTGGTGGTCCCAATGACAAGTTGATGCAATCTTTAGACCTTCTTTGTAATACGGGTACAAATGCTACGCAGGATTACTGGGTGGCTCGCTATCAAGGAATCAACCGTGCCAATACGTTGTTGGAGGCTCTTGCCGGTATTGAAATGGATCCGGAAGTAAGAGCGCAGGCTGAGGGCGAAGCCAAGTTTCTTCGTGCTTTTTATTACTACGAGTTGGCTTCCATGTATGGCCGTGTACCTTTGGTGATTACTGCTTTGTTGCCCGAAGATACTACTCCTCCGACTGCCGCTGTTATCTGGGGGCAGATTCTGCAGGATCTTCGCGATGCGGCTGCAAATATGCCGGCTGTTCGTAAATCGGATGGGCATGTTGATAAATATACGGCTGAAGCTATGTTAGGACGTGCTTGGTTGTATTATACCGGCATGTATGGCAATGGTGAAACTCTGAACGATTTGGTTAGTACGAACTATAGTCCGTTGACTTCAGTTGATTTGCCTGATGGGACAACTTTGACCAAGCAGGATGTGATTGGATATATTGATGATTGTGTGAATAATTCCGGTTATAGTCTTGTTCCTGAGTTTCGTAATTTGTGGGCATATACCAATAGATGTACGGTAGAAGATTTTCCGTTTACTGCCGGTCAGGGGCTGAAATGGGTAGAAGATGATGCAGCGGTAAATCCCGAATCCATGTTTGCCATTAAATATAATAAACTTGCATCTTGGAGCACTACTATCGGTTATGGTAACGGTTATGCTCTGCATTTTGGTGTACGTGGCAATGATCAGGCCAATTCTTTCCCCTTTGGACAAGGATGGGGGGCCGGTCCTGTAGCTCCCAATCTTTATAATGATTGGAGTGCGGCAGAACACAATGATGCCCGTCGTCCGGCCTCCGTATTCAAGACGGAGGATATGCCGAGTTATAATAAAGGTGGTGGTGACGGCTTTATCCAAGAAACAGATTATTATCAGATGAAAATAGGTTCTATTATGGCTTATAATACGGGTGAGGCTGGAAATAAAACGATTGAACCGGTATTTGAGAAGATAATGTATGGTGCCGACGGCTGGATTAATGATAATCTGATGCAAACCGGTTCTATTCATGATTTGGTTTTGATTCGTTTTGCGGATGTATTGTTGATGCAGTCTGAATTGAAGGAAGATGTTAGCGGTATAAACAGAGTGCGTAGTCGTGCCGGACTTGAACCTATTGATACATATTCGTTGGCTGCATTGCAGAATGAACGCCGTTGGGAACTCTGTTTTGAAGGTACTCGCTGGAACGATATTCGCCGTTGGCATATTGCTGCCGATGCCCTTGAAAGACAGACGGGAGCAAAAGTTTATACAAATGGGGTTGAAAGCCGTAATGTGGCGCAGAACGGTGGTTATGCCGCACGTTATAAGGCTACGGCAGGTTTCCAGAAGATTCCCGAAAACCAAGTCCTCTTGAATGAAGGAAAGGTAGAACAAAATGCGGGTTATACGGATGCAAGTGCTGAGTATAATGGTTGGCAAGAATAGAATATGAATTTAAAATGAAAAAAGATATGAAAAAGATATTATTCGCAATGCCTTTGTTTGCAATGCTGCTGGTGGCTTGTGATCCGATAGTGGATGAAATCAGTCCGGATCCTAATGTCACACCGGAAAATCTTACTTTTGAACTTGTAGCCAAGAATCAGGGAAACAACAACATTCGGATTGTTCCTACTCCGTCACGTTATGTGAAGGTTTATGATGCTACGTCTGATACCAAGTTGGCAGAAGGTACGGCTCCGTCGGTTCAAGTAGCTCCTCCTAATAAAGAATTGCAAGTGTATATAACAGCCATTAATTCGGACGGCTCCATTACAAAATCGGCTTCCAAATCAATAGCAGTAACGGAGTACACGGATCTTCCTGCTATTTATGCTGATATCTTTGGTACAACTCCGGATGGTGGTTATGGCACAACAACTTGGACTTGGAATACAGAAGCCGAAGACGGCTGCTGGGGTAATGGTGGATTTCTGTCAAACACAGGTCCCGGTTGGTGGGTTGTCCGTAGTGGAGAAATTGATGGGCAGGCTATAGGTGCGGGACTACCTGATGACGGATTGAATGGTTGGTTCTCGCTTAGTCTGTCAGGTGTCCAGACAAGCCGTGGTGAAAGTGGCTCTGTAAAAGTTTCAGAAGATATGGTACAATCTGGATGGGATGTAGGTACAATTGAATTTTCTGGTACTATTCCTTTGTTGGGCGTACAACCTAATCAAGGAAATGCACGTCAGTATGTATATCACATCTTGAAAATCACAGAGGATGAACTTCGGCTTTGCGCACCTGAGCCAGGGGTGACTTCTGGAGGTGGTACCGCATGGTTCTGGAATTTCAAGAGAAAATAGTCAATATTGGATGTGCGGGCGGGTAATATCCGCCCGTATTCCTCAAGTAATAATCACATAAAAAACAAAGTGGTAAACAATATGTTTTGACAGCGTGTGAACTAGGATTCTCCATATTGTTATTTCTTGGCTCGTGGAATTTATCGTGTGATTGCATTAGAGATTATACGACATAGTCTAATTGGGGAACGTTTGTCGTAGGAAGTACTTTCAGAGCGTCAAGAGGATATCTCAATTTGGTTTATATAGGAGATCTTCCTTATACTCAAAGCATAGTTCAAACACTTGGTACTACTTTTACATTAATCCAGGCACATATACTATAAAATCTTTGAGTGCTACCAATGGAAATTATATTTATTGGGAGTATGGAAATGTTAGACAACCGCTTTCTGCAGGTAGGGCTTTCACAGTTCCTACGTCATTCTTCTCCACTGTGTTTTCTAAAGGAGCACTTTAAAATAATTAGATCTTATAAATAAGCTATTAAATTCAAAGCAGTTGTCGTTACCTCCGACCTCATTAGTCGTCCGTAACATCGGATAATTGTAAATGCATTAACCGAATAGTACAATTGTTTAATGGTTAAATCAGGAAAAGGCGGGTCGTGAGATTCGCCTTTTCGCATTCTTTCTCTATTGCCTTTCTGCATACAATTCACATTTCTTTTTGCATTACCCTTGATTTCCGGGCGCAGAATGTTCCTTTTTATCCCTTCACCTCCTTCTCCTATCCTCCTGTTCATCGGCTTTTTCGGTGAAACTGCTTTCCACCCTCATCGCCCCGTTTTTGCATCGCGCGACACACCGTAGTATCCCGGCATGGCCCGATAGATGGGTTGCGTGGGTTTCCCTACATTCTTCAGCTTGCCTTCTTGCTGCAACCGTTTCAGGTGGACGTTTGCGGTGGTGCGTGCCATGCCGCACAGCGCTTGGAAGTCACTGCGAATCAGCACGTCGTGGTCGGCAAAGTATTCTTTCAGCTTCATGTCTATCTCCACTTCCGAAAGCTTCAGGGAGTGGCGGGTGTATTTGCTGCGGATGGCACTGACTCCCGTCATCGCTTGTTTCAGCCTGACGTCGGGACGGAAGCTGATGCTCTTCAGCCGGAGTTTCAGGTGCTTGTTCGGGGTGCTGCGGGTCACTTTCTGTGTGGCTTCCAGGGTGGGGGCGAAGTAGCCCAGCCCTTCGATGTGCACCTCGTGCCCGTCGCGCAGTTCTTCGCCGCAGATTTGCGTCAGACAGTCTATCGCGTTCATTACGTCGCCCACCGTGAGCGAGCTGCGGGCATGTACGCGGTTGTAGAGCTGCCGCATGGTTATTTTCCCGTTGAGCAACGGGCGAGGATGGAGGCCTCTTTCTTCCGGGTCTTCCTCATTGGTGCCCGGATTCTCGTACCAGTCATATAGTATTGCCATATCAATAGGTTTTAGTGCGTTCAACGTATTTGCTTCTTCCCTCGGAAGTGTCTTTCTATAAGTGAACGACCCCGGTCGGCCGAACGAACAACTCTGGCTGTTCGATTGAACGACCTGGGTCAGCCGATTGGATAACTCGGGTCGTTCACTTATAAAGAATCGTGTAAAAGTACTGAAAATAAAGGGCTCTGCAGCATAAATAAGTATGTTTGTCGGCAGGAATGATTTTTGAAGAAAGCGGGACAACTGATAGCCTTTTCCGAAAGGCTGAAACATGCACAAAAAGAAATACCGAAACCGGGAGGAACGGGAAGAAAAGCGCCGCCGGAGCGCGAAAGCTGTAAGCGCACAACGAGGCTTTTTATCGTGTCAGTCTTGCCGAGGAAGCGGTCTGCAACTTGTTCCGTGCTCCGTTTCGGCAAAGAAGAGTCTTGACCTGACTGCTGCCGATATCTTCGACGAGCTGCAAAAGGCGCATCCCGCCCTGATGCGTGGCAGCAATCCCATGCAGTTCGGTTCAGTGCAGCTGCAGGCGGGACTGAAACGTCTACGGCAATGTATATGAGGTGGTGAGAAGGAAAAAGAAGTTTCACCAGAAAGGGCTGAATGATAGGGAAATAATGTGAATACTTATATACTAAGGCGGTCTTGTCCACATAGAAATAACCGCCTTTGCGCAGCTTCTCAAAGTCCTGGATGCCGATGTGATAAATATTTTCGCTCCTAATAACTGTATATTTTATACTTTTCTATAAAAGTAACTTTTTTATAAGAACAAAACAAGCGAAAGTTGCGATTTTCACTACTCCTTGTCGGATAAAAAACTTATCTTTGCGATTGAAACAATCTCTCGTTAATGATATGAAATACACATCATACTCTTATCCTTCAGGCAGGGCGGAAGTGGCTGCATTTGTTGTAACCGGCGGAGTGACGGAATACCATGTGATGATACATGCCACCGACCCGAAACAGACCTACCGTGAGCAGATGAATGCCGTGCTGGATGCGTATGCCGCTTTACTGAAAAAAGAATTGCCCGGAGCCGTGGCGGTTTTTAAAAGATATTTCTTGAGTGATGCCGCCAACCAGGCGGAACTGTTGCTTGCCGCTACGGCGGAAAGCTCCGATTGCGCGCTGTCCGTGGTGGAACAATCGCCACTGGATGGTACCAAGATTGCTTTGTGGGCATATCTGCAGACCGATGTGCAGACACGAGTGCTGCCAAACGGACTGTATGAAGTGAAACACGGTGCTTATCGCCAGCTCTGGATGGGAGGCAGCTTCAACCGTGCCGCCAATTCGGAATACCAGATGCGTCTTTTGCTCAACGACTATGCTATGCAACTGATGGAAGAAGGGTGTACCTTGGCCGACAATTGCCTGCGTACCTGGATATTTGTGCAGAATGTGGATTGCAATTATGCCGGTGTGGTCAAGGCGCGCAATGAGATGTTTGTCACCCAGAACCTGACGGAGAACACGCACTATATTGCCAGTACCGGTATCGGTGGGCGTCATGCCGACCCGAAAGTATTGGTGATGCTTGACGCTTTTGCCGTAGCGGGATTAAAGCCCGGACAAATCAAATATCTCTATGCCCGCACACATCTGAACCCCACTTATGAGTATGGAGTCAGTTTCGAACGGGGAACGGCGGTGGATTACGACGACCGCCGGCAAGTACTCATTTCCGGTACAGCGAGTATCAACAACCGTGGGGAAGTGATGTATGCCGGAGATGTACGCCGTCAGACAGAACGGATGTGGGAGAATGTGGAGGCTTTATTGAAGGAGGCCGATTGTGGCTTTGGAGATGTGGGGCATATCATTGTCTATCTGCGTGATATGGCGGATTATACCGTAGTAAAGGAGATGTTTGACGAACGCTTTCCCGATACGCCGAGAGTGATTACGCTGGCTCCTGTCTGTCGCCCGGGGTGGCTGGTGGAAATGGAATGTATGGCGATGAAGAAAATCTCTGATTAAAAATATTATCTTTGGTTAATTGAATATTAGGCTGACAGTTGGTAAACGCCTACCTTTGTTGAAATTCTAATGTATAAGGATGAAAACACGTATCTTGCTTTTTTGTATCAGTTGCCTTCTTTGGGCAAGTTGTGGAAATTCCGGACAGAATTATGTGATTGAAGGAACGTTGCCGTCGGTGAAATACGACGGGGAATGGATATACCTCGTGCCGATGGAGAATGCACCGGGGCGGGTGGATTCTGTAAAGATAACCAATGCCTCTTTTTCTTTTTCCGGACAAGGGGAGGAGATGAGGGTGTTGCGTCTGCGCCATCTGCTGCGTATCTACATCCAGGAACTGCTGGTGGTGACGGAGCCGGGTACCATACATGTGAAGGCCGACTCTGTCGGCTCGGTAACGGGCACTCCGCAAAATGATGCCCTTCAGAAATGGAAAGAGGGGAGGGAAAAGAAGCAAGAGGCTTACCATTTTATCCGGACGGGACTACGGAATGCCACCGGAAAAGATTCACTGCATCTGATACAGATACGTGACAGTCTGAGGATGCAGGAGCAGGAAACGAACTTTCAGTTTTTGAAAGAGCAGGGAAACAATACGTTGGGGACATTCATGCGGAAGATGGTGCGTGGCTCCTTGACGGAAGAACAACAAAAACTGTTGGATGAAAGCTTGCAGAAGGAAATACATTGAATGGGGAGCGGCAGGAATCGGTGCTTTGGCGTTGTTTCTTTTTTTCTTCCGGATATTGCCCTATCATCTGTTCCATCGGGAGCAGACACAGCTCTTTTTGCTTGCTGTCGAACCATTAGTCGGTTATCTGCGGCATCCGGCGGCTCTGGCACGTCTGTCAGGAGATTTCCTCACTCAATTCTTTTATTACGAAGGAGGTGGTCCGGCCATAATGGCTGTCGTGCTGTTGCTTTGGGGAGTGGTGGTGTTTCGTTTGTTGGTTCCGTACATGAGACGTTGGGCGTGGGTTCCTACGGTGTTGGCGGTGGCTTGGGAGGCAGGAAGGCAATGCGGATTGAGTTATCCGCTTTCCGGCACAATCGCTTTAACCGGTATCGGAGGTGTTTTGTTGTTGTGCCGTAGCTGCATGCGACGTTCGTGGAAGTCGGGCTTACCGGTAAGCATATTGGCGGTATTGTCCGGCTATTGGCTGTTTGGCTGTGGCGATTGGTCGTCACGATGGTACAATATGCCCGATTTAGGGCGGGAATATCTTTTGGCGTTGGATTCGGAAATGTATTTCGGCCGTTCGGAAAAAGTACGGAAACTGTTGGCAGAGGGTGAATACCGTTCTCCGTTCACTGCCTATTATTATAATTTGCTGAATGCACAGCAGAACCGGCTTCCCGACCAGCTGATGGATGGTTATCAACCGGCTTCGCAAGGGCTGTTTCTGCCTGTGGCTCCCCATTCTACCTACCTTACTATTTATGCAGCCAATGAAGTCTGGTTTGCGTTGGGAGATATGACGATGGCTGAACATGCCGCCATTTTGGGAATGATTTTTTCTCCGCACCACACTGGGGCAAGAGCTGTCAAGCGTTTGGCGGAAATCAACCTGGTGAACGGTGATGAGGCGGCGGCCATGAAATATCTTCGTCTCCTGCAAAAGACAATGTGTTACCGTGATTGGGCAGAACGGCGTATTCCCGGAAAACAGACGGCCGAAGTCTGCCAATGGCTGGAACGGAAGCGGTTGTTGTTGCCTGCAACGGATACTTTACGTTCTTCTGCCAACATTCCGCTTTCACTTCGTCATTTGTTGCGTAACAATCCTGATAATGTGTTGGCATGCGATTACCTTCTCTGCTTTGATTTGCTGAATAAGGATATTGGTGCTTTCGCCCGGGATTATCAAGAGTTTGCTGCCCATCGGATACCTTCCAGACTATATGCCGAGGGACTGCTTGTCTATCTTGCGGGCAACAAGTCTCCACTGGATGAAGTGAGGAAGTGGAATATTCCGCCTCAGGTATTGGATGAGTTTGGCGATTATACCCGACTGTACGAGGCGAATGGTGGTAATGGTGCCTCTTTGCAAGCCAAATACGGAAAAACATATTGGTTTTATTTCCACTATGCTACGATGAAAAAGGAGAAGTGATTTATGATGAGCGATGAATAGAGATATGAAATATATACAGGTTGTTGTGGAGCTGTTGCTGTGCTGCTGCCTATATGCTTGTAGTCCCTGTCCGGAGTCTGTACAGCCTGCAGACCGGTTATTGGACCTCTATCCTGAATATCAGGATGTAACCATTCCCTGCAATGTGGCTCCTTTGAATTTCCTTGTGCGGAATGAAGGGGTGGATGCGGTGTGCGTGAGTGTAAAGGGAGCATCGGACAGCTTGCAGATAAACGCGCGTGGGAACAAGGCGGTGTTTCCCTTGAAAGCCTGGCGTGCATTGTTGGAAGCGGAGAAGGGGCATACTTTGGAAGTGACTGTTACTGCCCGTACCAGCGGTCGCTGGCTACGCTATCCTTCTTTTGCATGGCAGGTGGTGGCGGACAAGCTTGACGCCTATGTCAGTTACCGTCTGATAGAACCCGGTTATGAAGTATGGAATGCCTTGCAGATACGTGAACGGTGCATTGAGAATTTTGAAGAGCGTATTTTGGCGGATAACAGTCAGACAGACGGCAAATGCATGAACTGTCATGTGCACGGAGGAAATAGTGGCAACCTTTCGATGTTCCATCTTCGGGGCGAGGGAGGGGGGACTATCCTGAACCGTGACGGCAAGCTCCGTAAGCTTGCCTTGAAGAATGGACAGATGATATCTGCGGCTGTCTACGGGGATTTCCATCCTGACGGGTGGTATGGTGTGTTCTCGTCTAATGTGATTATTCCCATGTTCCATACGGAAAGTAACCGCCGTCTGGAAGTTTACGATACCGTCTCCGATTTGGCTGTCGCCGATTTTGACGGAAACCGGATGATTGTGTCTCCGCTTACGGCGGATTCCACCGTATTAGAAACTTTTCCCACTTTCTCTGCCGACGGGAAATGGATATATTACTGCTCGGCTCCAGCTGTTCCATTGCCGGACAGCGTACAGCAATTACGCTATTCGCTTTGCCGCATTGCGTTCGATGCCAATCACGGCACCTGGGGCGACCGCGTGGATACCCTTTGGAATGCCCGGCTGGAGAAAGGCTCCGTGTGTCATCCGAAAGCTTCACCGGACGGCCGCTACCTGCTCTATACCGTTGCTGATTATGGAACATTCCCCATTTGGCACCGGGAGACGGAATTGCAGCTGATGGATTTGCAGACGGGTGCCATCGATTCCCTGCCAATGGTCAACTCCAACCGTTCGGACACTTATCACAGTTGGTCGTCAGGTAGCCGTTGGTTTGCCTTTGCCAGCAAGCGGGGTGACGGGCAGTACGGGCGGGTTTATTTTGCCTATCTGGATGCCGAAGGAAAGGCGCATAAGCCTTTTGTGCTACCCCAGTCCGACCCTGAAAAAGACGATTTGACATTGAAATCCTACAATATCCCCGATTTGTCGGCCACTCCCGTTCCTTTTGATGCTTCTTCCATCAAGCGGATAAACCGGCAACTGAAGGCTGAGGAATTCAAATGACAAGACATACAGAGAGTAACAGATTGTAAATAATAAATTGTAAATAGTAAATGTTCTTATTTCTGAAAAAGACTTGGAAGATAGGGCTGTCGATACTTTTCGGCGTAGCGGTGCTTCTCTTTTGGGGAAACGTATATCCGGCCCATATTTCCTATCAGGAGCAGTTCCAGCTTTTCTTGTTCGATGCCGACTACTGGTGGAAACGGATAGCGGTTCCCGGTGGGTTGGCCGATTATATCGCTGAGTATCTGACGCAGTTCTATTATCACGTGTGGGCGGGAGCTTGTATTCTGGCTTTTTTGTACGTGTTGTTGCAACGGTTGGTTTGGAAACTGGCGAAGGAGCAGGGTGCGGCTGATGTGTATTATCCGCTGAGTTTTCTGCCTATCATTGTCTTGTGGCACTTCATGGGTGATGAAAATGCGATGCTGTCATTGGTGGTGGCTCTGCTGTTAGCATTGTCTGCATCCTGCTGGTATGCGGATTTAAAGGGGAAGTGGCTGCGTGTGGCGTACATTCTGATAGTCCTTCCGCTACTTTACTGGACAGCGGGTGCGGCACACTTTATCTTTATGGGCTGGGTGATTGTACGCGAGTTCTTGTTGAATCTTAAAGGTAAGAATTTTTTGGGTGGTGTCGGAGTGTTCTGGGGGGTAGGATTGTGGGGTATCGGCTGTCCGCTATTGGCAAGCATGTGGGTACAATTCCCTATTTACCGTCTGATGGGCGGTATAGGATATTACCGTTTCCCGGCAGTGATTCCCTGGATAGAGATAGGGCTTGCCGTATTGCTGGTTGTCCTCCCTTTCCTGCTGGCCGCTTTGCCCGCTTTGAAGAAGAAACCGGTATTTTATGGAGTTCTGCAAGTGGTGGCGGTAACATTGTTCGGTTATTACTACGTGGCAGCCGGTTGCGATATGGATAAAGAGGAAGCGATGGAGTATGACCAGCTGGTACGTAATAAACAATGGCAGGAGATTATAGAAAAGGCAGAAGAGAAGTCGCCGGTTTCACCTTTCGGCGTGACCTGCCTGAATCTTGCTTTGGGAAAGATGGGACAGATGGGCGACCGCATGTTCGAGTTTTACCAGAACGGGACGGAAGGGCTGCTACCGGAGTTTCAGCGTGACTTTACTTCGCCGTTGCCCACCAGTGAGGCGTATTATCATTTGGGGATGGTCAATACGGCACAACGTTTCACTTTTGAGGCGATGGAGGCCATACCTAACTTCAACAAGAGTGGCCGTTGCTTCAAGCGTCTGGCAGAGACGAACCTGATAAACGGGCAATACGAAGTGGCAGCCAAGTACCTGCGTTTGTTGAGGAAGACAATCTTCTATAAGGATTGGGCGGAGGATGCCATGACCTATCTGTATAATGAGGAAAAAATCAATGCCCACAAGGAGTGGGGTTGGTTGAGGCAGATACGCTATACGGAAGACTTCTTGTTCAGCAGCCAGGAAACGGACATCATGCTGGGGCTGCTTTACCAGCACAACCACCGGAACCGGATGGCATTTGAGTATATGCTGGCCTATGTCCTGCAGCAACGTGATTTGGAACGTTTCATGAAGTACTATCCGCTGGGTAAGCATGCCGGCTACGACCATATTCCCCGCAGCTATCAAGAGGCGTTGATATATGTATGGACACAGACGCACAAGAACTTCCAGGGTATGCCGTGGAGCATTTCGCCCCAAGTGGTGCGGGATGTAACGGAATTTGCGCGGATATATACCTCGCAGCAGAATGCCCGGCAGATGTTGGAGGCGCGTTTCGGCAGTACATACTGGAATTATTTGCTATTAAGAAAGTAAAATGAAAAAGATGAAGAATATAGCTGTTTGCATAATGGCTGCATGGTGGTTTGCCGCTTGCAGCAATTCGGTGACTTCCCCGGAAAGGGTGGATGAATGGCCGGATATCTATCCTGACTATATCGGTGTGACTATTCCTGCAACCATTGCTCCCATGAATTTCAATTGTATTGGCGGAGCGTACGAACGTGTGGATGTGACCGTGATCGGAGGAAAGTCCGGAGAGATGCATGTTAATGATAAAATAGTATCATTTCCGCAAGAGGCATGGCTAGAGCTTTTGGAGGAGAACAAGGGTGATAGCCTTCAGTTTACGGTATGTATCCGGAAAGATGGCGAGTGGAAACAGTACCGCTCTTTTCCCATGTATGTCAGTCCGTATCCTATAGATTATGGGGTGGTATACCGCAAGCTGGCTCCCGGATATGAAGTTTATAGCAAGATGGGCATTTATGAGCGCGACCTTTCTTCGTTCGAGGAGCGTTCCTTGCTGGAGAATACCATGGTGCCGGGCATGTGCCTGAATTGTCATGCTTTCAACAAAACAAATCCGGACCATCTGAGCCTGCATGTCCGTGGAAAGAACGGAGGGACCTTGATGCAGATAGACGGGAAGCGCGAAATGCTGGATACGAAAACGGATTCCACTCTCTCTGCGGCTGTATACCCTTATTGGCATCCAAGCGGCAAATATATTGCCTATTCTGTCAACAATACGCGCCAGTCTTTCCATGCTGTGAAGGATGAACGTGTGGAAGTGCTCGACTTGGAATCGGATGTACTGGTCTATCATCCCGAGACACATGAATTGCTGCTCTCCCCCTTGCTTCAGAAGAAGGAAGTCTTCGAGACTTTTCCCGTGTTTTCACCGGACGGACGCAAACTGTATTTCTGTGCTGCGGAGGCCAAGCCGATACCGGCGGAATATAAGGAAATACGTTATAGCTTGTGCAGTATAGATTTTAACCCGGAAGACGGGACATTTGGCGAAACGATAGATACGCTGGTCAATGCGGCAGCTATGAAGAAAAGTATCTCCTTCCCGAGACCTTCGTACGACGGCGAATATATCATGTTTACTTTGTCGGATTACGGGAATTTCTCAATTTGGCATAAAGAAGCCGATTTATGGTTGTTGGATTTGAAGGATGGCGGTATGCGTCCCATAAAGGAGGTGAACAGCGATGATACGGAAAGTTTCCATAATTGGAGCAGCAACTCTCGATGGTTTGTGTTCAGTAGCCGCAGGGGAGATGGGCTTTATACCCGTCTGTATCTGGCAAGTATGGATGAGAATGGGGTGGTGGGCAAGCCTTTTCTGCTTCCTCAGGAAAATCCGTGGGAGTATTACGACCGTCTGGTTTACTCGTACAATGTTCCCGATTTTACAAGCGAATCGGTGAAGCTGGAACGCCGGAAGGTGGAACGGGGAATTGTCTCGCGGAAGCGCGTTCCGGTGAAAGTAAGATGATACGTTTTTTATATTCTGTTTTTTAATATAGTAAAGGGATAAAATTGTATCATTTTCTCTTGGTGCAATCCGCTATCTTTGTACTAGGAATTAGTGGTACCAATAATAATACCGTAATTGAAAAACATGGATATGAGAAAAGTAAAATTTGTTACGATGATGCTGGCGGTAAGTCTGTTGACCGCCTGCGGTTCTTCCAAGAAAGAACAGAGTGTGAATGAAGAGACGGCTGCTGCACGTACGCAGGAAACGGAGAGATTACTGGCTAACTTGAAGAAAATCCCTTCCAAAGGTATCATGCTCGGCCATCATGACGATACGGTATATGGTATCGGCTGGGAAGGTGAGGAAGGCCGTTCGGATGTGAAAAGCGTGTGTGGCGACTATCCGGCTGTCATCAGTTTTGATTTGGGAGAGTTGGAACTAGGGAATGCCGCCAATCTGGATAAGGTGCCCTTCGATAAAATCAGGAAAGAGATAATCAATCAGTATCAGCGGGGCGGCATGGTTTCGCTCAGTTGGCATGCGCGCAATCCTGAAACGGGCGGTGATGCCTGGGATGTATCGGATACGACGGTGGTGAAGTCCATCCTGCCCGGTGGAGAGAATCATCAGAAGTTTGCCGGCTGGTTGGGAGGAGTGGCCGATTTCCTTCATTCGTTGAAGACGGCGGACGGCGTGAAGATACCCGTACTTTTCCGTCCCTGGCACGAACACAGTGGCAGCTGGTTCTGGTGGGGCGAGAAACTGTGTACCCCTGAAGAGTATAAGACATTGTGGCACATGACAGTGGACACTCTGCAGGCCAGGGGAGTGGATAATGCACTCTATGCTTACTCTCCGGGCACGGAACCCAAGGACACAACGGAATATTTGAAGAAGTATCCGGGCGACGAGTTGATAGACGTTATTGGCTTCGATACCTATCAGTTCGACCGGGATACCTATCTTGCCGGGATGGATAGGGCACTTTCCATTATCGACAGTGTAGGGAAAGCACACAATAAGGTGATTGCTGTGACCGAAACCGGTTACGAAGGAATCCCCGATGCCAAATGGTGGACAGGTACTCTGCTGCCTGCGTTAAAGAAATATTCGCTTGCTTATGTGCTGGTGTGGCGCAATGCCCGTGAAAAGGTGACCCATTACTATGCCCCCTATCCGGGACAGACATCTGCGGAGGATTTTGGGGAGTTTTATAACAATCCCAAGACACTGTTTGCAGCCGATGTAAATCTGTATCAATAAACAAACAATCAATATAACAGACATGGAAGCTTTTAAAGAAAAGGTAGAGAGGCTCTTTCAGAAACACGAAGAGCTGATTACGAGAAAGAATGTGGCCGTGGAAGACGGCAATGGCATATTCACACGTTATAAATATCCGGTAGTGACGGCTGCTCATACACCTGTATTCTGGCGGTATGATTTGGATGAGAAGTCCAACCCGTACCTGATGGAACGCATCGGTATGAATGCGGCCATGAATTCGGGGGCCATTAAGTGGAATGGCAAGTATCTGATGGTGGTACGTGTAGAGGGCGCTGACCGCAAGTCGTTCTTTGCCGTAGCCGAGAGTCCCAACGGCATTGATAATTTCCGGTTTTGGGATTACCCCATCACCATGCCTGAAGATACGATTCCGGCAACGAATGTATACGACATGCGTCTCACGGCTCATGAGGACGGCTGGATTTACGGTATCTTTTGCGCCGAACGCCACGACGACAATGCGCCCGCCGGTGACTTGTCCTCGGCTACGGCTACAGCTGCCATTGCTCGCACCAAGGATTTGAAGAATTGGGAACGCCTGCCCGACCTGAAGACCAAGAGTCAGCAGCGCAACGTGGTGCTGCACCCGGAGTTTGTAGATGGCAAGTATGCCCTCTATACCCGTCCGCAGGATGGCTTTATTGATGCCGGTAGCGGTGGTGGTATCGGCTGGGCGCTGGTGGATGACATAACCCATGCCGAGGTGAAGGAAGAGAAGATTATCGACCAGCGCTACTATCACACCATCAAGGAGGTGAAGAATGGTGAAGGTCCGCATCCCATCAAGACTCCGAAAGGCTGGTTGCATCTGGCTCATGGTGTCCGCGGTTGTGCCGCCGGATTGCGTTATGTGCTTTATATGTACATGACTTCTTTGGAAGATCCGACGAAACTGATTGCCACTCCCGGTGGGGCCTTTATGGTACCCGAGGGTGAGGAGCGTATAGGTGACGTAAGCAATGTGCTTTTCACCAACGGCTGGATTGCCGATGAAGACGGAACTGTATTTATTTACTACGCTTCTTCTGACACGCGGATGCATGTAGCCACTTCTACCATTGACAAGCTGGTGGACTATTGCATGAATACGCCTGCTGACGGCTTGTCTTCATCAGCCTCGGTAGAAACGTTGAAGAGACTGATAGACAAGAATCTGCAGATAATGAAATAATAAAAATACAACATACTATGGCAACACTAAAAGAGAAAATCGGTTATGGTTTTGGGGATATGTCTTCCTCTATGTTCTGGAAAATATTCTCCTATTACTTACCGTTCTTCTATTCGAATATTTTTGGCTTGAGCTTGGCTGATGCAGGATTGCTGATGCTGGTGACACGTATTTGGGATGCAGTGTCCGATCCGATGATGGGAGTCATTGCAGACCGTACTCATACGCGTTGGGGCAAATACCGTCCTTATTTATTATGGATTGCAGCTCCTTTTGCCATTGCTGGGATTTTACTTTTTACAACGCCCGACATGGGGACAACGGGTAAGCTGGTATGGGCTTATGTCACTTACATCCTGATGATGACGGTATATACGGCAATCAATGTACCATACGGGGCTATGCTGGGAGTAATGACTGATGATTCGAATACAAAAACGGTTTTCTCTTCTTACCGTATGTTTTTTGCATACGGAGGTAGTTTTATCGCTTTGGGAGCATGGGAGCCATTGTGCAATTGGTTTAAATCAATGGACTATAGCAATGCTTCCAGTTGGCAATATGCCATGGTATGTATTGCCACGCTCTGCTTTTTAGGCTTTCTGTTTTGCTTTAGCATGACGCGCGAGCATGTCAAGAGTGTGGCGTCCGAATCTATCGGCAAGGATGTGAAGTCGCTGGTGCGCAATTCGCCTTGGTGGATATTGAACGGTGCGGCGTTGCTGTCGAATTTCTTCAATACGGTGCGTGGAGCTACTGCCGCCTACTTCTTCAAGGACTATATCAGTGCCAATGCATTCCTCGATTTCGGGGTATTCAATCTGGTGTTGTATGCCGGTCTGTTCCTGATGGTGGGTGAAGTGTGTAATATGATTGGTGTGGCGCTGGCTGTGCCTCTTTCCGTGAAGTTTGGAAAGAAGTCAACCTATATCATTTCGCTCGTGTGCCTGGTAGTATTCAGTGTGCTCTTCTTCTTTGTGCCGAATGACGGGCTGGGATGGTGGCTGATGATGATTTTCCAGGTGCTTATCTCCATTTGTACCGGTATCGTATCCCCGCTTATTTGGAGTATGTATGCCGATGTGGCCGACTATGCCGAGCAGAAGGACGGTACGTCATCTACAGGGCTGATATTCTCTTCTGGCTCTATGGCACAGAAGTTCGGCGGTGCATTTGCTGGCTGGGCAGTAATGGCGCTGTTGGCATTCTTTGGTTACAACACTGCAGAGAATGCTGTGCAGACGCCCGAAGCGCTGGATGGCTTGAAGTATCTGATGAGCTTTATTCCTGCTGCGATAGCTGCACTTTCCATTCTTGTCGTATTCGTCTACCCGTTGAACAAGACGCGTATGGCAGCCATCAATGCAGACTTGAAAAAGCGTCGTGAGAACCTTCAGCAGAATAACTTATAACTTAAACTCATAGAATAGTGGATATCAAGAAGATGAAGCAGGAGATGGAGGAGGAGTTGGTCTCCAATATCCTCCCCTTCTGGATAAACAGAATGACGGATGAAGTGAACGGCGGCTTCTACGGCCGTATCACGGGTCGAGAGGAGGTGAAGCCCGAAGCTGAAAAGGGGGCCATCCTGAACGCCCGCATCTTGTGGACCTTTTCGGCTGCATACCGCTTGCTGAGGAGGCCGGAGTATCTGGAAACGGCTACGCGTGCCAAACGCACTCTTATCGACCGTTTCTACGACAATGAATTTGGCGGAGTTTACTGGTCTCTCGACTATAAAGGCAATCCGCTCGATACCAAGAAGCAGATTTACGCTTTGGGTTTCGCCATCTACGGGCTGAGTGAATATGCTCGTGCCACGGGCGATGATGAAGCACTGGCATATGCCATCCGCTTGTTTGAGACGATTGAAGAGCATAGTTTCGACCCCGTGAAGAACGGTTATTGTGAAGCCTTGACCCGCGAATGGGGAGAGATAGCCGACATGCGCCTCAGCGCCAAGGATGAGAACGAGCGCAAGACGATGAATACCCATCTGCATATTTTGGAACCTTATACCAACCTTTTCCGGATATGGAAGGATGCTCGTCTGGAGAAGCAGCTTCGTAATTTGATAGGTCTTTTTACTGAACGGATTCTGAATATCAAGACCGGCCATCTAGAATTGTTCTTCAATGATGATTGGGTGAGCAAGTACCGAATTGTCTCCTACGGGCACGATATCGAAGCTTCCTGGTTGATACACGAGGCTGCCCTTGTTCTAGGCGATAAGGAGCTCCTGGAGAAAGTGGAACCACTTGTAGAATACATCGCTGCCGCTGCCGATGAAGGATTGACGCCCGACGGCAGCATGATATACGAGACTTTTCTGGATAAGGGAAAGACCGATACCGACCGCCACTGGTGGGTGCAGGCCGAGAACGTAGTGGGACATGCCAACCTCTACCAGCACTTTGATGACGAAGTGGCCATGCAGAAGGCTCTCCGATGCTGGGGTTTCATCAAGCAGCATCTGGTAGACTACAAGTACGGAGAATGGCATTGGAGCGTGCGTGCCGACGGCACGGTGAACACCGATGATGACAAGGCGGGGTTCTGGAAATGTCCGTATCACAACGGACGTATGTGCATGGAAATTATTGAACGTTTTTCATAGGTTTTCTATCATAAGAAGATGAATAGATTGATGGTTTTGGGGATTCTTGTCTGGATGGGGATTGCGCTGCACGCGCAATCTCTTTATCCGGACTTCAGCAAGCTGAACTTCGGGTGCGACGGAAACAGCATTACCGCAGGCGAACAATGGTCTAAGACTGTAGTGGATAAACTCGGATTCGCTACACATCACAACGTGGCGGTCGGTTCTGCCACATGGGCATGCCATCCCGATACTCAGGATTATGGTAGCGAAGCTTTTGCCGGCATCTCCAGCGGTTGGCAGGCTACGGAGGATAAGCATGAGTTGCAGATGCGGCACAACAACGTGTCAAAGGTGCATATCCAGAAGTTCATAGCCGAAGTGGAAAGTGGAGCTTACCCTGCGCCCGATGTCTTTGTGTTCTCTATGGGAACGAATGACCGTAACTTGGGTAGTGCCGAAGAGGCCCTTAAAGGGAAGACGCTCGATGAAGTAGATGTCAACACCATGGCGGGCGGTGCCCGTTGGTCCATTCAGACCATTCTGGAGCATTATCCCCAATGCCGCGTATTCGTGTGCACGCCGATTCAGACCGGCAACCCCGAACACAATGCACTGAATCTGCAGAAGATTGCCATCTTGCGTGAGTTGTGCCGGGCGCTTTCCGTGCAGCTGATAGACTGTTACTCCAACTGTGGTATCACCGAAAAGTTTGAGCAGCCTTCCGGTAGCGGGCGCTATCTGCGCGACGGGTTGCATCCCGACAAACCGGGGCAGGAGCTGATGGGCCGTTACATCGCGAAGGAGATACGGAACCATTTCTTTTAGTTCCGTTCTGCATATTCCGGTTGGAATAACTTATCATTTAGGGCTTGTAAAGCCCTTTTTTTGTCTGTATTCTTAATGACGAATGCCACATCATTATTGCTGCTGCCATATGAAATCATCCGTAGGGGGATGTCCTTTAGCGCCTCCATAATCTTTGCCTCAAACCCGGCATATTCCCATTGCATGTTGCCCACCACGGAGACAATGGTCATGCGGTCTTCTACCAATACATGGGCATATTGGCGTAGTTCGGAGATGATGTTTGATAAACGAGTGCAGTCGTCTATAGCCACAGATATGTCCAGATTGGAGGATACCAGCAGGCAGAGGGGGGTACGGTACTTGGCAAAAATGTCGAAAATCTTGCTGATGAACAGATAGGGACACAGATTATGGTTCGATTCGAACTTTATGTATATGATGTGGTCCTTGGCGGCTATGGCCTTGATGATATTGTCGTCCTGCAGGTTGGAAATCAGCGTGCCTTCTGCCGATGGTTCCATAGAGTTAAGCAACCGGACGGGAATATTCCTTAGGCGTGCCGGAGCGATACAGAAAGGATGCAGTATCTTGGCACCATAGAAGGCCAGTTGTTCGGCTTCGTTGAAGCTGAGGCGTTTCACGGGGCGGGTACCTGACACCTCGCGCGGATCATTGTTGTGCATGCCATCTATGTCCGTCCATATTTGTATCTCGTCTGCTTGGAGGGCGGTGCCAATGAGGGAAGCAGTGTAATCACTGCCGCCGCGTTTCAGGTTATCTGTTTCGTTATAGGCATTCTTGCAGATGAAACCCTGAGTGATGAAGAGATTGATGCCGGGATGGCAGGCAAGCTGTTCTCGGAGTTTTTGTTCTATATATTCCAAGTCGGGTTCGTTGTCGGGGCCGGTACGCATGAAGTCGAATGCACAAAGCAGTGCATTGGGAATTTTCAGCTCGCGCAGGTAGAAATGCATCAGAGCGGTACTGATAAGTTCGCCTTGTGCCAGCACCTCCTTCTCTTCGACGGAGGTGAAAGAGTTCTTGGTAAATTTCCATAGTTGCTGGAAGCGGTCGAGGATATAATCTATTGCTTCCCGTTTCAGTTTCTCGTCGGTCAGCAACCCATTGGCAAATTCGATGAACTGGAATTCCAGCCGGGTGATGCGGTCGTGGGCTTGTTCCATTTCACGGTTGAATAAGTTGGCGGCAATCTCCTCCAGATGGTTGGTAGTGCCTGCGGTGGCAGACAGTACCACAATCTTGGGTGTTGCATCTTTAATGAGTGTTGCTACATGTTTCATTCTCTCTACGGTGCCGACGGAAGTTCCGCCGAATTTACAAACTTTCATTTCTTGTTTCTTTTTTAACAGTTTCATAATTGCATTCATCCGGAGGTTCTTTCTTCCGGCTTTTCATTTTAGGTGGTCTCTTCCCAAAATGAAAGGGGGGGGAGGACGGGGCTTGCCACCTGAGCTTGGCCTGCATAATGCCGTTGTAGCATTGCCGTGGTGGGATATTCATGCTCTGGCTGGTAGCAGGCTCTTGTCCTTTCATTTATAAAAGTTCAAAAGATGTGCCGTCGATATTCGGGAAAAGCCTTATATTTGCACACCCCTGTTTTTACCGTTATCAGTTTAAAAACTTATCGAATAGATATGAGTAAGATTCTAATCATTGATGATGAAGTGCAAATCCGTACTCTTCTGACGCGTATGATGGAGTTGGAGGGGTATGATGTCTGTCAGGCCGGTGATTGTAGGGCTGCCCTGAAACAACTGGAACTCCAAAATCCTGATGTTGCTTTGTGCGATGTATTTCTGCCCGATGGAAATGGGGTGGACTTGGTGTTGGCTATCAAGAAGGCGGCACCCAATGTGGAAGTCATTCTGCTGACAGCGCATGGCAATATCCCCGATGGAGTACAAGCCATCAAGAACGGTGCTTTCGACTATATCACCAAGGGAGACGATAATAACAAGATTATTCCTCTGATAAGCCGTGCCGTAGAGAAAGCGCGTATGAATGTACGGTTGGAAAAACTGGAGAAGAAGGTGGGGCAGACGTACTCTTTTGATTCTATCCTGGGAGAATCCAAAGTTCTGAAGGATGCCGTTTCATTAGCTCAGAAGGTGTCGGGAACTGATGTTCCTGTACTGTTGACTGGAGAAACGGGCACGGGTAAGGAGGTATTTGCCCAGGCCATCCATTACAGTAGTAAGCGTGCACGGCAGAATTTTGTAGCGGTTAACTGTTCTTCGTTCAGCAAGGAGTTGCTGGAAAGTGAAATGTTCGGTCATAAAGCCGGTTCGTTTACCGGTGCATTGAAGGATAAGAAGGGACTGTTCGAGGAAGCGAACAATGGGACTATTTTTTTGGATGAAATCGGTGAGATGGCGTTTGAACTGCAAGCCAAGTTGTTGCGTATTCTTGAAACCGGTGAGTATATTAAGATAGGTGATACGAAACCTACCCGTGTCAATGTCCGCATCATTGCCGCTACGAACCGCAACTTGTCCCAGGAAATTGTTGCCGGACGTTTCCGTGAGGATTTGTTTTATAGATTAAGCGTATTTCAGATACATCTGCCGCCATTGCGCGAACGTGCAGGTGATATCCGGCTGTTGGCGAAGGCCTTTATAAAGAGTTTTGCTGAACAGCTGGCGCGTCCGGTGGTTGAAATAGCTCCCGCATTTCTTGAAGCATTGGACTCCCAACCGTGGAAGGGAAATATCCGTGAATTACGTAATGTGATAGAACGTAGTATGATTGTTTGCGAGAGCGGACATCTGGACATTGCTGATTTGCCGTTTGATATTCAGAATGCCCATTATGAACACTCCAATGATTCAAGTCCCGGCAGTTTTGAACTTTCAGCTATGGAACGCCGGCATATTGCCCGTGTACTGGAGTATACAAAGGGGAATAAGACAGAAGCAGCCCGGTTATTGAAAATAGGTTTGACGACGTTGTATCGGAAGATTGAGGAATACAAGATCTCAGAACGCCTTCTATAATAGGGGGCTCAGTATACGACTGAGGTACCTTCGATATAGGACTGTGGCAAGATTATTTTTGAAACAGTCTTAGAAGCAGAAAGTGCCTATGGACTAAAACATATCAAAACAGGTTGCACCTTTTCAAAATGAAAAGGTGCAACCTGTTTCTTTTTATACTTATGTAGTTTGTATTTTGTTGATAATTAATGATGTATGTCATGCGCGCTCTTTTTGGCACATATTTGGCATATTCCCGGCAGACAAAAATATGTAGTAACATTTTAAAAGGTAAAAACATGGGAATAACAGTATCATTTATTTTTTGCCTATTGAGCGGCTTGTTCGCCTTTTGGCTTTTCTGGAAATGTGTAGATTGGTTTGAGAAGATTTAAAAGAGAGAATTATGTACACAGCTTTATTTGTATTAGGTATTGTAATGTTCGGGTATCTGACTTATGTGCTGATAAGACCCGAAAAGTTTTAATGAATGGAGAGTGGAGAAATGAACACTGAAATTTTAGGTGTAGCCTTGCAGATTGTTCTGCTGATTGTGATATCCTATCCTCTGGGAAAGTATATTGCCAAGGTTTACAAAGGCGAAAAGACATGGTCGGATTTCATGAAGCCGGTCGAGAGATTGATTTATAAAGTGGCCGGAGTCAATCCGGAGGAAGAGATGAACTGGAAACAGTTCTTGAAAGCCCTGCTGATTCTGAATGCCTTTTGGTTTGTATGGGGCATGGTGCTACTCTGTACACAGCAGTGGTTGCCGTTAAATCCGGATGGAAACGCTAACCAGACACCGGATCTGGCATTCAATACATGTATCAGTTTTATGGTGAACTGTAATTTGCAGCATTATTCCGGTGAAAGCGGACTGACATATTTTACACAGTTGTTCGTTATTATGTTGTTCCAATTCATTACCGCCGCTACCGGTATGGCAGCTATGGCAGGTATCATGAAGGGTATGGCTGCTAAATCGACGAAGACTATCGGTAACTTTTGGAAGTTCTTGGTTTTGAGCTGTACACGTGTATTATTACCGCTTTCGTTGATTGTGGGCTTCATCCTCATTCTACAAGGTACTCCGATGGGATTTGATGGTAAGCTGGAAGTTCAGACGATGGAAGGGCAAACCCAGTTGGTTTCACAAGGTCCTACGGCAGCCATTGTTCCTATCAAGCAATTGGGTACGAACGGTGGCGGTTACTTTGGATGTAACTCTTCACATCCGTTGGAAAATCCTACTTACCTGACGGACATTGCAGAATGCTGGTCTATCTTGATTATCCCTATGGCAATGGTCCTTGCACTTGGTTTTTACACCAGACGCAGAAAGATGGCCTACTCTATCTACGGCGTAATGCTTTTTGCTTTTCTTGTCGGTGTTTGCATCAACGTTTCGCAGGAGATGGGAGGTAATCTGCGCATTGATGAGATGGGAATTGCCCAAGACAATGGAGCAATGGAAGGTAAGGAAGTCCGTTTAGGGTCTGCTGCTACTGCTCTTTGGAGTATTGTGACTACAGTTACTTCCAATGGCTCTGTAAATGGTATGCATGATTCAACGATGCCTCTTTCCGGTATGATGGAAATGCTGAACATGCAGATTAATACGTGGTTTGGAGGTGTGGGTGTAGGTTTCATGAACTATTATACATTCATCATTATCGCCGTATTCATCAGTGGACTGATGGTGGGACGTACTCCGGAATTCCTCGGTAAGAAGGTAGAGGCGCGTGAAATGAAGATTGCTACCATTGTGGCACTGCTTCATCCGCTTATCATCTTGGGCGGTGTGGCACTTTCTTGCTTTTTGTTCGCTCATTATCCTGAATTTGTGGCAGGTGAAGGCGGCTGGTTGAATAATCCCAGTTTCCACGGACTGAGTGAGCAGCTTTATGAATATACTTCGGCTGCGGCCAATAATGGTTCTGGCTTCGAAGGATTGGGCGACAATACTTACTTCTGGAACTATACTACCGGCTGGACGCTGATTTTAGGACGTTTCTTGCCTATCGTAGGTCAGGTAGCCATTGCTGGTCTGTTGGCCGGAAAGAAATATGTTCCGGAGAGTGCCGGTACGCTGAAGACGGATACAGTAACTTTCGGTGTGATGACTTTTGCCGTTATCTTTATTGTGGCTGCCTTGTCATTCTTCCCGGCACATGCATTGAGTACGATTGCTGAACATTTCAGTTTGTAATAGTAGTTTGTAAAAAGTAATTTCATAGGTATGAAAGATAATAAATCAGCTTCTCTGTTTCAGAAGGAGCAAGTAATGGAAAGTTTGAAGCAATCATTCGTGAAGCTGAATCCACGGGTGATGATAAAGAATCCGATTATGTTTACGGTGGAAGTCGTAACGGTTGTCATGCTGATTGTCTGTTTCCTTTCATTAGGTACTTCGGAATATGGAGCGTTCGGATATAATTTCTTGGTATTCATCATCTTGTTTGTGACGTTGCTGTTTGCTAATTTTGCTGAAGCCATTGCTGAAGCGCGTGGTAAGGCCCAAGCTGACAGCTTGCGTAAAACCCGTGAAGAGACTCCGGCTAAAGTGCTGGTTGACGGTAAGATCCATACCGTTAGCAGTTCACGTTTGAAGAAAGGTGACTATTTTATTTGTGAAGCGGGAGATACGATTCCTGCCGACGGTGAGATTGTGGAAGGTTTGGCTTCCATTGATGAAAGTGCCATTACCGGTGAATCTGCTCCGGTAATCCGTGAGGCCGGTGGTGACAAGAGTTCCGTAACTGGTGGTACAAAAGTTCTTTCTGATAAAATCAAGGTACTGGTGACGCAGCAACCGGGTGAGAGCTTTCTTGACAAGATGATTGCTTTGGTAGAAGGCGCTACTCGCCAGAAGACTCCGAACGAGATAGCATTGACTATTCTTCTGGCCGGTTTCACCTTGGTATTCGTCATTGTATGTGTGACGTTGATTCCTATGGCCGACTATACGAATATCGACCATCCGGGAACTTATATCTCCATTGCAGCCATCATTTCTTTGTTTGTCTGCTTGATACCGACTACTATCGGCGGACTGCTTTCTGCCATCGGCATTGCGGGGATGGACCGTGCTTTGCGCGCTAATGTAATCACAAAATCCGGTAAGGCAGTAGAAACAGCCGGTGATATCGATACCTTGTTGCTTGACAAGACCGGCACCATTACAATCGGTAACCGTAAAGCCACCAAGTTTCATTCGGCTTCGGGTGTTGACGAGAATTTGTTCGTAGAGGCTTGCTTGTTGTCCTCACTTTCTGACGAGACTCCGGAGGGTAAGTCTATCATTGAACTGGGACGTGAAAACGGTCATCGTATGCGTGATTTGAATACTACCGGTGCTCATATGATTAAGTTTACAGCCGAAACAAAATGTTCGGGTGTGGATTTGCAGGATGGTACTCAGATACGTAAAGGCGCATTCGACGCTATTCGCAAGATTGTGGAAAATGCCGGAAACAAGTTCCCGAAAGAGATTGAAGAGGTGATTGCTGTAATTACCAGCAACGGTGGAACTCCGCTGGTGGTATGTGTCAATCAGAAAGTTACTGGGGTAATTGAGTTGCAGGATATTATCAAACCGGGCATTCAAGAACGTTTTGAGCGTCTTCGCAGGATGGGTGTGAAAACTGTGATGGTGACCGGTGACAACCCTTTGACAGCCAAATATATTGCAGAGAAAGCTGGAGTAGATGATTTCATTGCTGAAGCCAAGCCGGAAGACAAGATGGAATATATCAAAAAAGAACAGCAGGCCGGTAAGCTGGTGGCTATGATGGGTGACGGTACAAACGACGCTCCCGCCCTTGCACAAGCTAATGTGGGTGTGGCAATGAACAGCGGTACGCAGGCAGCCAAAGAAGCTGGTAACATGGTGGACCTTGACAACGATCCGACGAAGCTGATTGAAATTGTGGAGATTGGCAAACAGTTGTTAATGACACGCGGTACGTTGACTACCTTCTCCATTGCGAACGACGTTGCCAAGTACTTTGCTATTATCCCTGCTTTGTTTATGGTAGCCATCCCTCAGTTGGCTCCTCTGAACATTATGGGACTGCATAGCCCTGAAACGGCCATTCTCTCGGCTGTCATATTCAACGCTATCATTATTCCTATCTTGATTCCGTTGGCTTTGAAAGGTGTTCAGTATAAGCCGATCGGTGCCAGTGCGCTACTTCGTCGCAATCTGTTGATTTATGGTGTGGGTGGCGTCATTGCTCCGTTTGTCGGCATCAAACTGATAGATATGATAGTTAGTCTGTTTTTTTAAAACTTGGATAAAATGAAAACTCTTTGGAAATCATTTAAAATAACAATTGCATTTTGCATATTTTTCTCTCTGTTCTATATCCTTGTCTTGTGGATATTTGCACAGTTCGCCGGTCCCAACAAGGGAAATGCAGAGGTGGCAACACTCAATGGTAAAGTGGTAGGTGCAGCCAATGTAGGCCAGATGTTTACGCAAGATATTTATTTCTGGGGACGCCCATCTGCGGGTGATTATACAGCCGATGCTTCAGGTGGTAGTAACAAAGGACCTACGAACGATGAATACCTGGCAGAAGTGGAAGCCCGTATCGATACTTTTCTGGTACATCATCCTTATCTGAGCCGCAAGGATGTGCCTGCTGAAATGGTAACCGCCAGTGGTTCCGGTCTAGACCCACATATCACACCTGCTTGTGCTTATGTACAAGTGAAGCGTGTGGCTCAGGCACGTGGCATGAACGAGGCTGAAGTGAAAGCCATTGTAGACAAGAACATCAGCAAACCCTTTTTGGGGGTGTTTGGTACGGAAACTGTCAATGTGCTGGAACTGAACATTGCATTAGAAGAAGCCGATCAGAATAAATAATTTTTTAGTTGTGTTTGTCATGTGTTATGGGCAGGAGCGGAAGTATTTCTGTTCAGGCAGCGAAAGACTGTCATTTTACAGGGGGAGCCGAAACTTCCTTCCTGCCTTTCAACGATTGATTAGTAATGGTAAATAAATAGTTGGATATGAAAAGTTTAAAAATATCAATTCTAGTTTTTGCGAGTATGGTAGCTGCTTGTTTTATGGGAACCGGCAAAGTGCAAGCTCAGGAATTTACAATACAAGGTGATTTAGTCAGTTCTTATGTTTGGCGCGGCTTTTACCAGACGGGAGTCAGTTTTCAGCCCACTTTGGGTTTTGGGGTCGGTGATTTTTCTTTGACGGCATGGGGCTCTACCGATTTTGACGGAGTTTCTTCAGGAGAAGGGGCTGCGGCTAAGGAGATTGATTTGACGGCTGCCTATGCTTTGGGAGAATCAGGTCTAACTTTTTCTGTTGCCAGCTTGTGGTGGGGCGGACAAGGAGCAAGAAAGTATTTTAATTTTAAGAGCCACGAAACAGCTCATCACTTTGAAGCGGGATTAGCCTATACATTGCCGGTTGAAAAGTTTCCTTTGTCAATCGCTTGGTACACTATGTTTGCCGGAGCTGACAAAGATGACAAAGGCAGGCAGAATTATTCTTCGTATGTTGAACTCAACTATCCGTTCAGTGTTAAGTCTGTAGATTTGAACCTGACTTGCGGATTTCTGCCTTATGAAGCTGGGGTAGGAGTATATGGCGTTCCTAACAGCGGGTTTGCCGTAACCAATGTGGCACTGAAAGGTATTACGGAAATCAAGATTACTGACAATTTCTCAATACCTGTATTTGCACAAGCCATTTGGAACCCTCGTATGGAAGATGCACATCTGGTATTCGGCTTTACTTTAAGGCCATGATTTATTTAGATATAACTTTAGAACTCATGAATTAGTGTTGGATGCCCGTGGCGGTCGTGATGATCGTTACGGGTTATATGGCATATATAGGACAAGTAAAAAAACAGAAGAAATGAGTAGGGAAGAAAGCGTACAGCATTTTCTTGATTTGATTAAAAAGTCGCGGCGTGGCAAGTTCAAAGTCTACATCGGCATGATTGCCGGTGTAGGTAAATCTTATCGTATGCTTCAGGAAGCACACGAGTTACTTGACAACGGAGTAGATGTGAAGATAGGCTATATAGAGACACACGGGCGTGCCGGTACGGATGCCATGTTGGAAGGATTGCCCGTTGTTCCTCGTCGTAAGATATTCTATAAAGGGAAAGAGCTGGAAGAAATGGATTTGGATGCCGTTATCCAGATACACCCTGAGATAGTAGTGGTGGATGAACTGGCACATACCAATGTGGAAGGTAGCCGGAATGAGAAACGCTGGCAGGATGTGATGGATTTGCTTGATGAGGGTATCAATGTGATTTCCGCCGTTAACATCCAGCACATTGAGAGTGTCAATGAAGAAGTGCAGGGCATTTCGGGTATTGAGGTGAAGGAACGTATTCCCGATAGCGTTTTGCAAGAGGCAGATGAGGTGGTGAATATTGACTTGACTGCGGAAGAATTGATAGCCCGTCTGAAAGCTGGAAAAATTTACAAACCGGAAAAGGTCCCTACTGCCTTGAACAATTTCTTCAAAACGGAAAATATTCTCCAATTACGTGAACTGGCTTTGAAAGAGGTGGCTTTACGGGTGGAAAAGAAGGTGGAGAATGAGGTGGTTACCAGTGTGGGAGTCCGTCATGAGAAGTTTCTGGCATGTATCAGCAGCAACGAGAAAACACCACGACGCATTATTCGTAAAGCTGCACGTTTGGCAACCCGCTACAATACTTCGTTTGTCGCCCTTTATGTACAGACTCCCAGAGAAAGTACTGACCGTATCGGTCTGGCAAATCAAAGGTATTTGTTGAACCACTTCAAATTGGTGACTGAACTGGGGGGGGAGGTTGTTCAGGTACAATCGTCGGATGTGTTGGGAAGCATTGTGGATACTTGTAGGGAGAAACAGATAACAACTGTCTGCATGGGAAGTCCGTCACTTTCTTTTCCGAAATCATTGTTTATGATATTGAAATACCGAAAATTTGTGCGTGATTTGGCACAAGTAAACATAGATTTGATTATACTTGCATAATATTAATTCTTAGGAACATTATGAATATTCGTACAAAATTGATACTCAGCGTAGGGGTGTTGGCTGGAATGATTATTTTGCTAGTTGCTCTTTCTGTGGTGAATCTACAGATACTGACGGCTACGGAGCCGGATAGTCCTGCTGCTGTACCGGGATTGCAACGTGCATTGCTCTGGATTTCTGTGATAGGTGGGGTGTGTATTTTTGCCAGTATCATATTATTGGTATGGCTTCCCCGTTCCATCAGCAAACCTATTCAAGAACTGACACGTGGGATTCTTGAAATAGCGAACCATAATTATGAGAAACGTCTGGATATGAGTGGACACGAAGAGTTTCGTGAAGTGGCTGATGGTTTTAATCGGATGGCGGAACGACTGACGGAGTATCGCGCCAGTACGCTGAACGACATACTTTCTGCTAAGAAATTTCTAGAAGCTATTGTGAATAGTATTGATGAACCTATTATTGGCTTGAACCGTAATAGGGAAATTCTCTTTATCAATAATGAGGCTTTAACTGTGCTGAATTTAAAACGGGAAGAGGTAATTCGCCGTTCGGCTGAGGAGCTTTCTTTGAAGAATGATTTGCTTCGCCGTTTAGTTCGTGAATTGGTAACTCCGGGTGAAAAGAAAGAACCGTTGAAAATTTATGCAGACAATAAGGAGAGTTATTTTAAAGCTTCTTACATTACCATTATAAATACAGAGGCTGATGATGACGAACCTCATAATCTTGGTGATGTAATTTTACTGAAAAATATTACAGAATTCAAAGAACTGGACAGTGCCAAGACTACTTTTATCTCGACTATTTCTCATGAACTGAAAACGCCTATATCCGCTATTCTGATGAGTCTGCAGTTGTTGGAGGACAAGCGGGTAGGGGTGTTGAACGACGAACAGGAGCAATTGTCGAACAGCATCAAGGAAAATGCTGATCGCCTTCTTGGGATTACCGGGGAATTATTGAACATGACGCAGGTGGAAGCCGGTAAATTGCAGATGATGCCTAAGATAACGAAGCCCATTGAACTGATAGAGTATGCTATCAAGGCCAATCAGGTACAAGCTGATAAATTCGGCATTCAGATAGAAGTGGAGTATCCGGAAGAAAAAATGCCTAAATTGTTTGTCGATAGCGAAAAGATTGCTTGGGTACTCACCAATTTGTTGAGTAATGCTATCCGCTATTCCAAAGAGAACGGGAGGGTGGTTATCGGCGCCAAGCATGACGAGGATTTTGTGGAAATGTATGTGCAGGATTTTGGAAAAGGTATCGACCCGCGTTATCACCAGAGCATTTTTGACCGTTATTTCCGAGTGCCGGGCACTAAAGTGCAAGGTAGTGGCTTAGGACTTTCCATTTCGAAAGACTTTGTGGAAGCTCATGGCGGTACATTGGCTGTCCAGAGTGAGCTGGGTAAGGGGAGTCGCTTCGTTATCCGGTTGAAAGCGTAACGTTTTCTATTTTTTACGGTACTGTTGCGGAGACATGCCGGTTTGTTTCTTGAAGAATGTTCCAAAATAAGAAGCATTGGGAAAATTGAAGAAGTCGGCGATTTCCTGGATGTTTTTCTGGGTGTTCTTGAGTAGTGAGATGCTTTTACGGATGATGGATTTAAATATCAGTTCCTGCACCGTGAATCCGCAGACGGACTTGGATAGTGCAGAGAGGTATTTGGGTGACAAGCAGAGTTTGTCTGCATAAAACTCTACGCCGCGTTCTTCCGTGTAGTGTGCATCTATCAGCTGAATCAGCCGGATAAAGATTTCATGTTTGTGGCCAACCGTTGTTTTTAGGTTCATCAGTTTACGGTTGTAAATGGAACAGATGCGGTATGTAAGTCCCAGTAGAAGCAGTCTTTGTTCGTAATCATTAAAGGTGTTGTTGTCCAAGTGCAGGGTATTGTCCAATAGGGACATGTATTTCAAAACTTCTTCTTCATCTCCGGTGTTCCATACGTAGCATGGTTCAGTCCGGAGCTGCATGTATAGGTACATGGCTGCCACTGAATTGCCTATGATGTCCCGTATCGGTTCTATCTGGTAAATGAATATGAATAGTTGCAGGTCTTCCGATTCGCTCAACACTTGGAAGAGAGAATCTTCCGGGATGAAAACTGTTTCGCCAGCTTGGGCCGAGAATGCTTTCATGTTAAGTGAAAAGGTGAAGTTGCCTTGGCGGCAGACCATCAGTCCTGCTCCATTAATCATAAAAGGTTTTTTCAGGGAGGCAGGAAAGGAGCAGAGCATACCTTCTGAACTACAAATGTTTTCTCCGTTTGACAATGCGCGGTCTAAGTGGGATAAACGTTCTTGTTGGGTATCCATAACAGACAAAATTACAGGTTATACTGAAAATTGTCTGCTAAGTTAGTAATTTTCGTTTAGGATACCGCACGACAAGCACAAATATCATGCAAAACAAGCAGGCGTAGAGTGTCCATCCTGCCATTTCCTTTACAGCAGAGAGGGTGGCCTGCACTTGGATGCGTCCTTTGGTGGATATGGCAGCCATGCTGATTGCTTCTTGTTTACTCTTTCCCTGATATTGCATACCTTGTACGGTCTGGGTAAACGAGGTGGATGCTTCGGGGTGCAGCATGTCTACATTCTGTGCATAGCGGGTGACGTAGTGCTGTTGGCGTTCTTGCAGTACATTCGTATAGAGTGCGGCTCCGATGCTGGGAGCCAATACCATGCGTACGGTAAGCATGGTACATATCCAGGAAGAAAGATATTTGTAAGGCATGCGTTGGGTGGCGTAGGTTGGAATCAGCGAATAGAGGAACATCATACCGGTAGAACGGATGATGACCGGATACTTCATCCGTTCGTACAGTCCTGCACCTTGTACCTCGAAATACATGAACATGGCGGAAAGCCCCAATAGAAGGAAACCGGCGGCAAAGAGATATTTGAAGTGTACGCCTTTTACGCTGAGCCAGATGGTGGCTATACCGCCGATGAGGTAGCCCAGCATGGACCAGTTGCCCAGGGTGGCATTCTGGAAGTTGTCCAGTTTCATGCCTATGCCCGTGAATACATTGACAAACATGGCGCTGGAATTCAGTACCATTAACAGAAAATAGAATAGGAAACCCATACGGATGGTACGCAGTTTGAATACATCGAGCTGATAGTAAGGATTGCGCTGGGTAGACTCGATATAGAGAAATATGCCGCCAGCAATGATGGCGCAGACTGTGGCCCATTGTATGGTTGGGTCATCGTACCAGTCGAGCACTTTGCCATAAGTAAGCACGTAGGTAATGCAGGCCAGTGTGATGCAGAAGATGGAGGCATTGCCGAACTGCTTGAAGTTGATGGGGAAACGGCGGGTGGTATATTTATGATAAGGCATAGTAATGAAGGTGATGAGGATACAAAGTAATAGTAGCCCCATCATAAAGTAGTGTATGTACTGCCATTCATATTCAAAAGCGAGCCAGGCGGTGAGCGAGGTTCCCAATTGCCCCAGTACCATGAAGAATAGGTAGATGGCGGGTTGTGCCGCACTCCGTTCGATGTCCAGCTTGTCCCAGCCTTCGTCAGTTGTGGGCTCGTTGCCGGGTGTAATTTTGTCGTACGCCTCGATATGCCCTGCATACTTTATGAGGGTGAAGAGGTTGACCATCATCAGCACCATTCGTAGGAATCCCATAAAGATGCTGCATAGTGCCAGCAGGAAAACGCTGTCTGTCTTGGCACAGATATAGCTGAAGATGTACATCAGGGAGAATCCTGCCAGGCACATCATTTTCTGCCGGCGTATGACTACCAGCCTATACAGAAAAGGGCAGAATGCTGCCATGCCAATGGAAGTGGCGAAGTTGGCAAACTGGATATGCTCGGAAATGATGCCGAGTTCGCTTATCATTTCGGTGCTTGCCACCGAGTAGGTACCGCCCACAGTCAGTATCGGCAAAAAGAATACGAATAGGATGATGATACCTACCGGTTTGGGTACCCAGTTGTAGAAAGGATAGTTCTTGGGGTATGAGGGCATGGGGATAAGGGTTAAGGGGTTAGGGATTAAGGGTTAAAGATTAAGGATTAGGGGGTAAGGATTAAGGAGTTGGTTGCCTTAATCCCTAACCTCTAATCCTTAATCCCTATTTTTTTGTTTTCGCTTTGACTATTACCATCATACCGGCGGCAAGGCTACTGTTGTCTTCTTTAGACAAATCGGTAAAGTCGATGCGGACTGGGATGCGTTGTTGTATCTTCACGAAGTTACCGGCAGAATTATCCGTGGGCACTAGGGAATACTTGGAACCAGTGGCTCCGGAGATAGCAGTGATTTTCCCTTTGAACTCTTTGCCGCTGATGGCATCAACGGTAATGACTACTTCTTGGCCCAAGTGCAGATTCTCAATTTGGGTTTCCTTGTAGTTGGCTATAATCCACTTTTGTGTGTCAGGCAGAATGTAGGTGATGGTTTGTCCGGCAGTAATGAATTGTCCTTCTTCAAGAGTACGCCGTCCCAATTTCCCATCACAAGGAGCTACTACTACGGTGTAGGAGAGGTTCAGCCGTGCCATTTCGAGTGCGGCTGTTGCCCGTTGTATGGCAGCTTCTGTATTTTCACGGCGATGTGACACTTCGTTCACACCCGACAAGGCAGCTTTCTGTTGTCGTTTCACAGCTTCCAACTTCTTGTGGGTAGCTGCATATTCGGTTTCTATCTGTTCCAATTGAATGGGGGTGGCAGCGTTTCTCTTCACCAAGTTCTGGTATCGCTGGCGGTCTTTCTCCAGCTTGGTAAGGCGGATTTCTATCTCTGCTATGGAGGCGTCGTAGACAGAGGCTGTAGTTTGCGTGGTTTGTAGTGTAGCACCAATGACTGTGGCGCCGGCTTGTGCATCCTTGAGTGCAGCTTCAGCTTCCATGACTCTGATTTTATATTCCCGGTCGTCCAATATAAGTAAGGTATCTCCTTTGTGTACTTCTTGGTGTTCTGTGAAACAAATTTTCTTGATATATCCTGATGCGCGCAGATTGACGGGAGATATGTATTGTTCAATCTGTGCATCATTACTGGTTTCCGTCCGTTTGTAGTTCAAAAAGAGGCAGGTCACTTGAATTATTCCCCAGATAAGGATAGCTATTCCTAATAGGCTGACAACGATTTGCCAACGGCGAAGCTTCTTCAATTTCCGTGCTTTCTCTTGATGGGTACTTGCGGTGTTATTGTTCTCTTTTGTTTCCATATCTTCTATATTATATTGTTTACTCATTATTATATATATATCCGTCCTTGAATACGGACTCTATTCATCTTCCTCTTTAAGGAATTGAGGGGCTCAACGTCTCCAGCTGTCCCGTCAGCTTCAGCAAAGTCAGATTGGTTATCCGGTAATTGTAGTGGGCACTGATATAGTTGTTTTGGGCTTCGCTCATCCGCATTTCGTCCTGCAACACTTCGGTCATTGAGGCGATTCCTTCCCGATAACGGTCCATGGTAACGGTATATACATCTTCAGCAAGCAGATAATTGTCCTTCTGCTTCTTAAAGTTACGCTGGCTGTTCATCAGGTCATTGGTAGCATTCAGATATTGTGTCTGAAGATTTTTTCGGGTATTCTCTTGAGCGAGTTTGATGTTCTCTATGTCAATGGTTGCCTTGCGCATCTTGTAGCGTTTGTCCAGTCCGTCGAAAATGGGAATGCGTAAGGAGAGGCCCACTCCATAGGAGCGATACCAATGGTTGGAAGGGCCGGAATGGAACCAATGGTAAGCTTTGTCTGTATAGGCGGAGAACATCCAGCTTCCTGTCAGGTTCAAGGAGGGGATGTAACCGTTGCTGATTATTGTTTTTTGCTGTTCAGCAAGTTGTTTTTGTGATTGCAACAGCTGGAGTTCATATAGTGTTTCGGACAGCCCGGTGAGTGCTGCGGGCGTAATCGTTTCTGTATTCACTGGTACCAGTGCTATTCTTTCTTCCGCCGGATAGTCGATAATGTATTTAAGTAGATTCAGCTGCTGTTCCATCATGGCTTGTGCGTTGTCGTGCTGCACCTTGAGGTTCTCCAAGTTGATGTTGACGCGTTTCACATCTACTTCCATAGCCATGCCGTTGTCATAGAAGGCTTGAGTGATATCTCTCAACTCTTCCAGGCGAGTGATATTGGCTTTTATCAAAATAATCTGTTCAGCTGTAACCTGTCCTAAATAGTACATTTGACTAATTTGGAGGATGAGGTCTTCTCTTGCCTTTCCATAAGAAAGGCGATTCATCTCATCCATGGTTTTGGCTATGGATAGAGTGGTGTAGAGTGTCTGGTTATAAAGTGGTATCTGCAACTGTAATCCAAAGTTGGCGTTGTATTGCAAGGTTTGGGTTACATTGTAGGGATTGCCATACGCTGAACCGTCGGTAACGGAGACGGGTGGATCGATATTGTCGTTATAGTTGGCAAAACCATTGATTTGGGGCAGCAGTTTGGCTCGATTCTCAGAGATGCCGTATTTCCCTTTTTGTATTTCCTTCCGTTTGCTTTGCAAGGACAAGTTGTTTTCGATACCTATTTTGAGGCAGTCCTCCAAGGTTAGGGTATCTTGTGCTTTTGTACCTAGTGCAAGCAGACACAGAAAGGAAAATGTGAACAGTTGTCTTTTCATAATAGTCACTTGATATTTGCACACAAAGTTAGTGGCTTAAAATGCAAGAGGACTATCCATATATCAACTGTTTGTATTCATATTTTCCTTTTTACTATAATTTGAAAACAAACCATAGCGCAAACCGAGTACTAAAAACAAAAAAGACCGCCAAGAGTGGAAGCCTCCTAACAGTCTAAATCTTCTTTGTAGCGGGACCCGGGATTGAACCGGGGACCTCATGATTATGAAACCGGGCTGTACCGATGTCTTCCTATTTCTTTGCGTTTCACGCTCTTACTTAAATGGCTCTTTTTCAAGGGCAAATATAATATTTCTTTTTCATCCGTAATCACGTTATTTCTTCTGTTTTCCGGTGATTTGTGCAATTTTCGTGCAAATGGTCGTTTTTAGCCCCAATTTCATATCAGATACCTAACACTATATTCGCATCAATATTGAGTTTCCGGCTTATTTCACGAGCTACTTTAAGGGTAGGCTCGCAACGCCCCGTAAGATAGTCGCTGACACGTGAAGGACTTACTTCAAGAAGTTCTGAAAGTTTCACCTGATTCAATCCCATTTCATACATACGAAGTTTTATCACATCCACTAAAGAAGGTGATTTTATCGGATAGTGTTCATCTTCATAATCCGCAACAAGTTCTGACAACAAATCCAATTCTATCAGATTCTTGTCATTCAAAGGCGTATTGTCATCAACCAATGGCAGAAGTTCTTCTATTCTCTCCATTGCTGCCTTATAAGCAGTTTCATTTTGAATCTTTGCCATACGTCTATATATTTTTAGCGTCAATTACATCATATTCGGCATGAGTACCGATAAAGCGAATCAAGATTTTGCTTCTCGCTATTATTCTCATGCTCTTTGTTGTTTATGCAAAAGTAATCTCTTTATTATTGAAATACAAAACATTCTACTGAATTTCAGAATATATATATTCGATGTTACCTTAAAATATTTCCAAAACAATACTGCAAACGTTATTAAAAAATGCCTGTAAATACCTTTTGAAAGCCCCGTTTAACTTATAATTCCCAAAATTGGAGGATATATTACCGGTAAACAATTCCGTTTACAAGTAATTCAAACATCATGATTAAAATCATTAAAAACGGCGTTGTTGTGTCGGTTGTACTCGACACTCGCACCATTAATAAAGAAGGTACTTATCCGGTAAAAATCAAAGTGTATTATCAGGGCAAACCAAAGTATTATTCAGTCGGTATCTGCTTGACTTCAAAAGAAGAACTTGAAGAAGCGCTTGAAGGCAAGTCCAAAGAGTGCAGAGATATTCAGGAAGAAATCGGGAAGGAACTCAGCCGTATTCTAAAGAATGTGGAATATCTGGCCGAACGCGGAACTTTCTCTTTTGACCGTCTGAATACAAGACTTGGAAAAAACATCGGCGGTACTATCAATGAAATGCTTGAAGCCAAGATAAAAGAACTGGATGAAAACAACAAGTTTGGTTCCAAGACTTTTTATCAAAGTACGCTCTCGCTGATTAAGCGGTATAAAAGGAATAATGTACCAATTCGGGATATTACAGTTGAGTGGCTGCGTGATTTTGAAAAATTCTGCCTGAAAACAGTCAGTCAGACAACTTTGGCTATCAATATGAGAAATATTCGTGCTATCATGAATATTGCCAAATCTGCCGGAGTGATTAGAGAGGCTGATTATCCTTTCGGGAGAGGCAAATACCAGATAAAGGAAGGTGTAGGCAAGAAAAAAGCACTCAACAAGAAACAACTCAAAGCTATCGCCAATTATTCGGACGGTAACAAGTTCACTGAGTTTTATCGTGACTTATGGCTATTCATCTATTTCTGTAACGGTATCAACGTTGCCGATTTGATAAACCTAAAATTCTCTGACATTCAAAACGGAGAAATTTCGTTTATTCGTGAAAAGACCAAAGACAGAACTCGTGACACAAAACGGATTTATGCACCGATAACTCCTGAAATGCAGTCTATTATTGAAAAGTGGGGGAACAATCCGAGAAAGAGTATTTATATATTTCCTTTTATGAAAGCCGGTGATGATGCTTGGGAACATGAGAAGAAAAAGAAGAATCTCACCAAACATATAAATGACAGAATGAAAGTCATCGGTGAAAAGCTGAACATAGGCAAGATTACAACATACGTTGCACGCCATACTTATGCTACCGTATTGAGAAACGAGGGTGTTCCGGTGTCTATAATATCACCTATGTTGGGTCATACAAGTATAACCACTACTGAGATATATCTTGCCGATTTGGAGTCTGAAAACAGAGCCAGAAATGCGAGTTTATTGAGCTTTTAATGTCCGTATTTCTCTTAATTTTGATAGGTCAAGCATACAGTCCGATTCTCTTGTTTAGTGGAGAATCGGGCTTTTTTTATGCAAAATTACCGGTGCGAGAGCTTAATTATGGTTAAGAATATAGTTAAAATACCTTTTTCTTTTATATTCCGGTAAAAAAGAGGATATATGTATTAACCGAAAATTCAACTATTCGGAATATTACTAATTGTTAAAATAAATAAAGTTATGACACGAAAGAAAAAAGTAAAAGAAGAACAAGCGGTGACTGCCGAAGTCGTAGAGACTAAAAAGAAATCTTCAAAGAAAGCACCAAAGACTAAAATGTCTGCTCAAAAAGAAAGCATACAGGAAACCGGTGTTCAAGAGCCGATTGTCAAAGAAGAAAATACGAAAGATTCTTTTAAAGACAAAGATTATACAATCGATGAGCTTATAGATATGTTAGGACCAGATATTGATTGTGAGGATGATACAGAGTTTTCATTAACGGAAGATACTTCTTCACAAGAACAGGAATACACAATGGAGGATATGCTTGCTGTATTGGACGAGTCAATCGATAATGACGATGAAGAATGTGTTTCAGATGAAATACTTGATAAATTCGACAAGGCACTCGAAGAAAAAGGTTTGGGCGATGATTATTTTCGGAAGAAAGAAGAACGGCTTAAAGAAATGGAGCTGGAGCATGAACTTCACGAATTCGCCATTGATGAAATGCTGAATGAATAAGAATATCTAATTTTGTAACCTGCAACAGTCTCTTTATGAGATGTAACTTTGTGATGTGCCTTATTTTTTCTAATTTTGTATCGTCATGGCAACATGGCGGACATATTAGAAATTTAAGGTACACGAAAGTGTTTAACTGATTCTCCGGAATAAAGTCTGGTAAACTATTAACGAACGGGAATAAGTTAGCATCTCTCGCGTCATATCCATATATGGCGTGGGGAGACTGTTGCTTGTTTTAGTTCAAGGGTTTTACCAGAGCCTATTCCGTAAAATAAGTTAGCAGCCCTCACGCTTTCGCATTTTATAAACTTCTTCTGTGTGGGCGGGGAGAATGGAATAAATACTGGTAATTATGAAGAAAAATTATTGTTTTGTTTTAAGTTTGTTCCTGTTTGGAACAATGTTGTCAAGTTGCGAAAAAAGTGGGAACTATCAGGAATTTGACCGTAATGAAATTTACAAGCATCTTTCCTCTGTAAATGTTCGCGATGCAAAGATGATTTATACGAAAGAAGGTACTAATACTCGTTCTGGGGAGTCTGGAACTTTTGGTGGAGTGTGGAAAATTGACCAAAATGGCAATGAATCCAAATTAATAATCACAGGTTCTGACGGCAAAACAAATGTTTTGAATATCTATGAAATCAACAAATTATCAGACAATGTATTATTGATGTACCCCGATTTTTTTGATACAAATAGAATCCGCGAGGAATGGGAAAAAGCACATAATGATGACCCGTCAAATTTTACGACGAGTGTTGGACCTGATGGAAAACCTATACTACATGGTGCAGATACATACTACGCAATGCTTTTGAATAAAGAAACTGAGAAATTATATCGTTTTCCAGAAAACCTATCAACACCTGGTAAGAACGATAATATCTTCACTGACAAACAAGGTAATATCTATTACAAAGGCTATCTGAAAGGTGAGCAGGTATTAAAGTTGTCGCCTGAAACAATGACTATTGAGGGTTTGTTGCCAGATGATATACGTTTTGATAATTTTTCGGTAACAGGTGATGGTTTCATTGTATATTGGCAAGGATTTGAGCAACAACAGAATTGTCGTGTGAAGTGCCCCGGTGGTAGAATTTATCCGATTTCAGATATTTATACATTTGTTTTCAACGGTGATTTATATTCAGTTCGTGACAAAGAGATTATCAAGTATGAAACTATCGGTAATAATGATTTAGAAGAAAAAACAATATGTACCATACCTGATGAACAATTCAATGGGTATTGGCGATTTGTACCTAATCATGTACGCAAAACAATGGTGCTGAATGAACATTATGAGTTTGACGGAGAAAAATGTACAAAACTTGATAAGCAAATTAATATTGGAGATATTCGCACAAATAAAGCATGGTACAACCATAGCAATACAACTTTCTCAAAAGTAGCAATGAAAGATTATCAAGAATCTCAGTTTCAAATCTTGGACTATGAAATACAAAGTCTTTCGGCGAGTTCAGAAAGTCCGAATATCGCATTTACAGGTTTTAGATATTCGGACGGTGTAAATGTCGTAGGAACTATCACAGAAACAGATGAAGTTATTATCGATAATGTTGCAGAAAACGGAAACAGAATCATCAATCTTATTTCGTTGAACTAATATCAACTCAAAAGAATATCCTCTTGTTGTGTTTATGCAGCAAGAGGATTTTTTATACCCAAAATTTTAAAATTATGAATAACAGAATTACCCCTTATAACATTACGGAGCTGAAAACAAATGAAATATTCGTGTTCGGCTCAAACTCAAACGGTGTACATAATGGAAATGCCGCAGCAACAGCGATGAAATTCGGAGCTATTATGGGACAGGCTGTAGGAATGCAGGGACAGACCTATGCAATGCCTTCCAAACACATTGAGAATCTAAAAAAACATATTGATGATTTTTTGCTATATGCGGAACAACATCCGGAATACACTTTTTTAGTTACAGAGATAGGTTGCGGAATATCCAAACATTCGCCATTTGAGATTGCACCGCTGTTCAAAGAAGCGGTTCATATAAAGAACATCAATTTGCCTTTGTCCTTTTGGGATGTTCTGACCGGTGGCATACAAGCCAGAATCAAACAGGTTGCCGAAAAAGAATCTCCTTCCGTTTCTGATTTTTGTCAAAGAACGGGATTGTCTTTTACTATACTGATGAACATTTTATTCAGAAAAGAACTTCCTACCGTCTGGATTGTGCAAAAGATACTAATTGCCTTCCCGTCTATCAATGCAAGGTGGCTACTTTTAGGAGAAGGCGATATGAAACTCACGAAACGCAATAGTTTTTTCACAAGAATAAATGATTTTCTGCATATCCTTTTTGCTTCCAAATAGACGTGAGATTATTATTTCCCCATACCAAAAATAAGGCTGTTTTCGTCTCACGTATTGAGCTTTTCTCTTGCCTCTAATACTTGGTATAAAGAAGCACGAGCATATCTCGAATATGAAAGAATAAATAAAAGTAGAAAATTATTACATGGTGAATAAAGTGAGTAAAGTGAACTATATTTTATAAAAAGTATAAGGTTTTATATCGTTATATGGTCTATAAAATAAGAATATGCTCTATTATAAAAATATAGTTCACTTTACTCACTTTGTTCACTTTTATCTTTTCTTATAAAAGGATTTCTGTAGGACAATTCTTTATATCAAAGTTTTCTATGGCATTCCATAAGTCTTCCTGATATTCATATAATGGCTCTATCAGGACTTGTGGTAAAATAGCCTTGTCTGATATTGGGGCGAGACGGAAACCGGAAGTTTCAAACTTGCGTCCAATCTTACTTTCCATTCTATAAGATTCAACGACCTCAAAAGAATATTCTCCTAAAAACTTCAATCTGCAATATTTTTGAGGATACCAGCCGATACAGATTATTTCATTTTTGCATAACGAAGAAAACTTGAAATAGTCCATTCCATTAAATCCTTTCTCTATGTCAAAGTCCGTATTGGTCTGTTTGTATTCGTGGCAGAATGTTTCCCAATCCTTATATCCTAAAGCGCGAGCCATGAAAGATAATTTTCCAACATCCGGCTTTCTTTCCTTGTCTGCATCCTTATCTCCCCAATAACGACGTAATGTATCAACGCTGATAGTTTCAGATTGCTGGATAACGCTTCCGTCTTCATATTTTGGGAGAGGAAAATTTGTATTGCTCTGTTTCTTTATATAATCGCATAGGTCAGAGTATGCATTGTCTGAACTCAAATCTATATTAGAAACTCTTACTAACTCGTTTTTTAAAGTTTCAAACCTCTCTTTGTCTATCGGTATTCTTTTCTTTGCCATATTACTACATGATGTTTATGGCAAAAATACAAAACGTAGCCAACTAATCAAATATATTTCATGCCTGAACGTGCTAAAATCAATAATTTCTTTTCGGTAATATATGTAACAAACTAATAATTAGTCTGATACAATCGTGCCTGAATGTGCCTGAACGTGCCTTTTTATGCCCTTCCAAAAGTTGCCGAATTTTGCACCAGAAACAAAAAACAAAAGGTATGGAACATCAAAAAACAAGTTATGACACGTTGCCGGAACGGATAGATTATCTGATTCAGGAAATATCAGAGATAAAAAACATTCTGACGAACAGAATAGAAAAAAGGGAAGAAATCCCCAAATATTTAAGTACGGAAAATGCACTGGCCTATTTAAAAAAGACAGGTTTTCCAATGAGCAAGTCCCAATTGTATAAACTTACATCTTGTGGAAGAATGCCTTTCCATAAAAGTGGTAATACATTATTGTTCATTCCAGAAGAACTTGACAAATGGTGTGAAGATAAAATTCAAACCGTATCACATGAAGAAAATGAGTTGCAATTATTAATTAAAAGTCCTTTAAACAAATGGAAGAAAAAAGTATGATGAAAAAGTTATTAACGCAAAGAATCAAGAAGACGGAAGAGATACCCAAATATCTATCCATTAAACAAGCCAAACTTTACTTGGAGAAAAAAGAATTTTTGGTGAACGAGTCGAAACTATATAAGATGACTTCGGAAAGCAAGATACTTTTTTATCAGTTAGGAAACCGGAATTACTTCTTTCCTGATGAACAGGAAGAATGGCTGCAAGAACAACTCGGAATGAAAAGTGAAACGAGCCGATACTTTACAGGACGAGATACAATTAATTATATTACAAAATCGGCTCAATTAAAAAAAGAAAAAATGACAACAATCAAAGATTTGAAACAATTTATTAAATTCTGGATACATCAAAAATGTTTGATTTTCAAAGGGCAAAGCTTTAAGTATGAACCTTTTTGGAATGAATATAAAGAATATTGCTCGAAACACAATTATCCAATACCTGACGAACTGTTGTTTTGGACTATACTCGATGATTGTGGACTCCAAATCGATGTAGATGAAAAAAGAGAAATGATAGTTATATTGTCTCGCTAATAAAATTTTAAACATTAATCAATGGAACGGAGATTTTAATAAAATTTCCGTTCCTCTAAAAAAATAAATTATGTGTGAATTCAAAAAAACAAAAGAAAACCCTCCAATAGCTCTTAAGAATGCTGTGTTGAAAAATAGCGCATACACAACATGGGATGAAGCAAAAAAAGAATGGGAGTTTGATAAATACTATTATAATACAACTCAAAGAGTATGTTGCCCATGCAGTCTCCGAGAAATAAAGCATATTGTTGCTATAAAAAATAAGATAACGAATAAAGTTTTAGAAATAGATATTAAATGTGCGGAAATTTATTTTGGATTCAGAGAAGGAAAAAAAATCAAGGAGTCAATACAAAGATTATGTAGAAATATCGATTTAGGAATGGACAGAGTTGCACTTGATTATCTGTTTAGAAACAGGTGTATTGGAAATATTAGTTATAATGATTATGAGATAGCAAAAATGAGACGTGAGTCAAAGCACTATTATTCAGACCGTATAATTAATGCACGTCAGGAGATAAATCATATATTAATGAATTATACAAATTATGAGCATAAAGAAAAATTAAAGCAGATTGATTATATGATTGGAGTTTCTGAAGAATATCCTCTATTAAATGTAGACTCATTAATTACAGCCCGTCAAACATTTCTAATCAATGGCGTAGTGAACATGGAAGAATTACATGAATTTATGAAAATCACAGGTAAATATGGAGCATATTATTCGGAAAAACAAAAAGTTAGAATATTGGATGAATATTTTAATCGCAGGTGGCATAATGCTTTGAGTAGATTCGTGGACGAACGAGAATATTGGGACAAAATTACATATTTTACCACCCTTACAACTAAAGAAGAAGCAAAAGAAAGAGTAATGAGTAAGAAACGAACAAGAAAACCAAAAAAGTCTAAAGTTGAAAATGAAATTCAAAACATCAATCTTGCGGAAGGATTGGAGGATACTGTAATAGAATTAAATTCAGATGATTGTATTGACTATTACGGTGATGATTGGGATGAGGAAAATTTTGATGAAAGTAAGTTTGCGTTTGGTACGGAATCTATGCATCGAAAGTTCATGAATATATTATATGAGTGGATAATAGAGGATATGAAGAAAAAGGAGATTAGAAAAACTAAGTTATCTACAAATCAGTCGTATTCATTAGAGGATGTTGTTTACTTCATCGATATTCCTATTATTACGAAAATATTTAAGGAGGTATCTTGTTCTTCTTTCTATCAGCTAATGGTTGAGGAAGGTTTATCTCTTAAATATTCATGCCAGATTCTTGATTGGCTGATACGTAATTCTGATAAAGGTGTAAAAAAATCAAAGATGGTAACAATGAAAAATATGCTAAGGTGCTATGGATTCAAACTTATGCACAATGATAAAATAACTCGTATTTTACCATCAAATGATGAAGAGCAAATACTTTTAACATTCTAAACGATTTATTTTTAGATACAAAGATTCAAGATGTACTTTAAATACTCTTGAATCTTTGCCTTTATATATTTTTAGAAGCAGATTATCAAATTGCTTAATGGTGAGATGCTCTTTCATGAGGTATAACTTTATAACTTGAATACGCTTAATCTGTTTGAGAGTGTTCTTGCTTGAAAGTCGATTATCAAATCACTTAATGGTGAGATGCTCTTTCATGAAGTATAACTTTATAACCAGAATATGCTTAATTGGCTTGAGAGTGCTCTTGCTTGAAAGTCGATTATCAAATCACTTAATGGTGAGATGTTCTTTTATGAGGTATGACTTTATAACTTGAATATGCTTAATCTGTTTGAAAGTGCTTTTGCTTGAAAGCTGGTTGTCGATAGTAATATTACATGAAAACAAGAAAATTGTAAGATATGTACTTCTTACTCAATTTTATCGCGATGAAAAGAGGTAATTACCGGTGTGTAGCTTATCTCTTTTCTCATATTCATTTGTGCAAGATTTCGTGCAATAAAATCATTTGAGAATGATTTTATTGTGATTCAAGCCTCATCATTGGACATCTTAAGTCTTGTCTCGAACATTACCGTTAAGAAAAGCCAAGCAACGAAAAGAAAACAGAAGAAAGAGATTTTAAAGTAGAATTATCCTACGATTTCATTGATTATCAGTGTTTTACATCGAAATTCGTGCAAAATCTGTGCAAATGCCCTTATAAACAAAAAAGACAACCAAGAGTGGAAGCCTCCTAATTGCCTAATTTACAAGCCTTTCGGCTTAGTAGCGGGACCCGGGATTGAACCGGGGACCTCATGATTATGAATCTGCGTCTTCCAAAGGCTGACGCCTTTGAAAGCTACCAGCTTCGCTATATAACTTATTTATAATTAATGGCTTAGCGTTTGGTATGTCTTGCGCATTGTTAGTTTGGACTAATAATTTATGAGGATAATTTACTGTTGGTGTAAACCATAGTGTAAACCATATCTTGATAATAAATAATTATCTTATATGGATGCTACTGTAAGTATTGTTTGTTTTAAATCTAAGAAGTTATCTAATGGTGAATATCCATTAATGATACGAATAACTCAAGGGAAGGAGAGGGCTTATAAATCTTTGGGTTTGTCTGTTCTGGATAGTTTATGGAATTATAATAAAGAGGAACCTAAGAGAAGCCACCCTAACTACGAATGGCTTTTAAAGATTGTATCTCAAGAGAAGCAGAAATATTTAAACTTGATATTTGAATTAAGAGCTTTAGGTAAGAGTTTCACTCCTCAAACTTTGATAAGTAAAGTTGAGAAGAAAGAGAATAAATCAGATGTTGATACATATATACGGAATATTATAGAATTAATGATTAATGAGAAGCGTTTAGGAAATGCTAAATCTTATACGCATTGCTATAATTCATTGAAGACCTTTGCTGTAAATCTGTGTATTCCTTTTACTGATATTGATGTTGCTTGGTTGAAACGGTATGAACGATTCTTAAGAGAACGAGGTAATTCTGATAATACTATGGGGATTCGGTTTAGGACGCTAAGAGCTGTCTATAATAAAGCGATAGAGGATGATATTGTAGATGAGAAATATTATCCGTTTAAGAAGTTTAAGGTTTCGCATTTTAATAAGAAGACGACTAAACGTGCTATCAGCAAGTCGGAAATGGCTAAAGTCTTGGCACTGGATTTAAGTAATATTACTACTTACTATAGCCCATTACTATATTTGAGTAAAGATTTGTTTGTGTTTAGTTATCTTGGGTGTGGAATTAATATGATAGATATGGCGTATTTAACCTATTCTAATATTATAGATGATAGAATATGTTTTAAACGCCATAAGACTGGGCAAGGTATTACATTTAGATTATTGCCTCAGACTATTGAAATAATTAATAAGTATAAGAATGAAGGTTATTCTCTTAGTGATTATATATTCCCAATATTAGATAAGAAATTTCATATAACGGAGATACAACAATATGATAGAATCCGTAAGGTTACTAAAGGAGTTAATCGGAATCTTAAGAAGATTGGTAGCTTTTTAGGGTTAAATATTCCATTGACGACCTATGTTGCCCGCCATTCTTTCGCCACAGTGTTGAAACGTTCTGGAGTCAATGTTGCTATTATAAGTGAAGCATTAGGGCATACGAGTTTATCAACTACGCAATTTTATTTGGATAGTTTCGATAACGAACAGATAGATGATGCAATGAAGAACTTATTATAATACCTTCAATTAATCCCACTTGCAATTATTGTAGGTGGGATTATTCTTGTTAACTTTACAGCGCCAACATTAAGAAGCGATATGAGAGATTACATACTACCAATTCCAGAATTAAAGAAGATAGAACCCATACTCACGGAATACTTTGGCTATAAGCGTGCCATGTTTGAGAATGAACTGTCAGCTACTTACTACCATGAATATCCCAACGGAATCAGTGAAGATATTTGTAAGAACTACATGACAGACCATTCATTTCTGAACACTATTGCAGTAGATAACGGAGTATTTGATTATAAACGGTATGCTCCCAAATCTACTTCTACCAGTAAGGCATTTAATCCAAGTAGCTTCATTATGGATTCAGAACACAATATACTTATCACTCTGCCAAGTGATAATTTATTGGAACGGCTGATTGATTTATTACAGAAGCATGGTGAAACTGATAATGACGGAGTAATTGGAATAAGTATGCTTGTTGTAGCTGCCATATATGAGAAGTATAAGAATGGTGAACTTTACACAGAAGTTGTCATATCAGAGAACACACTGCCTTATCTGGAACAAGTCCGTCCAGAAATGCTAAAGCTATATGAGTTGCTGAATACCAAGAGATACTCACCTTCCAAGAAGAAGGAGCTAAGGGTATTCAGTCCTATAACCATTGATAACGGAGTTAAGAAGATTACTCTTGATAACTCTTGCTATTGGCTGAGTGATTTATTGGATAACTACCTTCACATCTATTTAGGAGTAAACAGTTTGGAAGAAGCCCAACAGGAATTGAAGGAAGTATATTCACAGAAGAAGGGCAGGAAAGCCAATAATGCAGCCCATAATCTAATCATGTATGGTACATTCCACCTGTTACAAAGATATTCCTCAATAAAGACCAAGAGTGAACAGATACGTATGACTTTAGACTACATGGAATTATTATTTGAAGCAGGCAGTTTCAATAATGATGAGAACTACACCAATGCAGCAATAGCCTATTTGGTGAAACAAGGCTATAAACCGCAATGGAAGCCCAAACAGACAGAAGATTACAATTTCTCACCCAATAATCAATCTACAGAACATCTCTGGTAATTAATAATCCACCAATCCTTACAGACTACCATGTAATCACGTAGTAGTTATTTTCATGTCTTTAAATTAGCTAATTCATTGATATTCTTATATCTAAAGAATACAATTCAAATCGCCTTCTATTCTTTATAACACACCTTCTGACTATTCCCCACCTTTGCAATGTAAAACGAGAGCATTGAATAACTGACAAGACAAGTTCCTAAAGAATAGAGCTGAAATCAGAACTTATTCTTTATAACACAGCAGTTAGGATAGCAGTAGTTTTGCACCGCAATCAAACGTTAAGGGTGCACACTTAACCGAAGGTTGCAATCATTAATAACTATCTAAAATTTAAAAGAGTATGAAAACAAATTCATTAAAAGCGATTGAGAACGTAAACACAGTAGCTAACATTAAAACAATGGCAACCATGTGCACCAAAGATTTAAAGAAGCGTCTTGCTAAAGAAGAGAGAGACTTAAAGAGTTTAATCAACAAGAGAATGAATGACACTATCATCAATGCCCAACGGGAAATTATAGCCCAACTGCAACAGGAGATTGCACAGGTTGAAAGCAAGAAGCTGGCATCTACCGTAGCTCTGAAAGATGATGTAATCACATTCAGACTGGCTAAGGACGGCAAGGAAGTGTCAAAGAAGATAGCTTTGGTTAAGAACAACAGGGTTATCAATTCCAAGAAAGTGGATGAGTTTATCGCCATTATTGACAATGGCAAGTATGAAGAAGCCTACCCAATCATTGTAGCGGAAGCCAAAGCATTGATAGAAGCAGGATATACTGTAACAGACATCAATGGCAGAGAGTTAAGTGCAGAGGAAGCAGAAGGCTACTACGTGATTCTGGACGGACAGCACAGAGGTACTGCATTTGCCAAGTTGAACGCAATCAAGGGCGGCATAGTTATCCCTAATGTATTTGTCAAAGAAGTTGAGAATATAGGAGAATATCTGGTAAACATCAACACTGTTGGTAACTGGGACAAGAAAGACAGACTGACAGTAGCCGCTCTGACATCAGAAGAAGCATTGTTCAAGAATATGGCAGAACTTATCAAAGAGGGATTCAATCCTACAACGGCAGGTCTGGTTTATACAAGAAAGAGCATATCAGAGAAAGCGCTTGACAAGGTATTGAAGGGTGAAGAGTACAAGCTGCCTAAAGGTACGATAGTTGAAATTGAGAGGGGAAATAAATTCATTACACTTTGTAAAGCTGCCCACATCACAGTCAATTTCCTCACAAAGCGATACTTCATTAAAGGCTTTAACAGTTACGCTAAGATAAATGGTGAGGAGCAGGCATTTGAAGCATTGGATAAATTGAAGACTCTGAATCTTAATGAAGAGAGACTGAAACAGGTCAAAGAAGAGGATGACTTCCAAGTAATGCTTAAAGAAGCACTGGAAGCCTAACTCCAATCAAACAGAGAGCCTATGTGACAGGTAGGCTCTTCTACTCCAGATTCTTCCAGAGTGGTGAATTTCCATTATATAATAATACGGGTTACCCTAATAAATGAAGCTGAGAGTAACTTAAAGTCTGATTATTGAGGTGACAGGTAGCTGTTTTCCAATCACCAAGCAGAAGTGGGGATAAAGTTGGAATCTCCAAAGAGTGGTGAATTATCCCTATATAAAACGGTCAGTTACCCCAATATTCAGAGTTTAGGATTATTTAAAGTCCAATAATTAGGGTCACAGGTAACATAT
>ERZ791574.35-NODE-35-length-124128-cov-14.980777_pt1 | contig 124128 bp, 116 predicted proteins | sample MGYA00433098_ERZ791574 | MGnify/ENA primary metagenome ERZ791574 (study PRJEB30046, sample SAMN00791933) | human gut metagenome | study: EMG produced TPA metagenomics assembly of the A metagenome-wide association study of gut microbiota in type 2... | reverse complement strand
AGGTATCAAAAAGTATTGAATTTATTGAAAAAAACACTTGATTATATGGAGAGGTTTACCCTGTAATATGTGTGTATAATAAAAATGAAGGGGAAGAAAAGACCTACTCAATGAAAGATTGATGGAGATTGAGTAGGTCTATTAGCAGGAGCAAGAGGGATAAGTGGTGTTAAAAGACCTACGAAAGGGCATATATTGGGAAGTTGAGTAGGTTTAAAGTGGAATAACAAGAGTTTATAGAGCAGATTACAAAATATGCAGGTGGTTCTTGATGATATGGTTTCTGAAATACTTGGATATGTAAGACAGAACAACAGTGGAAATACATATCAAGATACTTTAGAAATATGGGGGAAAATAAATATGGGAGAAAAGAACATAGGTGGCTATGATGAGAATTATAAATATGACAGCCTGGCGGTTAATTATCTTGAAGGAAGGATATTAAAATCCAAATACCTTATTCCACACATCTCATCGGGAGATAAAGTGCCTAATCTCGATGGTGCTATAGAATTGTGTGAAGATGCGGTAAATAAGATAAATCCAATTGCAAAATTTGAGGTGCAGATAAAATCCCTGAATCATGATTATAACAATAGTAATATCAGAGATAATACACAATATCCATATAAATACTCCTGTGAAACAAAATGTGTAAATGTTGTGCTGCAGGGGATTACACTGAATCCTGTTCTTTTAATACTTGTAGACTCTAAAAATGAACATATATACTGGAAGTATATGAATGAGCGTTATTGTCTTAAACTTGATGTTGGCTGCCAGAAAGAAAAGACAATATATTTTAGTAATGAGGACGAGGTAACAGATATAGATGAATGGGGAGAAAACCTTCGCAGCATATATAAGTCGTATAAATATAACCTTAAGAGTAGTGACTGCTTTTTATTACCAGAAGAAGAGAGAACAGTACCGGAAGAAATTCAGAAAATGTCAGATTATATAAATGGATTGCTTGATAATGAATTGTGGTTTATAAAAAAGAGTTTATTTCCTCAGATGTGGAAGCTTGGAATAGCATATTTTGATGGCAAGAATACTGATTTTTCATGTCTTGGCTTCTATATAATAAAAAAAGGAAAAAATGATGTATTTATAAAACAGTTTAAGAACGAATGGGATTATTTTGTAAGTATAAAATATGGAGGAAGTTATTCGCTGGAAGACATTGTCAAGGAAACATTAAAGAACTGGATAGATTTATTCTTTGAAAATGAGCATTATCCATTAGAAATAATGCCAGATGAAGTCCTGATAGAAATATTATTCGAAAAGATAGATAATGCTGTTGCAGAAGCACGCATGGGGGATAAAGACAAAGTACATGTCAAGCTGGCACTGGAGGAAGATAAAATTACAATATCAGAAGCACGTGAAATAATTAATAAATATAATTGCAGTCCAATGTTGTGCAATTGCATTATATCTATACTCGAGGAAAGAGGGTATTCAGAGATAAAAAGACCTTGGAGAACGCTCGTGGATTATCATATATCAAAATGTACTGACAACTGCATCAGTTATGAGCCAGATGATAACCGTGACAGCAATGACATATATAATATGACAACATTTATAAAAAGATACATGAACTTCTTTAATAAATGTAAAAAATATATGGGCAGATTGTCAGCACCTTTATTTGATATAAGACATGGCAGGCATGTAATAATTCTAGATGACGATATGGAAGGGTATCTGGGGATTGCAGAAGGGTCAGATGACTATTGCGTTGAAGTTTATACGAGAAAAGAAAAATGTGAATTATACAATTCCATTCAGGAATCATGGCGTACATGTGATTCCCAGTTTGGAAAAATATGTAGGGGAACAGCCTGTAAGAACGATTATTCATGGTATAAGCTGTGGAGAGTTATGAATAGGAGATTATGCTATGATTATATAGGTGTTGATACTGATAAAGATATGACGGATGATTATAACAGGTTTTGAGGATAAGGAAAAGTATTATTATGTAAAACATTGACGAATATAGTCAAAGGTGATAGAATATTGAACGATGTATTTTGCCCTAGGCTAATATATAGTTACGGCTGCAAAACATCTGGCATGGAAAGTGCCATAAGAATAATTGATAGAAAAAAGCTTGCAAGGATAAATCGTTGCTTTGTCACGTTTATTTTTATAGTGGTCATATGTAGATAGTTAATCTGCCAGCATTGCTGACAGAATGGCGAAGCTTACCCATTTTTAGGATTAAAGAATCCGGAAAGGAAAATTATTATGTGGTATGCAGTTCAGGTAGAGACTGGAAAAGAGAGTGTTATAAAAGACTACTGCTCTAAATTAGTCAATAGAACGACGTATAACGATATATTTGTACTCAGGTTCAATAAGGTTAAGAAATTCTATGGAAAGTGGCATCAGGAGAGCAAGGTAATGTTTCCAGGATACATATTCATAGACACTGACACACCGGAACAGGTATATGAGGCTCTGAAAAAAGTACCTGCATTCACAAGCCTGCTCGGAAGAGACAAGGACAGCTTCGTGCCAATTGAAAGAAGCAAGGAAGAGCTATTTAGGGAAATGGTCAATGACAATTACGAAATAGCTATGTCCTGCGGTCTGATTGAGGGAGACAAGGTAACTATCACAGATGGACCATTGGCAGGTAAAGAAGCCATGATCTGCAAGATAAACAGGCACAAAAGAGCTGCAACCCTGAATGTGGAGATGTTCGGGGACAAGGTTGGGGTGACTGTGGGACTGGAGGTTGTGGAGAAGAAGGATTAGCAAAGTTAGTTTGTAAGAGAAATGTATTTCAATTCTTGGGATTACTGGGAGTAAGGACAGGGGCTGATATGAACTTATCAAAAATGTAGTTGTGGCTACAAAGAAAAGTTGATAAGGGCGAAATGTTAGATAAAGAGTATCTGCTGCGTGGGTGTAGTGGGGGCTTTTGATGTTAGGAGAATCAGCTGAGCTATCCAGAATAATCTGGATATTTGATATGGACTGGTTGTCCAAAAGATAAAGAGGAGAAATTGAAATGATTATTACAAAGACACCATTCCGCATGTCATTTTTTGGCGGCGGTACCGATATGGAGAGTTTCTTTAAAGAAAACAGAGGAGCCGTTATCTCCACAACTTTTGATAAGTATTGCTATGTGAATGTACGTCATTTGCCTCGATTCTTTGATTACAGTACAGAGTTGTCTTATTCAAAGACAGAGCGTGTGACTGATATAGAGGCTATCCAGCATCCGGCAATTCGTAATGCAATGAAAATGTTGGACATGCATGAATTACGTTTGACATACGAAGCTGATCTTCCAGCTCGTTCAGGGTTAGGAACTAGCAGTTCTTTTGCTGTTGGTATGCTGAACGCATTTTATGCGTTAAAGGGAAAATATGCAGATAAGAAGAAGCTTGCAGATGAGGCTATCTATTTAGAGAGAATTCTATGTGATGAAGCCGGTGGTTGGCAAGATCAGATTGCGGCATCTTTTGGTGGCTTTAACAGGATTAACTTCAATGCTGATGGCTATGAGGTTCTTCCTATTATTATCAGCCCAGAGAGAAAGAAGAGACTGAACAATAACTTGATGATGTTCTTTACCGGATTCACTCGTTTCTCTTCTGATGTTCAGAAAGCAAACAATGTATCTGCTAAAGAGAAAGAAGCACAGTTAAAAGAGATGTTGGCTCTTGTTGATGAGGCAGAAGAAGTCCTTACCAACAAGAAAAGAGATTTAGATGACTTTGGCCGACTTCTTGACCACACATGGAAACTCAAAAAACAGACAGGCGGATCTATTTCAACAAACAGTATTGATGAGTTCTATCAGAAAGGGATTGAAGCTGGTGCACTCGGTGGAAAGCTTCTTGGTGCTGGTGGCGGTGGATTCCTTGTGTTTTATGTTCAGCCAGAATACCAAGAGAAAGTGATGGCAGCAGTGCACAATCTACTCTACATTCCGTTTAAATTTGAAGATGGTGGAACAAGAGTGATCCACTACAGTCCGGAAGAGTGGATTCAGAGAGACTGATCAGAGGGGAAGAAATGAGCATGAAAGTTGTGATTATGGCCGGAGGAAAAGGAACCAGAATTTCCTCTGTGGCAAGTGATATACCAAAACCGATGATTGAGATTGATGGGATTCCTGTACTGGAAAGAGAAATCCAATGCTTGAAGGAGCAGGGCTTCAAAGATCTTATTATCACCGTTAGTCATCTTGGCCACATCATCATGAACTACTTTGGTGATGGATTAGACTTTGGAGTACATATTGAATATTTTGTAGAGGAGCAGCCCTTGGGTAATGCCGGGGCTCTCTTTGAGTTAAAGAATAAATTAACTGAAGATTTCCTTTTGCTGAATGCTGATTCGATTTTTGATATAGACTTCAATCGAATTGTGAAGTTCCACAAAGAAAAAGGGGGACTGGTTACGTTATTTACTCATCCGAATAGTCATCCGTATGATAGTGGTTTGATTATCGCGGATAAGACTGGCGCTGTAGAACAGTGGCTTACAAAAGAAGATGCAAGACCTAAGTATTACCAGAACAGGGTGAATGCTGGTCTTCACGTAGTGTCACCAGAAATATTAGAAGTTAGACCAGAAGGTGCAAAGGTTGACTTGGATCGTCAGCTTTTGAAGCCTCTTGCTGGAACTGGAAAGATGTTCTGTTATGACAGTCCAGAGTATGTAAAGGATATGGGAACGCCTGACCGTTATGAGGCTGTTTGTAAGGACTTTGCTGATGGAGTAGTAGCAGGAAAAAATTTAAAGAGAAAACAAAAAGCTATTTTCTTAGATCGTGACGGAACCATCAATAAATATGTTGGATTTCTGAGAGATATTGACGAATTTGAACTTCTACCAGGTGTGGCAGAGGCGATTGGTAAAATCAATAGAAGTGGATACCTTGCTATTGTAGTTACCAATCAGCCTGTGATAGCCAGAGGGGAAGTTGGCTGGGAAGAACTACAGGAAATTCACAATAAGATGGAGACTCTTCTTGGCTTAGAGGGTGTTTATCTTGACGGGATTTACTTCTGTCCACATCACCCACATAAAGGCTATGAAGGAGAAATTCCAGAACTGAAGTTTGATTGCGATTGCAGGAAGCCAAAGCCAGGAATGCTTCTTAAGGCAGCAGAAGACTTTAATATTGATCTCTCACAGTCTTGGATGATCGGTGACGGAGAAAATGATATTAAGGCAGGAGAAGTTGCTGGATGCAAAACAGCGCTTATTGGTGAGGGAAATTTTAATCAAAGTATAACAGGAAATAGCCTGTTGGAAATTGTGGAGCATATTTTGTAATGGGGTACTGGGGATTCTATAGAAAATCAGCATAATTTTACCTGGGGGGGGATACACCTCAGATTAGCAAAAATATTTTAAAGAATTAGCTTTATATTGGGAACAAATGAAATATCTGCAAAAGCAACAATAGCTAATAGTGCTTTTTTTCTTCATAGAGGTCTTGGGTGTGTTGTACATGATAATGCAGTTATCGGGGAACACTGTACGATAAGTCAAAATGTAACAATTGGATCTAAATGGTCTAATGGTATTTGTGATGGAAGTTGTCCAATTATTGGATGTGGTGTTTTTATTGGTGCTGGTGCAGTTATATTGGGAAATATTAAAATAGGGGATTACTCGGTTATAGGCGCTAATGCGGTTGTAACTAAAGATGTCCCACCATATGCGATATGTGTAGCTGTACCAGGCAGAATAGTAGGTTATAAAAATGGAAAAAATGAATATAAGATTACAGAGACAAGTGAATCTTCTGATTAAGAGATATCCAATACTTGAAAGTGTAGAACAGAACATTATTGATGCATATTTAGTTATGCAGGAGTCATATGAAAATGGGGGAAAACTCCTTATTGCCGGAAATGGTGGTTCGGCGGCAGATTCGGAGCATATTGTGGGTGAGTTAATGAAGGGATTCAAATTACCTCGTAAAACAAATGATAAATATGCAAATAAACTGATAGAGACAGAGCCCGAACTTGGAAAGGTTCTTGCTGAGAATCTTCAAATGGCGTTGCCAGCAATAGCTTTGGATGGACACATGGCACTTTCTACAGCTTATATGAATGATTGTGAGCCGCTTCTATGTTTTGCACAGCAAGTGAATGGATTTGGAAAAGAAGGAGATGTATTCCTTGGAATATCAACTTCTGGTAATAGTAAGAATATACTTTATGCGGCAACTGTTGCAAAAGCAAAGGGAATGAAAATAGTTGGTCTTACTGGTCAGAATGATAGTAAGTTATCTGCAATAGCAGATGTAACTGTTAAGGCTCCAAATATGGAGACATATATGATTCAAGAATTGCACCTACCAATTTATCATTGTTGGTGTTTGATGCTTGAGGATTATTTTTTTGGAGAATAAAAAGGAAAACGAAGAGTAATGAAAAGTTTAAAGAAAAAACAGGCGATATTATTTGTAATGCCAAGGCTTCCATTTCCAGCATCGTCTGGAAGAAAAACTTCTTTATATCATTACTGTCGCATTTTATCAGAAGAATTGGGGTATCGGTTAGTAGTTGCAGCATTCTTGGAAGGTGGAGATGATCCCAATTTGAAGCCTGATTTTATTGAACGTCTTGAAATACTGCCAAAAGCGACTAGTAAAGAGAAGCTAAAGAATATTACAATGAATTCTTTAATCGGAAAGAAAAAGCCAATGCAGGTTTCTCTATTTTGGAGTAAATCTGCTAAAGATGCTGTTGATAAATTAGTGCAAGAAGAAAAACCAGATATTGTCATTGGCGATATGGTACGAAGTACAGACTATATTAAAGACATTGATGCGTTTAGAATTGCTGATCTTGATGATCGTATTTCTCTTAGATATCAACGGCAATTAGATAATGACCTGAATGGAATTAACCCATATGGTGCTTTTTTAAATACAGTTCCATCTATTCTACAAAGGATAATGCTATTTCACCCTATAAAAAAATATGTTGTAAAAACAGAAATAGAACTTTTGAAAAAATATGAATTGGAGATGGGACGAGAATGTGAAAAGACGGTATTTGTTGCATCACAAGAAGCAAAAGATTTCAATATAGAACTAGGAGAAGAAAAAGCATTTGCTATCCCTATAGGAGTAGATACGGATACTTTTGCATATAGAAAAACGGGAAATGATGGACAAGTCATAGGCTTTTTAGGAGCCATGAGTGTTGCACATAATGAAAATGCGGTTCGTCATTTTATTAGCGATATATTTCCAGATATTCTAAAGAGTGAACCTACAGTAAAATTCTTGGTAATTGGAGGTGGAGTTTCAGAAAATCTACAAAATCTGGCATCTGAAAATATAATATTTACGGGTCAAGTACCAGACGTTAAAGAGTATCTTGAAAAATGTAAAGCTTTTGTGTGTCCTATGACATTTGGTAGTGGTATCAAAACAAAAAACCTAGAAGCGATGTCTTTAGGGTTGCCTGTTGTTACAACATCTATTGGAGCTGAAAATATTGATGCTGTAGATGGTAGAGATTGGCTTATATGTAATGAGGATAATAAGTTTGCGAAAGCTGTTGTTGAACTACTGACAAATGAAGAGGAACGGGTTCGAATCGGTATCAATGCTAGCCGGTTTATAGAAAAGAATTTTACCTGGAATGTTGCAAAGAATGCATTTGCAGAGGTATTGGAGTGTGAATAGATGCGTATTTTATGGATGACTTTAGAATGTATATTACCAGCTAATACAGGTGGCAGAATAGGTGTGTTTAAGCGGTTAGAGCAAATGACTAATCGTGGCCATGAAGTTTATCTTTTTTTCCCATATGATTCAGATATCGATGAGCAAGGAATTCAGTTGTTAAAAAAATATTGCAAACAAGTTCATCCGTATAGAAGAAAAAAAACTATACCAGTATTATTTAATTCTTTGAGGTATCCTTACACAGTTGCATCCAGAAATATTCCAAACATGAAAAGGGATATTCAAAAGTGTCTGGATGAAGAAAAAATAGATATTATCAATGTCGATTTTCCGCATATGTTAATAGATCTGGTAGGATTAGACTTGAAAGGAACTCCAGTAATACTTAATGAACATAATGTTGAATGGAAATTTTATCGTCAGATTTCGGAAAGTGCTACAAATAAAATAAAGAAGTTCGCTTATCGTTTTGATGCAGGTCGATTAAAGAAGTACGAAGAACATATTGTAAAATGTATTAATCCTTCATTTGTCACATTTGTGTCTACAGATGACAAGGAATACTATTCAAAGTGGATGGGATTTAAGGACAAACTAGAGCTTATTCCGGTTGGAGCAGATAGTAGAAAAAAAGATGATGGAATTAATAAGAATCAAGATGGAAAAATCATCTTGTTTGTAGGAAAAATGTCTGCAGAACCTAATATTGATGCAGTGACATGGTTCTCAAAAGAGGTATTTCCTAACATTAAAAAGGAAATGCTTGATGTAAAATTTTACATTGTAGGAAGAGATCCTAGTGATGCTATAAAAAAACTTGCTTCTGATAGCATTACAGTTATCGGTGGCGTAGAGAGTGTAGAAGAGTATTATACACATGCTGATCTTGTTGTTCTTCCGCTTCGATATGGTGGAGGTGTAAAGATTAAGCTTTTGGAAGCGATTAGCTACAAGAAACCAATTGTTTCGACATCAATAGGTGTTGAAGGAACTTTATATAAAGACGGAAAAACAATTCCTGTAGCAGATGATGAAATAAAATTTAGCAATCTATGTGTAGAAATGTTAAATAGTGGTAGGGGAATAGATGATGCTTACTGTATTTTTGAGCGTAATTATACATGGAGTTCAGTGGGGGATAAATATGAAAACTTATTTAAAAAGGTAGGTACTAATGGGTAATCAGGGAAATGGCATTATGAAAATATGGATATTATCCATATTTTTTGATGCATATGCGCTAGCTTATGTGGGAACGTATCCAATAACATTATTTACGTTAGTAACAATACTAGCAGTGTTGAGCAAAGCCAAAAATGAAATGAGATGTTTTAAGATTGAAAACAATGCATCAGTGAAAGCTGCATTGTTAATGGTGGTGTATCTTATCATAAATTATTGTGTTACAGGATTTAAAAATTCTAATTCACTAATGTTGTCCATTATGTATTTTATGGTATTTATTGTCACAACAAGACGTGAGAAGGAACAAACATTTGAATCACATATGGAATTTTTTTCTAAAATAATGAATGTTATTGCTGTATATGGAATTTATCAGTTTGCTGCTAGAATTTATAATTTACCATTTTCAGATATAGTTATAGATGGACACATGGTGACAGGGTACAATTGGACAAACCGTGTAAGATTTCTTGGTCAGTATTTTTACAGATCTAATGCAATTTTTAGAGAGCCATCTTTTTTTAGTCAGTTTTTGGCTATAAATTTATTATTACTTATATTGAAGTTTCTAGATACTTCATATAAAAAAAAGACCAAAGCCAGTTGGATCTTAATTAATGCGATCGCAATGATTTTGACTTTCTCAGGAACCGGATTCATTATATTGATTGTGGGATTCTTGTTCTACGCTATTAGGAAATTAGACAACAAAGTATTACGAGGCAGAATTTTATTAATTCTGCTTGCAGGAATAGCTGTACTAATTGCATTATTGCAAACACCTGTTGGAGCCTATTTTACTCAAAGACTGCAAGAAATTTTCGTTTATAATACTGATAATTTTTCTGGTTATGTACGTTTTAGAGGTGGACGAGATGTATTAGCTGATGCGTGGGCCAAGAAGCCGTTCTTTGGAACAGGAATAGGAACTGCATCCGAATTTATTAAATCAATGCAGAATTATTATGATGGATTGACAGTAAATGGCCTCTACAGACCAGCTGTTGAGTTGGGGGTAGCAGGTGAATTCTTTTGGATTGTATTCTTAGGCTCAATAGTTCTTCGCAAAGAATTTAATGAAAAATTTAAAATGTTACAATGCATTATAATTCCGTTTTTGATATGTCATGAAACTTTTCAGTCTAATTATTATTGGATTCTGTTGTACATGCTAAATGTAACATTAATATACCAGACTGATGATCGCATATACAATAAATAGAGGGAAGTGTAAAGCATGAGACATAATCATAATGACAAAATAGCGGTTGTGTTAGTTAATTATAACGGTCTGAATGATACGCTTGATTGTATTAAATCCATACATGGAGCGGATATTATAGTGGTTGATAATGCATCGCATTCTAATGAATTATCTTTGATTTTAGAAAAATACCCATATGTAATAGGAATTCAAAGCAAGGAAAACAGTGGTTTTTCTGGTGGAAATAATTTTGGAATTCACTATGCCTTGAAGCATGGATATACACATATCATGCTTCTAAATAATGACACAGAAATTGATAAGGATATGATTCGTCATTTAGTTGAAAACTGTTCTTCGGATTCAATTTCTGTACCGAAAATGCTATATTACTCAAATCCGGATGTTATTTGGTATGGTGGGGGTGATATTAACAAAAGTACAGGAAATGCAAAACACTGGCAAAAAGGGGAAAAAGACACAAAGAATTCTAAAATTCAAAAATGTACTTTTGCTACAGGATGTTGTATGATGATTCCAAGAGAAGTATTTGAAAAAGTTGGAATTTTAGAAGAAAAATATTTTATGTACTGTGAGGACACAGAGTTTTGTGTGAGATTAGCTTTGGCTGGTATCAATGTAAATTATGTGCCAAACGCTAAGCTTTGGCATAAAATTGGGGCATCTTCTAGCGGAGAAGATTCGCCATTTGCTACGTACTATATGACACGCAATCGATTTTGGCTAGTTAGAGATTATAAGAATTATTTTCATTGGACAGCATTTCCTTTTGTTTTACTTACAAGGATACTTTGGGTTTTTAGAAGCAAAGGTGAAGTAAGAAAGGCGTTTATCCGTGGAATAAAAGACGGATTGGCTGGGGCATAGATTCGCCAAATGAATGTTAATGGATAAATGTCGGCTTCTGGACTAGTGATCAGAACACAAAACAGTATAATAAGTCAGGTGGTATTAAATGGATAACAGAGTTCTCTTGGTTGGCTGGGGAAGATCCGTAAATTATGGAACAAATCTACAGACAATTGCTTTATATGAAATTATAAACCAAAAATATAAATGTGATTTTCTATACTCTAGAAAATATTGCAGTTCAAAACTATTTGTGAAAAAAGCAATAAAAAAGCTTAGATCGAAGATAAAAAAAGAGGGTGGTGTGACACCGGAAAAGAATAGAAATATAGACAAATGTTATGAAAATATAAGAAAAATTAACTTGAATTCACCTTCTGACAAAAAAATAATTTTATCAAAATATAATACTTTTGTGGTTGGAAGTGATCAGGTATGGAATCCTGGCTATTTGGAGTCGACGTATTTGCTAGACTTTGTACCGAAGGGATACAGAAAAATATCATATGCGTCAAGTATAGGCGTGAATACTATACCTAAGAAGTGCCATAAGATTTACTGCAAATACTTAAGTGATTTTAGTTATATTTCCATGAGAGAGCAGCAAGGAGCGAAATGCATCAGTAAAATGATTAGACGTTCCGTGGATACTGTTTTAGATCCGACGCTTCTTCTTTCATCTTTAGAGTGGAAGGAGATTTGTTCTAAAGAAGTGAATAATATTTCTTCAAGCTTGCCAGATAAATATTTACTTTGTTATTTTGTGGGAAATATGGCTCAACATATGAAGGAAATCCAAGATATTTCTAAAGAAATGAATCTTAAAATAGTAGTGTTACCAATTACAGAACAAGAAACAAGATTATCAGAAGGTGTTGTGATTAATAATGCTGGTCCAAAGGAATTTGTAGCAGCTGTGAATGGTGCAACCATGGTTTGTACGGATTCTTTTCATATGTGTGCATTTTCCTTAAACTTTCAGAAAGAGTTTTGGGTATTTAAACGTTTTAATGACAATAGTTCCTCGAGTCAAAATTCAAGAATTGATAATTTGTTTTCTGAGTTTGGAATAAATAGATATTTTAATGATGGCGATAGACAGTCATTGGATTATAACAGAATATCAATTTCTTTAAAAAATAAGAGAATTGAGTGTAAGAAGCTTTTATTCTCTGCAATTGATGGAAAGGTAGCGGCAATACACTCCAGTTGAGTAGTCAAGCTACAGGGAAAAATCAAAAGTCCATAGTATCTGAATTGTATTGAACCACGATATTAAAAGAAAGGAAACGTGTGATAATTAACTTCCTAATTATCATACAAGAATAAATAAATGTATACGATTTTGGAAAATGCTAGAATAGTTGTAGATTTGTTAAAAAAACATAAAATTAGATATATTGTTATAAGTCCAGGAGGATCAAATATTCCAGTTATTCAAGCAGTACAACAAGATGATTTTTTTAAATGTTATTCGGTTGTGGATGAGCGAAGTGCTATGTATTTTGCTATTGGACTATATTTAAAAACAGGGGAAATTATTGCAACTTCATGTACAACAGCAAATGCTACAAGAAATTATGTACCTGGATTAACAGAAGCATTTTATAAGAGAGTTCCTATTTTAGCATTAACTATGTCAAAGCATCCAATGTATTTATCACAGGAATATATGCAATGTCCAATACAGACATCATTACCGATTGATTGTGTAAAGAAAAGTTTCTCAGTTCCTAGGATTAAAGATGAATATGATAGGGCAATGTGTGTGAGAATTACAAATGAAGCAATTTTGGAGTTAACACATCATGGAAATGGACCAGTTCAATTGAATATAGAGGAACTTGACAGTGAAACATGGGTGTTTGACAATAGCGCTGTATTGCCAGATGTTAGAATGATAAAACGATATGAAAAGGTTATAAATGATTTTGATTTTTCCAAAAAGAAAATAATGATTCTTATTGGAGAAAATGTGCCTTTATCTATGGATGAGTATAATTCTATTGAAAAATTCTGTGAGTCGCATAATGCTTTTGTTTATACAAATCACCTATCAAATTATCATGGAAAATATTCAATAAATGCCAATTTGTTAGTTGGAAGTACTTCTGATGAAATTTTCACAAAGGATTTGAGACCAGATGTTTTAATTACATTTGGGGGAATTACAGGTGATTATAATATCTATAGGAAATTATTTTCTTTAAGTAAATATATTGAAGAGCATTGGAGAATTTCAAAAGATGGTGATGTCATTGATACATACAACCAATTAACTCGTGTTTATCAGATGGGGTTAAATGATTTTTTTGATGCTTGGGATGATAATTTAAGTATACATGATTATTTTGAAAAATGGCAAGACTATGATAATAGATTGGATAGAAATATTTTATTACCATTTTCGAATACATTTGCAGCTCAACAATTGTGCAATAAAATTCCTAAGAACAGTTATATGAATTATGCTATATTAAATAGTTTGAGATCTTGGTTGGTGTTCAATATTGATAAATCAATAAAGTGTTTTTCAAATGTTGCATCATTTGGAATAGATGGTTGTTTATCAACTTTTTTGGGAGAGAGTGTTGTAACTGATGAATTGTGTTTTCTAATTATTGGTGATTTGTCATTTTATTATGATATGAATGCAATAGGAATAAGACATATAAAAGATAATGTAAGAATATTATTGGTGAACAATAATGGTGGTGTGGAGTTTAAACTTGGTGATTTGCAGTATAAAACAGATGTTAGTTCTTACATAGCAGCAGATAATCATTTTAAAAATGCAGAAGGATGGGCTGGAACACAAGGATTTAAATATATTTCTGCAAGAAATAAGGAAGAATTCTCAGCTAATGTTGACAGTTTTATTTCAGATAGCGATAGACCTATTATTTTTGAAATATTCACAAATCCAGAAGATGAAAAAAAAGCAGGATTTATGCTTGTTGACAAAAATAGAAATGCTACAACTTCTGAACAAATGAAGCAAGGAATAAAAAATACAATAAAAAATGTTATTGGAAATGAAAATTCTGCAAAATTAAAGAATATGTTGAGAAAGTGATGCTATAAGGAGAATAGCTATAAAAAGTCAACCATAAATTAGCAAAAAGTTTCTTTTTTATATAGGTGGTAAAAGGTGACTTTAATAGAACTCCCTTAGTGTGTTTTTCATAATCTATCGATATTGGTATACAAATCTCTTATTAGAGGCTAAATTCTACTTCGTCAGTGAGCATCTTCAAGATGACTCTGACAAGCTTGCCAGCTCAATGCCCAAGTTATTGTAGTGAGACTGGCATTTAGTCATTATGGCATTGTAATAAGCCTCAAAGGTAGCGTTGTTTCTAATAACGTTACAAGCTGCATTAACAAGAGCGTAGCGTAATACGCGAGAGTCACGTTTGGACATATGAGTTGTCTTAGCCTGAAAGTTACCAGACTGATAAACAGACGAATCCAGATCGGCGCAAGTAGATTATTAGGATTGAAGAAACGGTGAATATCACCTATTTCATCAAGAATCATTCCATTATTTATATATCATATACCGGGAATTTGAATTGCATTGAATCACTATACTAAAAGAAAGGAAACGTGTGATAAGTAACTTCCTAATTATCATACAGGGGATAAATGTTAAAAAAAATCAAAATTAAATATATAAATTTGCCTATTCAAGTTAGGGCATCATTTTGGTTTTTAATTTGTACATTTACGCAAAAAGCGGTTAATGTTATTACAACGCCAATATTTACAAGACTTCTAAGTACGTCTGAGTATGGAGAATATAATGTATATACATCTTGGTTAGGTATCTTTACTGTTTTTATCAGTTTAAATTTATCACAAGGCGTTTTCATGAGAGGCTTATTAAAGTACAAAAATCATAAAGATGAATTTGCATCTTCCATGCAATTTCTTACATTGATACTTGTATTAAGTTCAATTTTAATTTATCTTCCACTGTCTCATGTTATTAATAATATGACAAACTTGAATACTACGAGAACAATATTAATGGTCTTAACAATTTGGCTTACATCAATTTTTGGATTTTGGGCCGCAGAGCAAAGAGTTGACTATCAGTATAAGAAATTAGTACCTATAACATTAATTGTTACAATTACAGGACAGTTGTTTGGAATTATTCTGATAAAAAATTTTGAAGATAAAGTAACAGGACGTATTCTTGGAACATTAATTATTGATGCGTTGTTTTATATGTGGTTGTTTGTTATTGACATAAAAAAAGGAAAGACCTTTATTAATATTGAGTATTGGAGATATGCACTTTCATTTAATATTCCATTGATTCCACATTACCTTTCTCAAGTGATTTTAAATAGTTCAGATAGAATCATGATAGAAAGAATGGTAGGAACTAGCGCAGCAGGAATATATGGATTAGCATATTCAATTTCACAGGTAATGACAATGTTTAATACTGCTTTGGCACAAACAGAAGAGCCATGGTTATACCGTAAAATTCAAGATAATAATATAGAAGCAATAAAACCAGTAGCTTACATATCGTTTATTTTTATTGCAATAGTAAATCTATTGCTGATATTATTAGCACCTGAGATTATAAGTGTTTTTGCACCTAAAGCCTATTATGATGCAGTTTGGATTATTCCACCGATTGCAATGAGCGTTTTTTTCTCATTTTCATATTATTTTTTTGCTGTATTTGAATATTATTATGAGAGAACGAAACCGATTGCTATAGCTTCTTGTATAGGTGCAGGGGTTAATATTATTTTAAATTTTGTACTAATACCTGTGTTTGGGTATTACGCAGCAGGATATACAACACTATTATGTTTTATAATATATGCTACATTTCATTATTATTTTATGCGTAAAATATGTTTTAGTGAATTGAATGGAAAAGAACCATTTTCCTTAAAAGTTTATTTAAGTATAGCTTTTATATTTATTGTATTGGGCTTTTTAATTCAATTTACATATAATCTGAGGTGGATAAGATATTTATTTTTAGTAGTATTTTTTGCAGTTTCATTTTTAAAACGAAAAACGATTTTATTGATTATAAATAAATTGAAAAATATAAAAAAAGGGGAATGATAGCATATGAAAAGAATACTGTTGTTAGGAGGTACAGGAGCTATAGGAAAATCTCTTTTAAAATATTTGCAAGATGAAAATCATTTTATAGTATATGTTACTTCTCGAAAAAAGATAGATAATAGTGGTAATATAGTATATATTCAAGGCGATGCACATAAAGAGAATTTTTTAAAAAGTATTTTTGATAATGTAAAATCAATAGATGTTATTGTTGATTTCATGGTATGGTCTACAGATGAATTTTTAAAGATTTATGATTTGATTTTGAGAAATTGTCATAGATATGTTTATCTTAGTTCTTCTCGAGTTTATTCAGATTGTGATGGTTATATTACCGAAAACTCTCCTAAACTAATTGATACCGAGGTAAATAAATTTTTTTATAAGCATGATTCTTATGCAGTTCCTAAGATGCAACAAGAGAGAATATTGAATGAATCAAATTATGCAAATTACACAATAATTCGTCCATATATAACATATGGAGAAAGTCGAATTCCTTTCTTGGATTGTGAAAAGGAAATATGGTTATATCGAATATTACATAATAGGACATTAATTATTTCAGAAGATATAATAGAAAAATATACATCAATGACTATTGGAAATGATTGTGCAAAAGCAATTATTAGCATCATTAGTTCACAAAAAGGAGAAGGCGAATCTATTACTATTTCTACTAGTCAGAACATGAAATGGAAAGAAGTATTAAATATATTTCAGGATGTATTTGAGGAAAGACATATAATAGTAAAGAGCAAGTTGATACCTAAAAGTGTTAAAGCTAAGAATTGCGATTTTCAGACACTTTATGATAGATGTTATAATAGACGTTTTAATATAGGTAAATTGGAAGATTATATAAATTCTACAGAATTTGTTAGAATGGAGGATGGAATAAGGCAAGCATTAACAAGTTTTTTAGAAAACCCTGTATTTAATGATGCTTTACAAGATTGGTGTATACAAGCGAAAATGGACAAGTACTCAGGTGAATTTGCTAAATATAAAGAGTTTAATAATAATAAACAATATTTCACCTATATGATATATAGAATAACTCCTATAGCTAGTATTAAATCATTCATAAAGAGGATAGTTTATTGGTTTGGAAAAAGAAGTATATTTCGATAGTTTATATTAATACCATGTGAATATTAGAGAACAAGTTTGTAGCGAGCTATAGTGTAATTTCTCATAGAAAATGTATAGACTAGCATGGAATTTAACAGTCTTTACTTATTCTGGATTATAAATGATAACATTGATCTTATTTTAAGAAGATTAGAATCAATCTTTCTATAATGAAGTGGTAATCTAAAAGTAGACACCAACCCAATTATTGTAGACATTTGCCTGGTTCTAGTTTTATTTTAGACACGAATTAATGCATGAATTTTTAATTTAATATATGTGAAGTTGACCTCCGTTGGTGAAGCATTTGTTTTGCTGGCGGAGGTTTTTTGATATTCTGAAATGCGGTCTGTGATTGGGACAGAGGATTCGGGTAGAGAATTGTAATATTGATTGATAAATAGATTATAATATGCTATTATTTAGACAAGTCGGATTGTGAAAATAATTGTTTGGATTAATTCAAGGATACATATGGTAAGGAGTAAGGTACTATGGGTAAGGTTGGGTTAATTCAGGTTGTAAAACGAAGTCCCCTTGGGGACTGGGATATTTGATGGGAGAGAGGTTGATGAGGCCTCTCTTAAAGTGTTGGGTGTGAATGCATTTTAATTATTTAAATTAATCTATAATTTCGCATGATGATATATCATGAAAATATATAATTTGATATAAGAATATATTGAAAGTAATGAAACAAAGTTTTGAGGGAGCAGGTATATGCAATGATTAATGATATTAATAAAAAAGATAATATTTTTATGCATGATGCAGTTCCGACCTGGAGTGGCTTTTTGTATCAAGGGCGTATTGCTGCATATTTGGCTGTAAAAAAAATAAATGATTTGTATAAAAGTGGTAACGAATGTGAAATTAAAAATTATAAGCTTGAAATGGAAAAATGTGAAGACATAGCAATAATATGTGATGATGGAAATGGTAGGAAATATCAATCAATTCATCAGGTTAAGAATGAAAAAAAGAATACAGTTAAAGAATATAAAAATCCATTGACTCAACTTATGTTAGAAAAGGGGTTTTGTAATAAAAATAATTATGGAATGCCAGAAGCGTATCTTCATGTAAGTAATGAAATAAAATATAAAAATATGACTTTAAAAGAAGATGTTTCAAGCTGTTTAGGAAAATGGAAAGATGATATTTTACGCTTTTACGATGAATTGAATCAGATTAATAATAGATTTAATTATAATAAAATAACTTTAAATGCTTTGATTGATGTTTTGATAAAGAATAAAGACACAATTGGTATAAATAGAAAAGAATATAAAAATAAATATAAGTATCTAGAAGAAGAGTGTCAAAATACATTAAAACTTATTGAAAGTAATAATTTAATAAATAAACAAACTTTAAAGGATGCATTAAAGGGTTTTATAGATTATTTAAATGATGAAATGTATGTAACTCAAGTAACAAAAGATGCAGAAGTCTATGAATATAAACAAGGCATAAGTTATTGTAGTGGTTCAGATATATTTGAATTTATAGTAGAACAAGTCAAACAATATAAGGGTGATCAGTGTGGATTTAGCGAAGAGCAATTTAAGTATATTGCAGATATTATCATAAATTTTGTTGAAAGTAAAATATTGGAACGGCATAAACTTATGCAAGAAAAAAAAGATTGCATTGACACACTTAAGCTAAGTGAATTTCAAAAAATTTTAGATCAATCTGTGGAAAATTATGAAGAAGAAGCAAATATTTTAACTTTAAATAGACTGTATAATGATTATTTAGAAAGATTCTGTAATACTTGTCATAGAGGAAAAAAAGATATGGAATGTACAAATTGTAAATTGCAACAAGATGAGTATAGAAAAGGATTTCTAATAAAAAATGAATTTGTAAAGTTTTGTTATAATCTTAACCCTGAATGCAATAAAAAGATTTCTAATAGAGATTGCTTGGCTTTTTTATTAAAAGAAGATGGAATGATGGAAACGGTTTTTCCAATTATAAAACAAATTGAAGATGAAAAAATTTTTGAAAAAGAAGATAAGATGCATATAAAGATTAGAAATAAAAATAAAACTGCATATGTTACAGCAATCACAAATAAAAATGTGAATAATACAGTTGAAAATATAGTAAAAGCTATGGAACAAAATGAAGAACTGGTTAAGAATATATTTGAGGCTGACCAACTTATAACAACGCGTTTACAAAAAAAGTCGGATGTATGGGATTCAAGTTGTATAAAAATAAGACCAGAGCATATTAATGAAGGAAAAAATAATGATGATAAAAGTATATATGTACCTAAAAAACCAGAATTTATAAAGGTAGATGAGTTAATTGAAGATATCTAGACTCAGTAAGTATGGATATTTAAATTATAGTTGTTGAGAAATATATATAATATTATTTTGATCGTTTTACATTAAATTAATAAAAGAAAGGATAAAAAAATATGAAACAATTTATAAATTCGCTTTTTGAAGAAAAAAACAGGATTAATTTTCAATATATGGACTATAATATGTCATTTTATTCAGAAAAATTTAGGAGTTATTATTTATTATTTTATATAAGTTCTACAGAAGAATTGGTTAGACTTTGGGAGAATTCAGGAGATATTTTTGAAAGTTTGAAATGTTGCGATGAATATCATACAGATATGGATAAAAACACTATGTGTATATATTGCTTGCAAACATCGGAAGAAGAGTATTATGCAACTGGACAAACAGGAACTATTAGTGAATTGGGCAGAAAGATAAGTATGGTGGAAGAGGATTTAAATTATTTTGCTAAACATGTTTTTATATATACTGATAAAATGCGACAGTTTGCAATTCAACATGTTGGAAATTTTGGAAATTTGTGTGAACATTATTTAAATAAAGAAAATTTTGAAAAATATAAAAATAATATTAAAACAAATTATGAATATGATTTTATAGTTAATTTATTTATCAAGATTCCATTTCTTAATTTTAGAAAGTATTATGTGAACAATCAAAAACAATTACAATATCAATCTGTAATAAATTTTGTCCAACAACAATTTAATAACAATAAAATTAATGTTAATAAGGTTCAAGAGAATGTACAAATTTTAGAAAAAATGATAAACAATGAAGATGAATTCTTTAAATGGATTGATAAACAGACGGAACAAGATTTAATTTTAAACAAATGAAAGGAAATATTAAATGAAAATACAAAAAATTGAGGCGGAAAATTTTAAATTATTTACAAGTGATTTTGATAAAATACAGGATATAGCTGATTCAGATATGATTTTATTTAACGGACCTAATGGATATGGTAAAACTAGTGTTTTTGATATTATTGAGTTTTGTTTAACAGGTGATATAAAACGTATAAGTGATTATAGTGACGAGCTTGCAATAGCAAAAAATGAAAGATTTGAAAATAAAATTTTAATTGCTGATCAATCAAAAAAATCTTTTGTAAAACTTGTACTTGAAGATGATAATAAAGAAATTGAAATATGTTATTGTTATAGTCCATCCGAAAAGAGAAAAGGTGTTTCAAAAGAAAATAATCCTCATTATATTTTTGATTGTTTTACAAGAACAATCAAATGTAATGGAGAAACAATTGAAAATGAAGAGGAATATTTTAAGAGTTTACAGTTAGATGATATAAAAGAAATTTTTGATAAATGTTGTTTCCTTTCACAAGACGAGCATTTACAATTTCTAAAAACGACAAAAAAATCGAAGGCAGAGGCGTTGGCATTTTTGTTTGACGTTCCAGAAAAATGGAAGAAGGAACAGGAAAAAGTTTCTAATCAACTGGATATTTTGGCAAATAAAAAAAAGAAAAATTGTTATCTTAACAAATTAAAAAGTGAAAAAGATATTAAAGATGAAGAAATAAAAGAACTAAAATCGAAAATCAATAAAATGAATAAAGAGTCAAATATAATTTATGAAAAACTTTTTAATGACAAAGAAATATTTTGGGATAAAGAAAATGTTGAGTTTGATGATATATCATACTTAAATGCAAAACAAGATTTAGATAACCTTTTATATTTTGCAGAGCATAAAAAAGATTGTATTAATTATAATTTTAATAGAACATACGAAAATTTGGTACAGGAGTATAATAGCAACCCTAATATATCTTATAAAGAAAATCCATTGCAATATTCATATATGTTTATTAGTCTAATAAAACAGAAACAAGATTTAGAAGAAAAATATAGAATGGGAAAAATTGCTGGGTCAATATTGCAAAATATTCAAGATAAACACTATGAAAATTTAAATTGGACTTATATTAAAGAACGAGAGTGGTTAAATGTTGATGAAATAGAGATAATTAAGAAACAGCTGGATTTAATAGAAAAATTAAAAAGAACTCAAGGAATCATTCAAAATGCTATGACTTCTTTGAGACAATCTAGAGATAATTTAATAAGAAATGCATCTGAAGCAATGAATAATGGTGTTATTTCTTCTAATAATTGCCCACTTTGTGGCGAACCATTTTCTGACAGAATTGAATTATATAGAAAAATAGAGGAAGAAACACAGTTATTAGATCAATTATCTGATAATTCTGTTATACAAATAGAAGATATAATAAAAGATATATATAATAATTATTTGAAGAAAGTTGAGAAAATAGTTCAAGAAATATTGCTTAATTCTGTTACTGATGAGACATATCAAAGATTGCAAGATGCAAAAAAATATAAAATTCAAATTTTAGAAGTTGAACATATTTTAGAAAAAATAGGAATAAGCATGAATCGAAATGTTAATGACTCAATTGAAGATGGGTATAATAATTTACTTGCTAAATTAAAAGAATCATTAATAGATATATATGAAGAGGTTAAAATTCAACTAGGAAGAAGAAAATTTATAGATTATTATGATAGATTTTTCGATAAAGAAGAACATGATTTTATTTCAATTGATATCGAAAAATTTAAAAATAAAAAAAAGTATATTGAAAATTTATATTATAATTTTTATATAGATGAAATGTCAAAAAGAAAAATAGAATTATCAAATGTTAAAACAAGAATAAATAAATTAAATAGTATTATTGAAGGATTACTAGCGTATCAGGATGCATTAAAAGTTGGTATACAAGAGTATAAAAAGAAGATTATTAGTGATATTGAACCTTTACTCCATATATACACAGCAAAAATTCTTCAACAAAAATTTAATGGTAAAAGTATTTATATTCATTCAAGTGAAAATGTTCAAGATATTCAATTTGTTAATTCAGCTCAAGATAATCAGGATATTTTATATAGTATGAGTTCAGGACAATTATCAGCGGTAGCATTATCTTTTTTACTTTGCATGAATCAGGCATATGGTGCTAATAAAGCTTGTTCTATTTTGCTTATTGATGATCCGGTGCAAACTATTGATGATGTAAACATGGTTGGATTTGTAGATATTTTGCGTTATGAATTTGGTGATAGACAAATATTTATATCAACACATGAGCAATCATTTGAATGGTTTTTGCGTTATAGATATTCAAAAGCAGAAAAGAAAGTTAATGTTTTTAATATGAAGGACATTATGTTGCAGGAAAAATAGCATAAATGCTCTGCTTTATAAGCAATTTTTTATATTAATTACACATTTGAATGATATATTAATAAATTCCAGAGAAATTGAAATATTGACTGCAATTTAATGGAACTAAGAAAAAGAGGCATTTTATAGTATTATGGCTATTATAATCTGGTTAATGGGTATAAATGCCTTTTATAGTAAATGATTTAGGTAAATATGTTGATGATAAATACAAAAATAGAACAATGATAAATGAAATGAAAGCATTTTATAACTTTGAAGATAGAATCAGAAGAATACACATTACAAAAAGAAAGGCAGTAAACGTTCCAACCCATGTACCTACAAATACCCACGAAAAATTTGATATAACCATAATAATTCAGTTGTACAAGTTGTACGATTTTTACGAATTGTACAATTCGTAAAACTATCACAAATTTTTCAGTAGGTTATAATTATTGAACGCTAAAGAGCTGGAAACACAGCACAATCTTAAAAAGTGGGCAACCATAATAAAGGAATGCCGTTCAAGTGGCATGAAGATACTTCAGTGGTAATAATTTAATATAACAGTTTTAATTTATATGTAATAATTATTCAAAGTCAGTTTAAAGCTATACAGGAATTATTGTGTTTTATATATCAATATCCTATAATATTATAAAATATTTTATATGATTTATTGACGTTTTTATGCTGCGATTAATTGCACAATAATACAAGATTTTAATAATGAATTGAATAAATGAGTTGCATCAGATGATAGATATATATACACAGAAAAGTGATTCGGGAAATTGGATTTTTCAAAATGATTTGTATTTCAATTTAAATACAGGCAATGAAGAAATGTCAAAAAAAGAGATTGATTTAATTCAGCAGATAGATGAAGCAAAGCTTACTCCAGATAAGCATATTGAAACAAAATATGGTCTTGGCACAATCCGTAATTTGTCATCTGGCTGCAAGACATTACTTAATATTGTGAAGCATCCTGATAAGGTTGTAAATGTTGAGGAATGTGGTCCCAATGTACTTAGAATCATATTTACTATGGATAATATAAAAATTTATATGTCAAGACCAACACTTTTTGACATTCCGGATGATGCAAAAATCAGATTTAATGATTCAGATATAGTTACTGGTGGCAGAGGGTATAATGCATGGTGGAGTAAGGAATATGAAAGGAGAGAAGCAGATGATTTATAGGAATATTACATTTAAAGCAGCTCCATTTTCATATGATTTGACATTTGATGATAGGATTACTCTTGTTGGTGGAGACAGTGGTACCGGCAAAACAGTACTTTATGAAATGCTTGAAGATATAAGATTGACAGATGAATATAAGGCAATCAAGCTATTTAATTACAAATCAGATGATTTTTTAGAAGCAATCAAACAGTGTAGAAATAGTTTTATTGTGATAGATAATGCAGATTGTCTGATTAATGATGATGTCAGGAGATTCATTAATTTTGAATTATCAAATCAGTATATGCTTTTCCTGCGGAATTGTGACGGACTCAACGTATCTGATAAGAGTTTTAAGGAGCTGAAGTTTGATAACAACAGAATAACATTGGAAGAGGAATTGTGATATGAAATATTTATGGACAGAGGATACCAGTGCAGGACTTCACTTCTGGAAAGATGAGAAGATGAAAATGCTGATACAGTCAGAATGCGTACAAGAAGTGATTAGAAAAGCAAAGATTAAAATGTAGAACCGCTCGCAGCATATGGTGAAGTGATGTGAATCGCTTGACTCAGGCTAAAGATATGGATGAACTTTATGAAGCAATGTGTTTGATTTTAGAAAAATTTACATTTTTATTTAAATATTGATTGCGTGATTGGAGCGTTTACTGAATACCTTGGAGTGATGTACGATTATCTTCATACAAAGCTCTATGGATTTCATGTAATTCAGGTAGATGAGACTCTTGTGTCCTTGTAAACAAAGACGGCAGAGCAGCCGGTTCTAAGAGCTTTATGTAGCACTTACTTTATACGAGAGTTGTAATACTTTCAGTTTGTATTATTATATCAGCACATAACAGATATAAATACAATGGAATAAGTGATAAATATGTTAAGCAAGCAATTGATAATACTTAAATTGCTATATTTCATTGGATTACATGATGTAGGTTAATATTATATGCTAAAAGAACAAATGTTCTTGCACTATTCATTAGAATGATATATAATAACCAATAGATAATTTGCATTATTAATGTTGACATTGGAAGTTGGTAATGGTATCATCTTAATACATTAAGAGAATATTTTTTGATGTATAGAATATATTATTATGGAACGTACTCCGGTGTCCTTCGGGCCCGGGGTCTTTTTTATTTTGGGGGGAATTTTTATGGATAAGGTATTCAAGACTTATGATGAACAAATAGCACTTTTGAATTCCAGGGGAATTGAAATATCTACTTCGATTGAAAGGAGTGACGCAAAAAAGGCGCTTCAACATTATGGGTATTATAATCTTATTAATGGATATAAAATGCCTTTTTTGGTAAATGATTTAGAAGAAAGTGCTGATGATAAATACAAAAAAGGTACAAAGATAAATGAAATAAAAGCACTTTATAACTTTGATGCAAGAATTAGAAGAATATTTTTTAAGTATATACTTTTAATTGAAACAAATATTAAAAATCTTATAGCTTATACGTTTTCTCAGGCTCATCCACAGGAAAACTATTTGGTTTATACGAATTTTAATAGGAATCTGCGGGACTCTAATAAATTAATAACTAATTTAATATCTGATATTCAACGTCAGATAAGTAGTCGTGTTTCAGATCCATGCATATCTCATTATTTAAAGGAGCATGGATATATTCCATTATGGGTGCTTAATAGTATATTAACATTAGGAACAATCAGCAATTTTTATAAGGTCATGAATCAAAAAGAAAGACAGGAGATATCCAAAATATTTAAAATACAAGATAATGAACTTGAAAATATTTTGATGTATATAACTCCTATTAGAAATTTTTGTGCACATAATAATAGACTTTATTGCTATAGAACTAAAAAGCCATTAACAGATTTGTCAATTCATGATGAGTTAAATATTCCTAGAACTTCACAGGCAAAAAATGAGTATGCATATGGAAAAAGAGACTTATTTGCTGCAGTGTTAGCTATGAAAACATTGTTATCGGATATGGATTTTAAAAAGTTTTTGAAAGAAATTAACAATGCTCTTAATATATTTCGTCCTAGAATGAGAGTGATTGAAGAAAAAGAATTATTATCATACATGGGATTTCCAGAAGACTGGCGAGAATCTCTGCTTAAGATAAAGACTGATTGTTGTGAGGGGAATGATAAGGTATAGGTTAAAAGATTAGAAATAAATTTTGATGAATTTATTTTAGGCTATTATCAAATTATGTTTAGGGAGATTAAACTTGAAGATTTCCCAGAAGAAATATCCGATTATAGTACAGAAAAGAATGATGATATTCCATTTTATATAAAAGCTATAGAAGGGGCTAACTTTAGATGGAATGATGAATTAGATGATAATATGATTGACAGATTGTTGAATCAGAATGCTCCATCATTGTTATTATCTTATTTAAGACCGATTGTGGCACAAGTAACATCTGCTTCAAAGTATGGGACATTGTCTCGGAATTAGTTATTATTGTGTTTTATATATGAATCTCCTATAATAATCGTATGAAATTAAAAAGTTTGAAATCTGAAATTTAAACCGCAAATACACGATAAAAGGAGAACCCATGAAGGAATACGATAAATATCTAAAGTTATTAAAGGATAAATATCCCACAAAACAGTCAGTTTACCGCGAACTTATTAACCTGAATGCAATTATGAATCTGCCAAAGGGAACAGAGCATTTTATGAGTGACCTTCATGGGGAATATGATGCATTTTACCATATAATTAATAATTGTTCGGGAGTAATTAGAGAGAAAGTAGCGATGCTGTATGGAGATGAACTTACTGTATATGAGCAGCAGGAGCTGTGCACTCTGATATATTATCCGAGAGAGAAGCTTTCTATACTTATGGATGAGAATAAGGTGAATGATGAATGGTACAGAAATGTACTTAACCAGCTGATTCAGATTGCAAAGCTTCTGTCTTCTAAGTACACAAGATCCAAGGTGCGAAAAGCAATGCCTGTGGATTTTGCATATATCATTGATGAACTTATTCATGCACAGAAGGATGAAGATGACAACAGGAGTGTGTACCACAGACAGATTATGGAAACAATTCTGAGCCTTCATAATGGTGATGAATTTCTTGTTGCTCTTACTGATCTGATTAAAAGACTGGCTGTGGACCATCTTCATATACTTGGGGACATATATGACAGAGGAGCACATGCAGATAAGATATTAGATCTTCTGATGGAACATCACAGCGTTGATATCCAGTGGGGAAATCATGACATATTGTGGATGGGAGTTTTTTGCGGCAATCCGGTGTGTATGGCACTTGTGGTCAGGAATAATATTAAGTACAAAACTATGTCAATTCTTGAGAATGGTTATGGAATAAGCCTAAGGTTTCTTCTACAGTTCGCAGTTAATACATATTCAGATAAAAATGTTGATGATGCAGTCTATAAAGCTATTTCTGTGATTCTATTCAAGCTTGAAGGGCAGCTTATTAAGAGACACCCGGAATACAGAATGGAAGGAAGACTTCTGCTGGATAAGATGAATCTGGATAAAGGAACAGTAAGAATAGGGGATAAGGATTATTTTCTTAATACTAATGAATTTCCAACTGTTGACATGAATAATCCATATGAGCTTACTATGGAAGAAATGTTTCTGATGGGGAGATTCAGGGCAGATTTCATTAACAGTATGGCGCTTGAGAGACATATCAATTTTCTATATGACAAAGGCAGCATTTATAAGATTCATAATGGAAATCTTCTGTTTCATGGTTGTGTGCCACTTGATGAACAAGGGGTGTTTGATGGAATTGTTGTGGATTGCAAGTCGTATTCAGGTCGTGAGTATCTTGATTATTGCGAGTCAATGGTAAGGCAGGCAAGAACCGGTGATTCAGATGCAGTTGATTTTATGTGGTTTCTGTGGAGTAATATATTATCACCAGTGACTGGAAGGTGTATCAAAACATTTGAACGAACGTTCCTCGACAAGGATAGAAATGCTGACTATAAGAAGGCAATCGAAGAGGATAAGAATCCATACTATGTTCAGTATGAAAATGAAAGAATCTGTAAAATGATTTTAAGGGAGTTTAATCTTTATAATGAGAATGCACACATTATTAATGGACATACTCCTGTCAGGACAAAAGAGGGGCAGCACCCTGTAAGGGCTGGTGGGAAACTGATTGTTATAGATGGCGGTTTCTGCGAAGGATATCATGCTGCCACAGGAATAGCTGGTTATACACTTATTTATAATTCGCATGGAATGAAGATTAAAGAACATCATCCGTTTATGAGTATTAATATGGCAATTAATAGTAATAGGGATATTGAGTCTGAATCACAGGTTGTTTATGTGGAAAAGCAGCGGGTGTTTGTAAAGGATACTGATAACGGAAAGCAGATTGCGGAGGAGATTAATGATTTAATGAATCTGCTGAAGGTGTATAATTCATAAAATATGTGTAAATATGTAAGTTATATAATTATTTCCACTTGATTTCTATCCCCAATAGAATGTAGAATTATAAGATAAACTAGATTATTATTACGAGGAGTTGCAGCATGGAAATTTATGAAATGATTGATCTGCAGGATTGTCCAAGATGTTTTGGACCTTCTATATTAGAAGAGGAAGATCACTCTTATTATGTGATGTGTATGGATTGCGGCTGCCAGTCAGCATCATTTAGGTTTGAAAATGATGAAGACAGGCTTGATGCAGCTAAAAGAACAGCAGAATTATGGAATAGCGGTAAGGTGATATTTACAGGCCGTTCGGAATAGATATTGGAGGGAGATTTTAATTTATGAAGAGCAAAGAAGAACTTTTTAATATGCCGATAGTTGAACTGAGGGAATATATGAATTCTCTTTCTAATCCGGAAATACAGGAAGTTGCAAAGATATTTGAGGAAGATGATATTGAGAGAGACCCACTTGAACTTCTTACAGCGTCGAAGCTTTTTGATTATATGAAATATGCAAATGGTTCTGTGGATATTGAGTTTTAGTTGTTTAAGATTTTGAAATGATTTTTCATACGTTGTATGAGAATAAATATTAATCAGGAGGATTATTAATGATAATAGCAGTAACATACGAGAATGGTCAGATTTTTCAGCATTTCGGACATTCTGAGAGCTTTAAGATTTATGAGACAGAAGGAAAGAATATTGTCCGTGCAGAGGTAATTGGCACTGATGGAGCTGGTCATAGCGCATTGGCAGCTGTTCTTAAGGATAAAGGTGTAGATGTTCTTATATGTGGTGGAATTGGTAACGGTGCAGTCACAGCACTTTCAGAAGCTGGAATTGATGTATATTCAGGAGCAGATGGAGAAGCAGATGCAGCAGTTGAGGCATATCTTAATGGCGATTTAACATCAGCAGGTGTTAATTGCGACCATCATCACGATCATGAAGAAGGTCATGGCTGCGGACACTGTGGAAGCCATGAAGATGAAGAGTCAGGTTGCGGACATTGTGGAAGTGATGAAGGTGAATCAGACTGTGGTAGTGGTTGTGGCGGCTGCGGCGGTGGCTGTGGTACATTTACACCATCATTTGAAGGACCTAATGTGGGAAAGAAGGTAAAGGTTCATTATAAAGGAACTCTTAATGATGGAACACAGTTTGATTCTTCTTACGACAGAGGTGAACCGCTTGAATTTACTTGTGGAGCAGGAATGATGATTCAGGGCTTTGACAAGGCTGTTGCAACAATGAATGTCGGAGACGTTATTGATGTTCATCTTATGCCAGAGGAGGCGTATGGAGAAGCCGATCCAAGAGCTTTCATAACACTGCCTATAAGTGAGCTTCCGGGTGCAGAAGAACTTAAAGTTGACGATAAGGTGTATCTTCAGAATATGTATGGACAGCCATTCCCGGCAAGGGTTGCTGCTTTAACTGATACAGATATCACATTTGACGCTAATCATGAGATGGCAGGAAAAGAACTGAATTTCAGGATTGAGCTTGTAGAAGTTTTATAATTGAATAATATTAAGATACCGGCTGGTACAGCTAAATGCAGTATCAGCCGGTTATTTTATTGTCTGGAAACAAGCTCTTTAGTCAGCCGTATCCATTCTTTCAGTTCTTTCCGGTTTTCATCTTCCTTGCGGAAGGCGGCTGAGAATGGTATACGCATGTCTGGGTCGCCAACCTGTAATATAACTGAATCAGGTGAAAGCTTCATTGAAGTAAGATAACTATTTAGTGTAAATGCAATTCCATATCCCTGTTCAGCAAGTCGGATTCCTGCGTCAATACTGCTTATCTTATAGGTAAGCTCTGGCAGGACATCAGCATAGAAAAGGGCGTCTTCTTCAAGCTGTCTTATACTCTGGTTGCTGTGCTGCAGGATGAATCTTTCTTTTCTTACATGCGCAAGATCAAGCCATGGATAGACGCATGATTCTTTAGACTCTGCAAAAGAGACAGCAGGGTGGCTTTTGGGAAGAATGGCAACAAGACAGTCTTCATATATGGTTTCATAGGAAAGTCTGGTGTTGCTCACACTGTTATATCCAAAGAACATATCAAGGTCACCGGCAAGAAGCTGCTCTTCATGGTCTGAGAGATGTCCGTCAATGGCATATACAACTGACTGTGGATACAGTCTGTTAAATGCAGTCATAACAGATGGAAAGAGAGACTCAACCTGACGTACCATGTAACCAACGCGGAGTTTAACAGCTACATTTTTGCCAATATCAATCATGCGGTCTTCAAGCTCAAAGCATTTCATAGTAATATCTCTGGCAGATTTCACGAATTCCTCGCCTGCATATGTAAGAATCATGCGGCGGCCTTTCCTTTCAAAAAGCTGTATGCCAAGTGAAGTTTCAAGCTGCTTAAGATGTATGCTCAAAGCCGGCTGCGACAAGAACAGAGCATTGGCGGCTTTGGTAAGATTTCCGTAATTAGCAATTGTAAGAACATATTGCATGTCTTTTTCAGTAATCATATGAATTCCCTTTCTAAAATAGTGCATGTTTCAATAACAATGTAATAATTATACATAATTAAAATGTATCAATCAATCGAAACTATAAATTAGATTTATACTTTCGATAAAAACATACAATTTTATTTTTAGTATGATTTATATTAAAATGTATAAAAATATAAATTTGTTATGGGAGAAAATTTCATGGAAACAAAAGCAAAGAAAAAATGGAAAACGCCACATACATTTGTAATACTTGTGGTAATTATTCTTATTGCTGCAGCGGCAACATATATTGTGCCGGCAGGTGAATTTACAAGATTTAAAGATGCAGCAACAGGCAAGACTTTAGTTGAAGCTGGAAGTTATCACAGAATAGCATCAAGTCCGCTTAATCCGTTAAAGATTCCTTCAGCAATCTATACCGGAATTGTGAAATCAGCGTCAACAATCACATTTATGCTGATAATCGGCGGAGCTTTTCAGGTAATTACATCAACAGGCGCACTTACAGCGTTATGCAAGAAGTTATCTAAGACATTTTCTAAGCACAAATATGTTGTAATTCCTGTATTTTTGACATTGTTTTCTATATTCGGATTCACAATGGGAATGTCATCAGAGGTTATGATATTCGTTCCTATCGGAATTACACTTGCGTTATTCTTAGGACTTGATAAAGTTACAGGTACAGCAATGATTGCACTCGGTGCAGCGGTTGGATTCACAGCCGGATTACTTAATCCGTTCAATGTAGGAGTTGCGCAGGATATAGCAGAATTGCAGTTGTTCTCAGGAATGGCTTACAGAGTATTTATTCTTGTTGTGCTTCTTGCTGCTACAAGTGCATACATAATCTGCTATGCAAGAAAGGTTGCAGCACATCCTGAAAAAAGCGTAATATATGGAATTCCTGAAGACCAGGAGTACACATTTGACAATGTAACAGATTCAATTACGGTAAGACAGATTGCAGTTCTTATTGTTATGGCACTTGGCTTTGGAATACTTATATATGGCCTTTCAAAGAAGGGCTGGTACTTTGAAGAAATGTCAGGTCTGTTCATATTTATGGGTGTAATATGCGGATTTATCAGCGGTTACGGTCCTAGCAGAATTGCAAGGGAATTCGGAGAAGGCGCAAAGGGCATCATAGTTGGATGTCTTATTATCGGAATTGCCCGTACAGTTGAGGTAATATTAAGTGATGCCAATATTCTTGATACTATTGTGTATGGAATTGTTAATATTGTAAATGTTATGCCAGATTCAATTAAGGCTGTCGGCATGTTCTTATGTCAGTCACTTATTAACTGCGTAATCGTGTCAGGAACAGGTCAGGCAGCAGTTACAATGCCACTTATGGTGCCGGTTTCAGATCTTGTAGGAATATCAAGACAGACATCAGTACTTGCGTTCCAGTTAGGAGACGGATTCTCTAACTCAGTACTTCCAATGTCATCATCACTTATGGGATATCTTGCTGTATCAAAGATTCCTTATAGCAAATGGCTTAAGTTCATGATGCCACTGTTCCTTATATGGACAGCACTTGGATGCCTGTTTATGCTAGGTGCATTAATGATTGGATATTAGAATTGATTAGGAGCAGATATTATGTCAGACGATATTAAGAAGCAGCTTGGAGCGGTTATCGACAGCTATAAAGAAGATTTATGCCAGATGGCAGATGAGATATTCGACCTTGCGGAGATAAGCGGGGAAGAGTACAAGACATCTGATATATTGTGCAGTTATCTTGAAAAAGAAGGATTTGTGATAGAGCGTGGAACAGGACTTGAAACAGCATTCAGGGCAACATGGGATAATGGAAGTGACGGCCCGGTGATTGGAATTCTTGTTGAATATGACGCTCTTGAAAAAATCGGACATGCGTGTGGACATCATCTTCAGGGACCTGCCGGAATAGGGGCAGCAATCGCAGTAAAGAACTGCCTTCAGGATTATCCATGCAGGCTTGTTGTGTATGGAACTCCGGCAGAGGAAACTCTTGGCGGTAAGATAATTATGCTCGATAAAGGTTATATGAAAGAGCTTGACCTTGCATTTATGTCGCATGGTTCGCCTAATACATCAGTAGATGAAAAATGTATGGCACTCGAGAATTTCGTGGTAACATTCCACGGAGTAAAAAGCCATGCTGCAATAAGTCCAGAAGAAGGACGCAGCGCACTTGATGCAGCGTTATTATCATTCCATGCAATTGAGATGTTAAGAGAGCATGTTAAAGATGACACAAGAATGCATTACACAATCCGTAATGCAGGTGGTCCTCCAAATGTAGTTCCGGACCTTACTGTTGCAGAATATACACTCCGTTCATACAGCACGAAATACCTTGATGAAGTTGTAGAGAGATTCTACAACATTTTAAAAGGAGCTGCGCTTATGACTGGAACAACATATGAGGTTCAGAGAGACCTTCCATTCAAGAGCAAGGTTGTGTGCCATAAGGTCAATGACCTGCTTATGGCAAATGCAACATATGAGAATGCCCCATCAATTGCACCACCACGCGAAAGGACTGGCTCAACAGATTTCGGCAATGTGTTATATGAAGTTCCAGGCTCATGTATAAGAATTGCATTCACAGACAAGGATGCACAGCCACATTCAGAAGCTTACCTTAAAGCAGGAAAGAGTGATGCGGCGCATAATGCCATAGTATATGCAGCAAAGATAATGGCTGATTCAATATGCGATGTTCTTGTTAATCCTGAGCTTCTTGCACAGATAAAGCAGGAGTTTGAGGTGGCAAGAGAAAAAGGCTGATGAGTGGGTTTAGCGATAATATTGAATTGAATTAATAGAGTTGTAATCAGGCGGAGGAGAAATCCAAAGCCTGATTTTTTTATAAATGAATTTAACATGACAATAACTGTCCGACCTGTCTGTTATCATATGAAAAGAGCCGTAAGTCATAATTGTGGCTGCTGGCAGAATAATAAAATCACAAGGTGGAATGTTTATGCAGAACGAACTTGAAGAATTGTATAACATGCTTGTAAGCGAGACGGATGTTATGAAAAATGTGGATGAACATATTGAGCAGCAGATTGAGCATGAACTGCAGCAGTTTCAGGAACTTGCAACGTGGGAAGATTATGAATGTGAACGGGACAAATACATGTCAGTTGCTGAGACAGCTAAGAAAGAAAGTTTCATGGCAGGTTTTAATTATGCTGTGAGATTACTTAAGGGCGCGGACAACTCGTAGAACGCGCTCTTTTTCGTCATCTGAAAAAGACTGAAGTTCCTTCATAATTTCTCTGTCAATTGCAGAATCGTCAGAAGCGTACTCACCGGATAACACATAATCTACAGTTACACCTAGTGCATTACATATATAGATAAGTGTAGGCAGGGAAACTTTCACACGGTTATTCTCAATATTGCTTATATGAGAAGTATTGACCTCAGCAGCACTGGCAACAGCGTCCTGCGGCAAACCTTTAGATAAGCGTATTTCTTTCAACTTCTTTCCAATACTTTCAAAATCAATATTCTTCATGAAATCCCCCACAATAAAGATGATAAATACAATACATATAATTGTAATATTGATTGGCTGATGATATAATTATCTACAACTAAAACAAAATTAGTCATGGACAATACATTTTAAAAAAATTTCGTTAAATAATCATACGATATGTTCAGGTTCGAATTATAAGAATTATAAATGTTATGACAAAATATAACGCTAAGACATATAATGTCCGACCTGTCTGCTATCATAATAATAAACAAAACGAAGGAGGCAGTTATGCAGGACAACAATATTGAAGATGATAGCAGTGAAGTTTATGTGTATTTGAAAAGACCATTTCTGTTCAATATCAGATACAATTCAAGAGAAATATGGAACAAGATGACGGAGGAGGACAAGGCTCCGTATATCAATTATGAAGAATTTTACGAAGAATACAGGCTTATAAGGCTAAGAAGTATAGGGTATCCGATACTTGCGGTGGTGTATCTGTTTGCAATGTCAGCAATGGTACTTTATATCATATACATGTTTACAGGTTTTAACATATTTTCATTATTTGTGTGATGTATAATTATTGAAACACATTTTTATGAAAATGTTGTATAAAAATGCAGAGAAAGTGATTTTATATTAGCATTTATTATGATAAAGTGCTAAAATATTAACAGATTAAATCGTGAATTGATGAGTGCAATCTTACAAACGACTTAAAGGAGAACTACTTATGGCAAATGACTACAATGACAAGGTAAGTCGGGTATTAAGCCTGTATCAGCGCCTGATGGAAGGGGAAGTGGTTGACAAAGAGGTGGAAGCTGCCAGATATGGCGTATCTGCCAGGTCAATCCAGCGTGATATAAGTGCAATTAATGATTTTTTTGAACAGGAAACTGAAAAGAGCGGGGTAATTAATTCAATTGAATACGACAAGAAAAAGGGCGGACATTATCTCAGCCAGATATATAAGACAAGGCTGACCAACAGCGAGATACTTGCAATATGCAAGATACTGCTGGACAGCAGGGCATTTACCAGAGAAAGGATGGAGCACATTCTCGATATACTGGTTGACCGCTGCACACCGGCAGAAGGAAAGGCAATAGTACAGGACCTTATTAAGAATGAGGAATTTCATTACATAGAACTGACGCATAAATCAGAGTTCGTTGATAAGATGTGGGATATCGGGCAGGCAATTCATCAGAACCGTTATCTTGAAATGGATTACAAAAGGACTAAAGACGGAGCAATTGTAAAACGAAGGGTAAAGCCAGTGGCAATAATGTTTTCAGAGTATTATTTCTACCTGACGGCATTTATTGAGGATGAAGATGTTAAAGCTGACTTTGATGTGATTGATGATGCATTTCCAACAATATACCGAATCGACAGGATTGCAGGCTATAAGGTTCTTGACAAGCAATTCAAGATTCCATATGGAAATCGTTTTAAAGAAGGCGAATTCAGAAAAAGAATCCAGTTCATGTATGGTGGAAAGCTTCAAAAGGTCAAATTCAAGTATAAAGGGACAAGCGTGGAAGCAGTTCTTGACAGGCTGCCAACTGCGAAGATTCTGGAAGAAAAAGATGGCGTATACACGATATCTGCAGAGGTGTTCGGCAAGGGCATTGATATGTGGCTGAGAAGCCAAGGGGATATGGTGGAAGTGATATAAGAAACAATATAAATAAGACCAATTGTCTTATATATAAATAAAAGGATAGGGGCAAGAATGGTTAATTATAATCGATTAAAAAAGGAGAATGCAAAGATAAATGAGAAAAGTCTTGTAGAAATTTATGGATGGCAGTTAGACTTAAATAAGATTGCAATTGATGCAGACAGAACAGCTAAAATTGCAAAATATTCTTCAGCGATAATTGAAGATATTGATGCTCAATTCGAGAAAGCTACAAAACTTAATAAAACAGATATTACATTTCTTCTCTTTGCAACGGCACTGCAATGTATCAGACAGTATATAATTGGGACAATTACTCAGAGGGGTGACGATAAAACAGCAGCTAAAAATACAAAAGGGCATAATGTTGAACATTCAAATAGAGTACACAGATTATATAATCCATCAATAAATGAGATAATAACTAATCCGGTTCCATTTGATGCAATATATGGTGGAAAAGATTATGGTTTAGGCATTGGTGGTGGTTTTACGCATAGAGCTAAAACAATCGGACACGATCCATTGCTTGGATGGATTTTTGGAACAATGAACATTGCGACAAGTACAGTTACAGTAAGTGATGGACTACAGTCATTTCATGTTTTGACAGGTACTGCTTCAAATGGTACAACCAGAGATAAAATTTCAAAGCATGCTGATACTTTTAAAATTCTTAATTCGTGTAAAAGTAAATTAATAGATGAAGGCGTGGAAGGAAAAGAGAAAATTGGTGTATCTCTTATGAAGGAAGCAATTCACTTGAAATCTGATATGTATTCAACTGCAAGTCTTCCACTACCAATCATTTCAACTATTTCTGTTGAGTCGGCACGAAAACTTGCAAATTACGGATTGGACATGGGAAACTTTGTGAAAGTTGGATCACAAGCAGGTTTTGCAGTTTTAATTAATTCTCTGATTGGTATGATTCATGGTCTTTATTATGATGAATCTATATACCCTAATAAGAATCTATATTCAGTAAAGACAAGAAAAATACTTAGTTATTCCAACCTGATAGCCTCAGCGAGTAATGTGATTGCGGTTGCAATAGCTGCTGCAGTGGGAGTTAGTTCTGGAAACCCGGAGGTTGTAAAGAAATCCTTAAATTACTTGGATATAGGTGGAATTATGGTTACAGTTTATAGAGTGATATCGGATCGGAATTTTATTTGTGAAGTAAAAAAAGAATTCTTAGAACAACAATGGTACAGCATAGTATTGGGAGAATAAAACACTTAGGGAGGAAATAATTCATGCGTAAGAAAAAACAAATGGAAATATACAAATGTGGAATGGAAGCCGGTGCAGCTCCTTTTGAGAAGAAATATGAAGAAACTGCTAAACAAATTCGTAAAACCAGTGGACATATTGATGAGTTGGCTCGTAACCAGCGGAAAAACAAAAAAATTGTAGATGCTATGATTGATGGAGAACAACAAAATCAGCAACGGATACAAGATCTTAATAAGATTGTAGAAACGGGAGAAAAAACACTTACAAGGTATAAACGAAAAACAGAGAACATTGAGTTAATGATGCCATCAGTTTCAACGACTTGCGGTAGTTGTGGACATCCAATAGAATCACATCAATTGGTATGTAGTTTCTGTGGTGCCTTATCAAAATCTTTTCCATATGAGCTGGTAGATTTTGATATTGAAAAGAAATGTATGGCGGAGGTTGAAGAATTGGCAAAAATTATAAAAGAATCTAATTGCAATGATGATGATTGGTTATATCAAGAGCTAGATGATAAATTTCGAAAAATGAAAAAGATTAAAAATATTGCATATAAGGCAATGAAAGATAAAGGAGAAGAAAATGCGCCAGTCTATAGAAAAATATATGGACTTACACAGAAATTTTTTTCTGATTATCGGAAAAGAAGAATTGAGATTGCTGTAGTGGGAACTGTTAAAGCTGGAAAGTCAAGTTTGATAAATGCTTTGATTGGTACTCGTTTAGCAAGTGTTGACCCGACACCAGAGACATCAATTCTGGTTAAATATCGTACCACAAGTGAAGGAAATTATTTGAAAATAAACTTTTATACGGAAGCACAATGGAATAAATTATGGAGTACTGCAAAAAATGCAACGGTTTTCAGAAATGAGTATGATAGGTTGGGAGCAGAGAATATCAAATATGAGTATCTGAATAAGCCACAGAAATATATTACATGTTCTTCAGAAGAGTTACCACGTATTATGATGGAGTGGTCAAAATCAGATGCGCCGAAGCACTTTTTTGTAAAAGAAATTGAGGTAGGTTATCAGAGTGATACAATACCACATGATGTGTTTTTAGTGGACACTCCAGGATTGAGTGATCCGGTAAGATACCGTTCTGATATAACAAGACGTTATATTAAAAGATCAGATTGGATTTTGGCATGTATAACAGGAGAAAATTTATCATGTCAGCCAGAATTTAATTTTTTAAGCAAAGTTATTTCAAATAAAGGCGGAGATGTAAGTAAAATTTTTGTAGTAGCAACAAAGAAAGATATGTTGACAAATGCTGAAGGGGAAAAGAAAGAAAAAGAGTTTTTGATTCGTTTAGGAGAATTATACAACAATGATAGTATGGCTGTTAGCAGATTTGCTTTTGTTGCGGCAGAAGTGCATTTAATGACAACGCAGGTAATTCAGGGAATTAATCTTGAACCAGAAGAGAAAAAGAAATTTAAAAAGGCATTATTAGAAATTGACGAAGATTTAGAATTCTCGGATGTGAGCAGAAAAGCTGATGACATTTTGAAATATGCAAGTGTAAATGATTTATTTGATAGAATCAATAAAGTGGTTCTCCTCAACAGAAGAAATTATATCGTGAATGGAATCATAAATGACTATATTAAGTGTATGAAAGTGATAAATGAAAATGCATCACTTTATCTGGATGATTCTAAGGCATATTTAAAGAAACTGACAGAGGATAGAGAGTACGATCAAAGTCAAATTGAAAAAATAGAACAAAGTAATCGTGATATAGAAATCTTACAAGATAAAATTAGAAAAATTCGGAGAAACTTAGAAATTGAAATAAGTGCAAATTCAGAAAATATAATCGTTAGGTAATATTGGGAGGGTTGATTATGGGATTTTTTTCTTCGTTAGGTAGAGCTTTAACAAATGTAAAGAGAGCAGCATGCAGAGGTGTTGGAAAAGTAATAGAAAAAGTTGGTGAGATTACAGGTAATATTGATATTGAGATGAAAGGTTATGAAATACAGTGCAATAACCCATATCTTGAAAAGCAAGTTGATTTAAATAGCTCATCTACATCTGTACAGGATACTATTGATGTCCATAAAATGTGTGAAGAGACGAGACAGCAGGCAGCATCACAAGCGAGAAAATATGAAGATGAAATTGTTGATAAGATTGAGGAAGATATTAATGGTTTTATCGATGCTTTATCGGAGGTCTTTCCCGACAATATTTTAGTGGAATTTGATTATGGTATTGGAGATGCGTTTGAAGATGATATTCACAATACGGTATCAGATTATGTTGCAAGGCATATTTCACAAGATTCTGAGGAATTTGTAAAAATTCTGAATATGAATGATTCCATACGAGAAGAAAAGACTGATGAATATGTGAAAAAGGTAATTAATCAAGCTTTGAATTTGCTCCACAATAAATGTAGAGATAAAAAAATAGCTGTATATCGAAAAATGTGTGATGATTTAGAAGCATATTTTATAAATGAAAAAAATATTGCTGAAAAGCTAGAAAAAAATATGAAAGAATTGCAAGAGCATAAAAACGATATGAACTATTATGAAAATCAGGCAATTGATACTGTAAAAGATATCGCATATATGGAATGTATAAGGACATTAACATATGGAAATGTGTAATGAAATAAATTATTATATAATTATTAACTAAAACTTTCCGAACTAAAATGGAATTTGTACCTTGAAAGTACAATATTTCAGCTAACAAAAGAGTGATTTATGTTGCTATAATATTCGAATGGAGTGTGTTGCACAGATATTTTGCAGTTTTGTCTCGAAATCAGCAGTAAAAGCAGTCAGCTAATCATTACTGAGTTTTAAGATTTCCTGAAAGCTTGCCATCAAGGCATACATCAGAATTCTGAAAATTCTGATGAAAGTAATGTCAGGTATTTCATCGACAAGATAGAAAAACAATTCACTAAGAAATCTCAGATTTTCATTTTCGCGTTGTTGTATTGCGAGTAACATATATTGGGCAAATACAATGGTCATATGGGCTGTTGATGCATCATACATAGTAGGGACAGTTTCAAGTTTTGTGCAAACTCCCAAAATTGATATAAGATTTTGTTAATAGTTATAAATGTGCAGAGCCGATTCTTCGAGTTCTGCACATTTCTGTATTATATATGAGTTTGTGGTTCGATATCCTGAAATTGTCTATAATGTATGGTATCAGTTTTCCATTAGAAAAGTCATAGATGAAAGTGTTGCGGGCAATGCTGAAACAACGAATGAAATTGCAACAAAAAGTGGAAATTTTTGATGAGGTTTTAGCATTTTCTTATAAATCTAAGAATGATAAGATGCGTAAAGCACCTTTGATTGATACGCGTACAGATGAACTTTTTACACCAAAGGCAAAGATGCAGGAACTGGTTGGCAACGATAAAGAAAAGTATATGGATTTGCTCGTTACGAAGAGACTTACAAAAGCTACTTCAAGAAGTTTTATTTTTTCCAGAGAACAATATCGCAGGAATTGCAGGAATGAGCTTTATATGAAACTTATTGAAAGCTTGTATATGTTTGGACATAGAGAGTTGTTTGTTATTGATACGGAGAGTATTGGTTTGATTAGTTTGAATACGCTTCCGCTTGTATTTAAATACAGAAATGAAACTTCAGAAGCAGTTGGCGGTGTGTTGCTTTCGTTAAATGGGCCGGCATTGATTCCAGAGGATACTTATGGAATTGTTGAAAATGTAATTAAGAATATGAATATTGTTCTGGAACAGTTGGTTCCGGGACTTAGAATTGGTGTTGTAGATTTAGGCTCAACAATGACTAAAGATGGGAAAATTGCCAAGCAAATCCAGCTTATATCTCTGAAGAATAACAAGCAGATTCCGTTCTGTTATGAATCAGAAGGCATAAAAAATATTGTGTCAAACTTACAGCTGTTAATTGTAGTCTATAACAATCCGTCTGTTACGGTTGCAATAGATGAATTAGATAGCGGTGTGTTTGAATATCTCCTTGGCGAAATGCTTAATATTATTTCTGAAAAGGGAAAAGGTCAGTTGATATTTACATCTCACAATCTCAGACCATTAGAAACAATTGATAAAGGATTTATTGCATTTACAACAACTAATCAGAAAAACAGATATATTCGTTTAACTAATGTTAAAGGAACTAATAATCTTAGAGACTTTTATTATAGGGATATTGTGTTGGGAGAGCAAAGCGAGCAGGTGTATAATCCTACCAATAATTTTGAGATAGCTTTAGCGTTTAGAGAGGCAGGTGAAATTGAAATATAGACAAACCTGCCAATTTGTCTGTTAGAGGAAATACAGGATAAAGAGTGGAAATAATAACTCCCCGTAAGCAAAATCAGCTTACGGGGAGTTATTATTTCCGCTTTCATATTTTATGATATTGATATGTGATAATAAATAAAAAATTTCACACCCTGGACATATGATGTCACACCTAATTGTTATCATTAGGTTACAAGGTAACAACGGCATGTACCTAAAATACATTTTAAGAGAAAATCCTTGAATTAATATTGAAGAATACAATAGAAATATATTGATTTTTTTAGATGTAAATGGTATATTGTCTACAACTAAATTTACTATAGTTGTGAATAAATCAAAGGAGAAAAGTATGGTAGGTCTTATTATTTATTTGGCGTTAGGATATTGGGCAGTTGGGGAAACTATATATAAGAATAAAATATTATTTAGTACCCAAACAGGAGGTATCTTTATTGAAAAGTTAGTTTCAGCACTTATGTTAGGGTGGATATGTATTCCGGTTGCAATTATAAAATTAATATTTTTTAGAAGATAACAATGTATGATCGATTAGACATGATATAAAACAATTTGTTACATGAAGGGAGAATGCATATGTTTTGTAAAAATTGTGGTATTGAAGTGCAGAATGGTTGGGTGAAATGTCCGAAATGTGGAACTGCAATAAGTGATGAGGTAAGAGAGCAGTTAAAGGTTACACAAAAGCCTGAAATGTACAGGACTACATGGAAAGATAGACTTAAATTCCAGCTAAAAGTCAGATTGTGTATTGGCGCTGTACTGCTTGTGATGATGGTTATAGTTATAATTATTATGGCCATTACAGAGATGTTTTAACGGTATGAAATTATAGGATGGGAGAATGCATATGTTTTGTAAAAAATGTGGAAAAGAACTAGAGGATAATGTACGTTTTTGTAATTATTGCGGGACGGAAGTTGGAAGCAATGTTGTTGAATTTAAAGGAGCATTTGGAGATAAAGAGCCTGAAAACAGTGAAAGTAGCGAGCCACAATATAAGTATGAATATGTTTCACCAGAGCAGGTGAGTCAGAAAGCTGTAGAAGAACCTGTAGAAAAGGATGTGACTATTAATATTGCAGGACATAAGATTAATGGCAGACTTATAATGAAGATTGCTGCAATAGTGGCTGCAGCATGCTTCTTTTTTCCTATGTTTACAGTGTCATGTGCAGGGGTTAATGTTGGAAGTGTAAGTATGGCTGATTTAACATTTGAAACGGAAGATACAACCCAGGACAGCTATTATGATTATTATGACTCAGATGAAGAAGAAAATGGAACTGTAGGAATGATTGTATTCCTGCTTGCACCTATTTCAGCATTTTGCATATGCATGGTAAAGAATGAAGGAAAAGGCTGGGGAAAGGAGGCAGTTGCTGCATTTGGCTCATCTGCACTTGCGTTGATAAGTCTGTATTTTGTTATTACTAATACAATGAATGACGAATATGGTGGCTATGTTCAGGCAAAACCGATGTTTTCATATTATTTGTACATAATTGCTTGCGTTATAGGTGCGGTTGTGGGAATCATGATTATTAAGGAACATCAGAAAAAGATTACTGCAAATGCTGGAACTGTACAGCATGTGGAGAAGCCTAATGTATGGGTAAAGACCGCATTATATACAGTTGGAGAAACATTTGCAATATATGTATTGTTCTTCCTGCTTAGTGCGACTTTTTAAAATGTGATATTATCCCTATGGAATTTTCAATCACATAGTAATATAATATGTAAGCCACCAGTCCTGGGAGGGGTGCTGCGAAAGCGGTACTATCGGAGTCTAGGTTCAATCACTTTATTTTTCCCGTAGAACTCGCGATAGCTGGTGGCTTTTTTATTATGATGGAGTACAGATTTAACATGGAATTACTTGATATCGTTGATGAGAATGGAAAGCCGACAGGTGAGACTGTTGAGCGAAAGACTGCACATAGTGAGGGAATCAGGCATAGAACGGCACATGTGTGGATTGTAAGAAAGTCTGACGAGGGAGCAGAGGTACTGTTGCAGAAAAGGGCTATGAATAAGGACTCATTTCCTGGAAGATATGATACTTCTTCGGCGGGACATATTCAGGCCGGTGACGAACCGGAGGAATCTGCTATAAGAGAACTGCATGAGGAACTTGGAATTAAGGCTTCTGTTGATGATTTGCAGTTTGTTGATACATTTGTAATCCAATATGAAAAAGAATTTTATGGCAAGATGTTTAAGGACAGTGAGATTGCATTTGTCTATGTATACACAAAGCCAGTCAATATAGATGAACTTACATTGCAGAAGGAAGAATTGGACGGCGTTGAGTGGTTCAACCTAGAATATGTCTATGAAGAGTGCAGAAAGCATAATCAGAAATTCTGTGCACCGGTTGGCGGCTTGGAGATTGTAAGAAGGTTTGTAAGAGGTACCGGATTATGATTTCAAGAAATATGTACAAGACAGGTGCTGTGTTAATGGCACTGGTGACAGCATTTACAGTGACAGGATTGTCAGGCTGTAAGAGCAGAACGGTGTCTAATGAAGTGACGACAGAGTATGACACACCAGATGATTATAATGATGAAAGACCGGGTGTAACATATGGAAATGTTGATGAGATAAGCTATTATTCACCCACAACCGGAAGTGAGCGCAAGGCTTGTGTATATCTTCCGAGAGATTATGATGAATCACAGAGTTATCCGGTTGTGTATCTTCTACATGGAATGAGCGGAAGTTATTCTGAATATAACAGAATTGGCGCTCTGTATGTTGCACAGAATGCAGTTGATGATTACAACAGGAATTCTGTGATTATGGTGAGTTTTACTGTATTCACAGATGCTGATGGTGGTCAGGAGTCAGACTATGATTTCTCTGAACTTACAGCAAAATATGATGCGTGTGAGTATGATGTTATTAATACTTTGATTCCTTATATTAACGAGCATTATTCTACCAGAACAGGAAGGGAGAATACGGCGATAGCAGGATATTCACTGGGTGGAAGAGAATCGCTTTTCCTGTGTTTTGCACATCCTGATGTGTTTGGATATGTAGGTGCATTTGCCCCGGTAGGAGGAGTGGTTGATACAGGAAGTGGAGAAAGAGTTTATGGAAACAAAGGATTTCTTCTGTCTGAACTTGTTAAGGATGGAGGACAGCAGCCTTTGGTTACTCTTATTGTAACTGGTGACAGTGATCCTTACTGTAAGCAGTCTGCCATTAATTATTCGGATTATATGACAAGTCATGGGATTAACCACATTTTCTATATAAGACCGGGAGCACATGAGGTCAGTGTATGGAATAATGGATTATACAATTTTATCAGAAGAATATTCTGATGCTTGAAGTTACGGCTGATATGTGAGATAATGTGCTGGGTTAGTCGGGTATAACATGCTGGCTGCCACACATAAAGACAGATTATGGAGGATTACATTATGTCAGATATACATAGCGTAGATGTTGAGGATGATCAGTTTGCATACCGTTATGATACACAGCTTCTGATTGACAGAAGAGATGAGGATTTGGATGAGGATGTTATTGCTGATTATATTACAGAGCATTTTGAAGGAAACTGCCTGATTGCAGCGGGTGATGAGGACCTAATCAAGATTCATTTCCATACTAATGAGCCATGGAAGGTACTTGAATACTGCAGCACTATTGGTGAGATATACGATATTGTTGTTGAGGATATGATTCGTCAGTCAGCTGGACTTCATGGCTGATAAGCCGCTTGTCATCAATAAACTGCCTGCCGGAGATAAAACGCTGGTCATCAATAAGCTGCCTGTCTGAGATAAATCATTCGTCATCGATAAACTGCCTGTTTGTATAAGGCAGGATTTGACGTGATACCTATAGGTAGTCGTATTGATGATAGATTTATAGGTTGAATTTCAGCGATTTTTGATATTTTAAGTGGATTTTATTATGAAATACCCATAAGATAGCATGTAAATGTTGTTTTATGGGTATTTTTTAGTTGTTTTTATTAGTTTAGGTATTTTTTTTAGGAAATATGCCTATAAGACAAGCAAAAAATATAAATTTATAGGAACATCAGGCCGTCGAGCCAGCCGACCCCAGACATTCAATACATTTGTGAAAATTCTGTTAAATAATTGACACAGATATGCCGATGAATTAAAATGTACACAAGAAGATTTAATATACTAATGATATGAATAATCTTGAATACATTTGAATGATAATGATTAAATAGATGCGGCTATTTATTATAATTGCTAAAGACGGGAGGAAGTTGCCATGAAACACAATTATAAGAGAATTACTGCATTAGCTGGTATGACAGCGTTGCTTGTTTCAATGCCGGTATCAGTATATGCAGGACAGATAAGGAACACATATACTGCTAATCTATCAAATGTTTTGGGGAGTGTTGATGTATCTGCTTTGAAGGAAAATCCAGTTGTTAAGGGAAGTAATATTGTGGTCGATTCTGATACAGATGACTGGGACGATATTACATCAAGAACAGCAGATGCTGCTGGTGTTAAGCTGTGGAAAGCAGCGGTTTCATCAGATTATTCAAAGCTTTATTTTATGTATGAAGGAACTGTTCAGACTGAATGGGACTACAGCTATATGGGAAGTAATCCTGTGAGTATTACTTATGCTGACGGAACAACGGGAATATCAGATAAGATTCAGTTTACTGGATGGAAAGACAGTGCACAGGCAAAGAATTCATGGTATGGGGATATAGAGAATTCGGAGACTGTAACTGTTAATAATGCACATGGTAATACAGCAGGACCTTATGTGGTTGAGACAGCTATTCCTTTTGATTTTTTTGCTAATTCGGATTTTAAGATTACATTTGCAGGAACAACTGTAGATATTAAGGATATTGAAGTATTAGACGGACAGAAGGTTGAAAAAGATGATACAGAAGCTGTGTATAACGGAATTGTTATAGATGGTGAGTTTGCTGACTGGGATGCCGTTAAGAAGTATAATGCAGTATGTCCTAATGATGCACATAATGAATGTATATCTAAGACAGCTATGATGTTTGACGGTGATTATGTATATGTGTATGTGAAGGATGGAACTGGCGGTGATGCTTCAGGAGCCGGAGCTCATAGTAATGGCAGGTATTCGATAACTACAGATCTGGGTTACGAACTTGTTTTTCAGCTTGACAGCAAAGGATATGTTAATGGTGTAGACGGTGTTGACTGCAGGCATGTTGGTAATCAGTGGGAAATAGCAGTTCCTAAGAGTGCCCTGCCAGCTTATAACAAGACAATATCATTTGGATTATACAGGTCAGAGCCTTTTATATCAGGAACTGCCAATATTAAAGATGATGGATCTTCGGATGATAAGATAATATACGATATCAGGTATGACGGATTGTATGGTGACTGGGAATATTATCCACACACAACGATTCAGTATTCTACAGCCGGAACACATCATAATATGGTTGATTCTGCAGGAGCATTATTCAGTAATGAAAGTACTGTTCTTGGACATGTGTATACAACTATGCCGGAGCATCTTAATGAAGCTGGAGGAGAGTTTACACAGGCAGTGACATTTAAATTTAATGACAGCTATAATCAGGTATTATATCCAAGATTTGTAACAGTTGACGAACAGGGAAATATTAACTGGAACCCTAAACGTGACAGACTTAGTGATGGTACATATGAATTCTATATGTTTGACACAAGTGCATGGGGAACATCTAAGAATATTAATGAACTTGATGATGCAGATATATGTTATGGAAAGATGATAGTTACAGTTGGAAGCAACAGGGATGAATGTGAGTTTTATTTTGATCTTGACAAGGTTGCTCAGAAACTTGGCTGTGATGTAAGTGATTTCAAGCAGATTAGTGCACAGTTTGGAAGACTGGGACAGGAATGGATTAATACAGCAGGTGCTTCATCTGGTGCATGGCTTGGACTTTTCATATGTATAGCTGGAACATGTGGAGTAGTTGTATATAAGAAAAAGAAAGGCAGCATACAGGTATAAGCGGAATGAACCCTATTATAGTAATTGCAATTATAATAATATGGCTGTATATACTTTCTGTAACGAAGAGAGCAAAGCTTCATGCATGGAGTTTCATGTGGGGAAGTCTCGGACTGTTTGTAATTATGATGATGACGGTACAGCCATTGCTTACAATGCCTCTTGCAAGATGCGTTGCAGCAATGGCAGGTATTGTGGGAGATATAACAGGTGCATTTACAGCATACTTTAAATACGGAATTATATTTATACATACGGGTGCATCGTCAATGACACTGCTTATTGATTTTGAGTGTTCGGGAATCATTGAAATCATGGCATTTCTGTCATTACTAATATTCTTTAATGTGTATAACTGGAGTGAGAAGCTGATGATAGGAATTGGTGGCTTCTGTTACATTATGTTATGTAATGTTTTAAGAATAGTAATGATATGTCTTGCGGTGCATTTTTTAGGCATGAATGCATATTATGTATTTCATACATTTATAGGAAGAATATTCTTCTATGTACTCAGTGTGTATCTGTATTTTTATGTATTTACGAAACCACAGATTGTTAAGATGAAAGTAGGAAACTTCTCATATGGTAAAAATAATTCTTAATTCATTTCTTTTCTGGGGCGGCTGGATAATTATACCGTTTATTATGGAAATTGTTCCTGCGTTAGGAAGTGTTTTTCTTCTTATAAGAAGGAATCTGAGACATAAACTCCATAAAAAGGAACTTGAGGTTTATCCAGAGATTACGCTTATAATACCGGTATATAATTCGGCTGATACACTATATGGATGTATCAGATCTATTAATGACAGTACTTACCCGAATGACAGGATAAGAATTTTTCTTGTTAATAATAAAGGAAAAGATAATAGTTTTGATATATATGCACAGTGTCAGCAGGAATTTCCAGAACTTCTGATGCAGTGGATGAATTCTGAACAGGGAAAGTCAAGAGCACTTAATCTGGCACTTTATAACAGCGATGGAAAGTACATTATCAATCTGGATAGTGATGGAATGCTTGAGAAGAATGCACTTGTCAATATGATTACAAGATTTGAGAATGATACGGCTATTAACTGTATGACAGGCTCTATTCTTACGGTGCCTGAACAGATTATGAAATATAAAGCGGGACCGTCAAGACTGCTCCGTGAACTTGAGTTTATGGAATATGCGCAGGCTTTTCTTGCGGGAAGAAGTTATGCGTCAGAGCTTAATTCCGTGTATACATTGTCAGGTGCATTTTCAGCGTTTAGAAAATCAGCAGTTCTGAAATCATGGATGTATAACACAGATACTATCTGTGAGGATACACATATTACATTCCAGATGAGGTATCTTCAGAAAGAACGGGTTGAAGTGTGTGAGGATGCACTGTTTTTTGTTGATCCGATTGAAAATGTTAATAAACTATATACACAGAGACAGAGATGGCAGAGAGGAAGCCTTGAAGTATCCAAGATGTTTATGGACAAGTCTTTCAAGGTAAAGAACCTTTTTACTAATATAAGTGTCAAAACTCTTTTGTATGACCATACATTTGCATTTCCGAGACTTATATGGTATCTGGCACTTATATGTCTGATTGTTGTGGGTTATTCTGGGAAAACGGTTATTCTATCTACAGCAATAATATTTGGTTTATATACGCTTATCGGATATCTGTATTTTATTGTTGTAGCATATTTCCTAAGAATTAATAAGGATATAAGAAGATATTACATGAGGCACTGGTGGTGCATACTGTTTCTGCCATTTTTTAATTTTGCTGTCTTCTTTATAAGACTTGCAGGAATTATTAACAGTATTGAAACTGACAGCTCATGGAAAACAATGAATCTGTCAGAGGAATGCAGGGCATTTGCAGATGTGGTTAAAAATGATTTCAGTAAACCTGTTAATGTAATAAAGAAAGTAAGAAATGCACTTAATTATGATGTTGTAGAAGATAATAATAACAATAATCAGAGGGAAGAACATGGAAAAGAAGCTTAATAAGAAGCGTGTTAAGAAGAATAAAAAGCCAAAAAATGTGCTTGTTATCACAACTATTTATGTAATATGCTTCTCGGTTATTGCCGGAGTATTTGCATATACAAGGATTAATAAGTACGAAGAAGGAGTCCTTGAGGTGTGTGCAACACAGCAGGACGCTTATGTGCAGCTTGTTTTAGACCAGATTAATCTTAAAAGCAATCGTGATGATGAACAGATTATTAATGATATTCTTGGTACGATGAATTCATCTTCTAATAAATACTGGACATTTTCTAAGAATCAGTCAATCCTTTTTGTAAAAGATGTTCTTGAAACTAACAGGTATAAAGGTGTTACCACAGCTACATATTATGAGTCAGAGAGTGCCACGGAATTTCTTAATAATCTTCAGAATAACAGAGTTACTCATGATTTCATAGAAATTGATGGAAATAGTTATGTAGCATCAGGGGTTACATTTGAATATAAGAACCAGTCATATAAGTTGTGCCTGCTTACAGGCAGAAGTGCAATTATGGATAATAACAGTTATATGCAGATTAAGATCCAGATGGAGACTTATGTGGTGATTCTGCTTTTTGTGCTTATAATAACAGCGATGCTGCTTGCACATAAGCTAAGACGGATGCAGAAGACGATTATTGAATCTGACAAGACGATTGCAGAACTTAACAGTATGGTTTCTAAGATGAATAAGAAACTTTTAGAGAAGGATTTGCATGATACGCGCAATAATGTCTGGGATAATAGGGCAATCATGCCTTTTCTTGATAAATTAGTGGCAAGAGATATTTATCCTGTAACATTTATGCATATTGCATGTGTTGATAATAAGGAACGAACAAAGTTTATAGCAAGAGCTAATTATATTCTTGATAAAAATGTTTTAAGATTCACATATGAAGATAATGATATTGTTCTTATATTTGTTGGAATGAACAGAAAGCATTCTAAGCAGAGCCTTCAGCTTTTAATGGAAAATTCAATGAAGATAATGTATGCAATTACTATTAAGAGCAAAGCGGATGCAGATAAGTTAAGAGTTAAGTATGAAATCAGATAGAATGGGCAGGTAATATAAGGGAGGCGGAATTATGGCAGTTAATATGTACAGGGAATACAGACTGAAATTTTACCTTAATATGAGACATTATATTATCATTAATGAGGTCAAAGGTGAAACTCACCCACATACATGGGAGTTTGCACTGGATATTAAGTTTTCAAGGAATTTATTTGTTGAATTTAATATATTTGAACAGGGAATTTCGCAGTTCCTTGAAAAGTACCAGAATAAGATTCTTAATGAGGCAGAGCCGTTTGATGCAATGATGCCGACACTTGAGAATGTTACTGATTATTTTGCAGAAGAATTTTTTAAGATTATATATAAGACAGGTGGCATGCTCACAAGAATTGAGGCTAGTGAAACTCCTACAAGAAGCTATATTGTAAATATGGCGGAGCAGGAACGTAATTCAATATTGAATAAGAAAGCTGATGAAAAGATAATATCAGAGGTTATGGACGCAGTGCTGGACGATATTGTTAAGCAGTGATGTTGTTAAGACGGATTGGAGAAGAAGTTGAAAAAGAAAAATAAAGCAATTTACCTGCTGTTTCTTATGCCATTCGTGTATTTTGCAACAGCATGTTTTGTTATGTGGCTTGTAAAGACAAGTGGAATATATCCTTCTGGTTCGGATACTATGTATCATGTGTACAGAGGAGATTATGTATATAATGCGATTAAATCGGGCAACTGGTATCCTTTATATGATCCAGCATGGTATAACGGCGTGGAGATTTTAAGGTACTGGTCACCACTGCCTGCTTATGTTATGGCATTTTGCCAGTATCTTGCAGGTGGAAGCCAGTTTGGTGCATATCTTTTCTATATAGGGGGAGTGTGTTTTTTAGGTGCATGTGTATGGCCATTCATTGGAAGAGGCTTTAACAGACCATATCTGGGAGCATTTATCGGACTCATCTGGTTCTTTATGCCTAATAATCTGTATGCATTGTTTGTTGAAGGAAATCTGGCAAGAAGTCTGAGTATGATATTTCTGCCGATATTCATATATGCAGTATATAAGTATTTTGACAGCCTGAAGACAAGACAACTTTTATTCATAACATTATCGTTATTATTAATAGCAATGTGTCATGCTGGATATGCGGTGATGGTAGCAGCTGTTGCGATTATATATGGAATTATTTACTGTATACAGAACAAACGAATAATTGTTTTGTTCGATGTTATAATATCTATGGTGTTATCGTTTGTTATATATGGTATATGGCTTATTGGTGTATTCAGGATTGGAAAGTCATCTTTATATAATACTGAAAATGTGATGAATTTTTTTCAGAGTATCTGGAAATCTGTTAATCCATTACAGAGATTATTGGATAATAATGCAAGCTTTTATTTTGGTTTTGCTGTAATGTTTATAGCAATATTCGGAATTGTATTCGGATATAAGAAGTCAAGAACAGGATTTATAACCGGACTTGTAATACTTATCCTTACAACAAATGCTTCGTATATTGTGCTTAGGTATTTACCAGGAAGCCAGTATATGTGGATGTTACGATTCATTTCTATTGCAATATGCATGATACTTATAAGCTTTCTTGTGTGGGATACACTAAAGAAACCGCTGGTTATATTATTGTGCGTATTACTTGTAGCAGACGTTATTCCATCAGTAAGTCTTATTACGGGTTCGCATAATTATGCATCTCCGCAGGATAGGTTTGCATCAAAACAGAATGAAACTTTAATTGCAGAGGCACAAAATGTTACTAAACAGAGGCTTGCAGTTCTAGATGAAAGTACTTTGGAATCGACAGGTGCATGGCTGGTATCCGATTATAATAAACCTGTGTCATCATCATACGGAGCAGGAAGAGAAGCAGCTGATACAATAGATAATATTGTTAATATTAATAATGCACTTGCGAATGGAAGATTCAGATATGTGTTTGACAGATGTCTTGAACTTGGAAATGATTCAGTGCTTGTAAAATTATCTCTGCTTGAACAGTATAATGAGGATTTACAAGACTTTGAGAATGCTGCTAATGCAGTTGGTTATAAATGTATAGTGAAAAACAGTGATTACATTCTTTACCATATTGAAACACCTGACAACTGGGGAGTTATCAGCAGTTACAGGGCAGTTGCGATAGGTTCTGGGGCAGCAGCAATATCAATGCAGTTCCCTGCGGTTGAAACAGCAGATTCTGCTAATCTTAATGATTACACATATGAAGAACTGGCGGAATATAAAGAGGTGTTCCTGAATGGTTTTACATATGATGATAAAGAAACAGCAGAAGACCTTGTGCTACGCTTAAGCAGAGCAGGTGTCAAGGTGATTATATATGCCGATGGCATACCACAGGATAAGCGTACTCACAGTCAGAATTTTCTTGGCGTAACATGCAGTTCGATAACATTTCACAATGGATATCCGGATATGGATACAAGAATTGGAACGATATATCCAGATATGTTTCCTCAGGGACATACTGCATGGAATACAGTGTATCTTGATGGACTTGATACTGTGTGGGGAACTTTTTATGATAACGGATTAAATCTCGATTTTTATGGGACTGTGAAGAACGACAATATTATAATGACTGGCCTTAATCTTACATATTTCTATAGTCTGACTGATGACGTATCTGTTGGACAGTTGCTTAGTAATATGAGTGGTATATCATCAGAGGAACTTCCAGACAGAAAGATAGTTCCTTTAAAGGTGGAATACGGAAACAATGAGATTACAATTACATCTAATAATGATAATGTTAATACAACACTTGCATATCACGATATATTCAGCTCTTCATCGGATATAACACATAGGAATAATCTTATGTATGTGAATAAGGGAACAACTGTTATTAAAATGAGTTATCCGTATCTGTGGCAGGGGGCTTTAGTTAGTACTGCAGGGGTTGTGTTAATGGTTGTGTGGCTGATTGTTAAAAGAAGAAATAACAATTAATTTTACAACAAATTTGTTGACATATTTACAAAAAAGAATACTCTATATATAGAAAATGTATGGAGGTGGTAAATGTGGCAATAGCAGCTAATATTCTACAATGTCTGATTCCAATTTCTCAATTTAATAAAGGTCAGGCTTCAAAGATATTTGACAGACTTCATGATGAAAAGGAGCTGATTGTTTTGAAGAATAATCAGCCATCAGCAGTTATTCTGTCACCAGAGGGATATACAAGACTAACGGAGATTGAAGAGGATTATTATCTTCTGGTTGAAGCTAATAAGCGCATTGAAGATAATGGCAATAAAAAAACGGTTTCTATGGATTATGTTATGAGAAATCTTGGTATAGACGAAAAAGAGCTTGAAAATGCGGAGGATATTGATATCGAATGATATGGGGGATTGAGTTTTTACAGGAAGCAGAGAAGGATATGAAAAGGCTCGACCATTCCGTTCAGATTCAGGTTATGAAAATAATTGTTATTTCAGCGCGTACTGATGAGCAGGTTTATAAAGAAGCATCAAAAAGAAGAAAAGAACATAATATTTAACACAAACGCACCGGGAGCATGTTAGAGATACATACTCCTGGTGCGATTCATTTATGCGCAATTAATTAAAATATTCTTACCGTATAAAAAGATATGCCGTATATCCCACATACATAAGAATACATGCAGCACCTTCCCATCTGCTCATTGTCTTCTTGGTATATGCGAAGAGAAATAATACAATTCCACTGGCAAGAAGTATGATACAGTCAATAAGTGATTCAGAAAGAACGTGAAGAGGCTGTATCGCAGCAGACATTCCTAAGATAAATAATATATTAAATATGTTAGAGCCGATTGCATTGCCAAGCGCAAGTCCGCTGTCCCCTTTCCTTGTGGCAACTATAGAAGTTACAAGCTCGGGCAGGGAGGTTCCGATTGCGACTATTGTAAGACCTATGAAATTCTGGCTTACGCCAAAGTTAGCAGCTATGATGCAGGCTTTATCTACAACAAGATTACCACCGAATATTACAGCTATAAGACCACCGGCAATATAAAGCAGACTCTTAGGCAGAGGCATTATTTTACAATCCTCAGCTTCTTCCCTGTTTTTAAGTGCTGATATTATCATGCATGTGATGTAAGCTGCCATTCCGGCAAGGAGAATAATGCCTTCAATTCTTGAAAGTCTGCCATCAATAAACATAAAGCAAAGAATAGCAGTTATTATGATATTAACAGGCATATCACGCTTGAGAATGTCACGGTTAGTAGAAAATCCTGCGATAAATGCACAGATACCTACAACGACAAGACCATTAAAAATGTTAGAACCAACAACATTGCTGATTGCAATGTCATTACTGCCAGAGAGGGCAGCGTTAATACTAACAGATGCCTCAGGGGCACTGGTTCCCATTGCAACAATGGTAAGTCCTATGATAACGCTTGGTACTTTAAGGATTTTGGCAAGGGAAGAACTTCCCTCCACGAAGAAATCCGCGCCTTTTATTAATAGCACGAAACCGATGAGTAGTAACAAATATTCCATAATAAGCTCCTTTCTTGCGATAAAGGAATGGAATAATATAAAAAGAGACCTTTATCGCATCAAAAATGAATTGATAAAAGTCTCGTTAATTGTAATAATAACCGGCTGTTCAGCGTGATGACGATTACTATTGCACCGGATACGATGCTAACTACTCCCTCTTATTAACATTATACTAATATATATATATAAATGTGTCAATTAAATATTATAATTCAGATTATTTTTCACAGAGTGATATAAAATACTCATGAATTCTTGTGTCACCTGAAAGTTCAGGGTGAAATGCAAGACCAATCTGGTTATTATATTGAACAGCAACAATTCTGTCATCAACAGCTGCAAGAACATCAACATTATCATTAACTGATGAAATGTATGGTGCACGGATAAATGTCATTGGAAATTCATCAAAGCCCTTCATAGCAGCAGTTCTTACAAAGCTTCTTAACTGTCTTCCATATGCATTTCTTTTTACAGTGACAGGCAGAGTTCCAATATGTATACTGTTGTCATTGTCAATGTGTCCGGCTAAAAGAATCAGACCGGCACAGGTTGCAAGTGTTGGAAGGCCATCTGCTATTGCAGACTTAATTGTATCAAGCATATCCAGCTTTCTTAGAAGCTGTCCCTGAACAGTGCTTTCACCGCCCGGAAGGATAATTCCGTCAATACCTTCAAGGTCTTTTTTTTGACGTATTTCAACTACTTCATGTCCGATTTTTCAATAATATGTTCATGCTCAATGAATGCTCCCTGCACAGCAAGTACGCCTATTTTCATATTATCTGCCTCTTTCTTCCATGATTATCTGGATTTCACCAGGATTAATACCAACCATGGCTTCGCCCAAATCTTCTGATAATTTAGCAATAAGTGCAGCATCTGTGTAATTAGTCACAGCCTGAACGATAGCAGAAGCTCTCTTTGCAGGATTTCCAGACTTGAATATACCAGAACCTACAAATACACCTTCAGCACCTAACTGCATCATAAGTGCAGCATCTGCAGGAGTAGCAACACCGCCGGCAGCAAAGTTTACTACAGGAAGCTTTCCATTATCATGTACATAGAGAACCAGATCATATGGAACCTGTAATTGTTTTGCTTCCTCGAAAAGCTCATCATTTCGTATAGATGTTATCTTTCTGATTTCAGAATTCATCTTTCTCATGTGGCGTACAGCCTGAACAACATCCCCGGTACCAGGTTCACCCTTTGTTCTTATCATGGAAGCACCCTCATTGATTCTTCTTAAAGCTTCTCCCAAATCTCTTGCACCACATACGAAAGGTACTTTGAACTGGGTTTTATCAATATGATATATATCATCAGCAGGAGATAATACTTCGGATTCATCAATATAGTCGATCTCAATTGCCTGTAGAATCTGTGCTTCAACGAAATGACCGATACGGCATTTTGCCATAACAGGAATACTTACAGCATCCTGAATACCTTTTATCATCTTAGGGTCGCTCATACGCGAAACACCACCGGCAGCCCTGATATCAGCAGGGATTCTCTCAAGTGCCATAACAGCACACGCACCAGCGGCCTCTGCAATCTTAGCCTGCTCGGGAGTAGTAACATCCATGATTACGCCGCCCTTTAACATCTGTGCAAGACCTTTGTTTAATTCATATTGTGAATTTGTTGTCATAACTGACCTCCTTGAAAATGAATTTTATGAATTGATTTTCACATATAATATTGCACAACTGGTCATAAAGGAATATCCAATTTAATAAAAATGTCGCATGCCAGTATAAGGTCAGAATAGATCAGGAATATGGTCAGATGAAAACTGATTATAAAAAAAATGTCGAATTATGTCGTACGAAAACTGTCAGTCTGATTAGTAATCAGCAGCTTTTTGTATTATAATAGAACATATTTTAAAAATATGTAGGAGAGGGAAAGTAAGTGCGTAGGATTAAAAGTTTTTTGATTATAATATGTCTGCTAAGCATATATACAGCTTTTTTATATGGGTGTGAAAGAAAAGAAAGGTCAGACAGCCACAATAATGAGGCTGGATTGCCGGAAATAGTCATAGGAAGTGACAACTATCCGCCATATAATTATGTCGATACAGATGGCAATGCTACCGGAATTGATGTTGAGCTTGCTACGGAAGCATTTAAAAGAATGGGCTATAAGGCCAGATTCATATATATTGACTGGGAGGATAAGAAGAATCTTCTTGCTGACAGAACAATTGATTGTGCATGGGGAAGCTTTAGCATGGATGGCAGGGAGAATGAATACAGATGGGCAGGACCTTATATGATCAGCCGTCAGGTTGTTGCTGTGAATATGGAAAGTGATATATATTCTCTTGAGGATCTGGAAGGAAAGACGATTGCAGTACAGACTACAACAAGACCTGAGAAGATATTTCTTAGCAAGACTGATGAGCGTATCCCGGCTATAAGGTCATTAATAGCTTTGCAGAAAAGAGAACTTATATATCCTTTTTTAAGCAAAGGCTATGCAGATGCTCTGGCAGCTCATGAAACTGCAATATGCCAGTACATGGAAGATTATAATATTAAGTTCAGGATTCTTGACGAACCATTAGAGACAGTAGGACTGGGAGTAGCATTTGACAAAAATGATGACCGTGGGATAGAGAAGCAGCTTACAGAAATTCTTAACCAGATGAGGAATGATGGTACAGAGAAGAAGATAATCAGCAGATATATTTCTGATGCTGATAAATATCTGGAGGTGGACAGTTATGGGAAATAATACCATTACCAGAAAGAAAAGAAAAAGAATATGGCCGATTGAGATTATAGCAGGTCTGTTTATAATGATGATTGTGTTTTTTATTGCTGTAAATGTTGATATAAAAACTACACAGGAAACACTTTCAGATACTGCGCATTATATCAATGAACAGTGCAACAGCTTTACAAGACATAATCTTGCGTCAGAAACCAAGAGCCTGCTCAGGGTAATTGAAAGTGCGCAGCAGATAAAACATAATATCACATATGAACGCAGCCTTTCAGATAAAGATATATTTACAGAAGAATTTATCAAAAAGAATATGCAGGAATGTTATCTGACGGCAGTTATAATCATGGATTCAAAAGGTAATCTTATAGCACAGGAATATACAGATGAATATGGTGCAGATGAGCTTAACGAATATCTTGACAGTACTTCACTTATTGATGTTGTTGATAATACTGAAAAAACATACGCAATAAGAATTGACTGTGAAGATGGTTCATATGTTGACCTTGCAGCATGTGGTATGGCGGATTCAAGTGGGATAGTTGTTGTTTATTACCACACACCGGCAGAGTATGTTAATAATTACAATCTTTCATTTACACATATATTATCAGGTTATGATGACAGGGAAGATGGAAAGATTGTTGTTACAAAGGGAAATCAGATAATAGCGTCTAATGATGACAGTATGGTTGGTGAAGATGTTGACAAATATAATGTAATTAAGAAGATAAAGGAGACCGGTGCAAGTGGAAAAATAGTACATGCTGATAGTAACAGAAGGTGGGGCTCGCATAATTATGGTCTTATGGAACGTGGCAGAGATTATTATGTATATGTTTATATGCCGGAAAGAAATGTTTTTAAGACAACACCAAGAAATATGCAGTATACATTTGTTGCCTATATGTTTGCTGTACTGGTACTTAATATGATGCGCTGGAAAACGGTTCAGGGATATGAGCGTGAACAGTATGAAATGCAGCAGCAGTATGCAAAGACACTGCAGGAAAAAAATGAACAGCTACAGGAGGCAGTACGCCGAGAGGAAAAGGCTAATGCTGCCAAGACTGATTTCTTATCAAGAATGACACATGATATAAGGACGCCGCTTAATGGTATAATCGGATTGTTAAGAATTGATGAGAGCCATAAAGAAGATACAGATATGATTAATACTAACAGAAAGAAAATGTCAATAGCTGCTAATCATCTTTTATCACTTATTAATGACATTCTCCAGATGAGTAAGTTAGAGGATGGCCAGATTGAGCTTTCAAGAGAAATTGTGGATCTTAACAAGCTTGCAAAGGATATTATTACTATAGTTGAACAGCGTGCCTCAGATTCAGGTGTCAATCTTAAGTATGACAAGGTTGCAGGAAAAGTTATGTATCCATATGTATACGGAAGTCCTCTGCATTTACGCCAGTTATTTCTAAATATATACGCTAACTGCATCAAATATAATAAAGCAGGAGGAATGGTTTCAACATATTTTAAATGTATTGGAACACAGGATGGAATTGTTACATATGAATGGACTGTTACTGATACGGGAATTGGCATGAGTGAAGAATTTCTTGAACATATATTTGAACCATTTGTACAGGAAAAGACTGATGCCAGAAGTGTTTATCAGGGAACAGGACTTGGGATGGCTATTGTTAAGAGTCTGGTTGACAAAATGAATGGAACAATTAGTGTCACAAGCAAGGAAGGGGAAGGCTCAACATTTGTAATCAGAATTCCTTTCGAGATTGCAAGCAAAGTTGAAGAAATAACGGATGATAAGGAAAAAAGCAGTAATGATATTTCGGGAATTAAGATTCTGTTAGCAGAGGATAATGAACTTAATGCTGAGATTGCACAGACTCTTCTGGTGGATGAAGGCGCTAATGTTACTGTTGTCAGTGATGGTGAGCAGGCTGTCAGGGAATTTACAAGGTGTGCACCACATACATATGATGTGATTCTTATGGATATTATGATGCCAAAGCTTGACGGAATTGCCGCAACAAAAGCTATAAGAGATATGGAAAGACCTGATGCTGTGGAGATTCCGATAATTGCAATGACAGCCAATGCATTTGAGGAGGATGCCAGAAAATGCGTTGAAGCCGGAATGAATGCTCATCTGTCAAAACCTTTACAGATGGATGTTGTAGTTGGTACAATTGCACAGTATTATAAAAGATGATTATGCAGGATAAAGGAGTCTCTGCATAATACAATAACTGATAAAAGGGGATAGCTATGATATGTAGTAATTGTGGAGCAGATATAGGAGATAACGAGACTGCATGCCCATATTGTGGTGCTATGCAGTATGAGAATTCTGAACAGAAGTACATGAAAGACCTGTACAATCTGAATGAAGGAATGGAGAAGCTGGATAAGAATACCAGAAAATACATCATAAAAAGTACAATGAAAAGTGTAGGTATAGTATGTGCGGCAATAGCGGCAGCAGTTCTTGCCGGAAGCATGTTTGGATATGGTTCATATAAGAGTATGTATAATTCTTCACATAACAGGAAAGAGATACACAAGTCATTAGATTGGTACAATAATAATATAGGTGAACTTAATTCATTATATGAAAAGCGGGACTATGCAGGCATTTCAGAACTGACAGATAGTTATAAGGGCAGTTCAAGTGTTTTGGAAAAGTGGAGTCATTACAATTTTTTTAATATTTATGATTATTATTATAAAAGGGTGGCAGACATCTACATTATGGTTCATAAAGGCGAAAAACTGAGTGATTATCAGTTTGGAACAGGCTTTGAAAAGTCACTTGACATGATATATTTCATTAATAATAAAAACGGATATAATTACCGTAGGTATGAGGGCTGTACGGCAGAAGAAAAAGAAACTGTGGACGGCTGGGTTGCAGAAGCACAGAATTATCTTAAGAATGTTGCAAAGGCGACGGACAAAGAAATTAATGATATGCTTAATGAATTGTATCAGAATGGCTATTATGATTACAAGCTTGGAAAGAGCTATGAAGAGTCATTTTATAAAAAATATAATGAGGGAGGGAACAACTGATGAAATGTAATAATTGCGGTGCACCTATACAGATGAATCAGAAGTTCTGTCCTAATTGCGGATCACCAAATGTGGAATTTAAGAAGCATATTGATGATATGGAACAATATAATAAAAAGTTTAACAGCACACGTTCCAAAGTAATTGGTAACAGCAAATGGTTTGTGAATTATATTGCACCAATAACAGCTCTTGTTATAACAATGACTGCACTTACACTGGCTATTATTGGTAAAAATTCAATGATTGGATATGATATTGCAAAAAAAAATCAGCAGAAATATTATTCATCCCATAGTGATGAAATCCAGACAAAACTAAAGCTTCTGTTAGAAGCAGGAGACTATGCAACTCTGTACAGTATGGATTATGTGGGAGATTGTTCAATAAAGGATAATGATGATAAATATGCATGGAATGATTTTTACAATGTCGCAGGTGATTATGTGTATATAAGAAAAGGTATAATAAGTATGATGGAAAGGAATAATTCATCATATTATGGCGACGAATATATGAATACGATTTCAAGGGCTGTTGCTGATATGGAAGATATTGTCAGCAGACGTTTAAATTTATCATATCATAGTGTATCGAAAGAAAGTATTAAGTATATAAATGATATATATGAAAAATCACATGAACTGTTAAAGGCATACTGCAATCTGACAGATGAGGACATAGCCGGACTTCCTGATATGTCACAGGCAGATATACTTACACTCATTACAAGGAGGAGCTTTGAATGAGAAAAAAGAAGAAATTTAATATATCACTTCTGGCTTATGTACTGTGTGCAATTATGATTATTATTATAATCCCATGTGTTTCAGATATATCAGGTGATGTATTCAGGAGTAAAGGAAGAATGTCGGGCTATGAAGAAGACAGTCTTTATAATGATTTTATAGAAAATAATTATGAAGGGCTTCTTGAAAAGACAGAATATAACACAGGCATAGGCAAAGATATTGATAAAGATACGCAGGACTACTATACATTTGCCATTGCATATAAAAAAGCTGTTGATTACAGGGTGTATGTGAATAATGGAGAAAATGAGAAAGCAGAACAGGTGGTTAAAGATATAGATAATGCACAGTTTAATAATGTGCTGTTTAAGGAAGCACTTGAAAATGTAAAAAATATATATATTAGTAACGGACTGTCACAATAATGTGTTAATGTAATTGACTTTAAAAGAAAGATAACGAAGATAAACAGAGGATGATGAAGATGAGTAACACAGGAAGGAATAATATCATGACCGACAGGGTGTCATATTATTTTAAATCCCAGTGGAATATACTTCTGATAATAACGATATCTGGTCTTATATACAATCTCGGACTTCTTGCAGGTCCGTGGTTTGAAGGAAGAATGACAGGCTGTCTTGTTAATATACTTGGTGGAAAATCAACATTTACAGATATGCTTATTCTTGTAATATGTTATGTGATTGCAATTGCAGTAGTGCAGATATCAAGGTATATAAAAAGATTCTATGTAAGAAGATTCGCTAATAATGTTAATAAGAACATGAAAGAGGTTTTGTATAACAGCCTTGTACATAAGAGCAGACCACAGTCACAGGAAGAAGGAGCGGGAGATATTCTTACCAAGGCTATCCTGGATGTTGATGATTGTGCTGAAGGGATGAGGAAGTTCACGACTGAGATATTTGATACGGGTGTTGCACTTGCAGCATATGCAGGAATGCTTCTTTTCTATGACTGGAGACTTGGGCTTATATGTATGATATTCCCGCCAATATCTTATATCATTGCAGAGAAGATGAAGGCTGTTGTACAAAAGACAGGTGCAGAATATAAGGTACAGTCAGGAAGACTTAGTGCGGCAACGCTTGAAAGAGCAGAAAATGCGGTTACATATCGTGTATATGGCTGTGAGCAGGAAAGAAAACAGGCGTATGAAGATAATCTTACAGCCTATGAAAAGTCGGCAGTAAGGGCTAATATATGGGGAACAGCATTTCCTCCGATATACAAGGTTATAGCACTTGCCGGAGTTATATTTATATTATATTTTGGAAGCAGAAATGTTCTGGGAACAGGCTGGAAAGAATGGGATATTGCTATTTTAGCTACATATGTATCATGCTTTGCAAAGCTTTCTAAGAAGTCCTCACATGCAGCAAAGCTGTTTAATGCAGTACATAAGGCACAGGTGTCATGGAAGAGAATCAAACCGCTTATGAAGCATGAAAATTATGAAGATGCGGATAACAGTGTAAAGTGTGACTCACTTGAAGTAAAAGGACTTACATTTGCTTATCCGGGAGGCCATGATATATTCGAAAATGTAACATTTGAAGCAGAAAAAGGCAGCATCATTGGTGTTACAGGTTCTGTTGCATGTGGCAAGTCAACTCTTGGAAAGGTGTTTTTATGTGAATATCCATATAAGGGGAGCATTAAGATTGCAGGCAATGAACTTTCAGAACTTGATGATGCGAAAAAGGCGGGACTTGCAGCATATCTGGGACATGATCCGGAATTGTTTAATGATACAATTAGAAACAATATTCTTATGGGTGATGATGAGGATGTGGCTAAGCTTCTTAAGGCAGTGTGCTTTGACAAAGAAGTAAATGATATGGAAAACGGACAGGACACTTATGTTGGGAATACAGGTGTGAGACTGTCAGGAGGACAGGCACAGAGACTTGCACTTGCCAGAACACTCTGCCATAAGAAGCCGTTAATTATATTAGATGATCCATTTTCAGCACTTGATAAGGACACTGAAAGAGAGGTATTTGCTAATATTAAAGAATACACCAAGGATTGTATTGTGATTCTTATTTCACACAGATTATATCTGTTCCCACAGATGGATAAGGTTATATGGATGGAGAACGGAAAAACCATAGCCGGTACACATGATGAGATTATGAATAAATGCCCACAGTATGCGGTTCTTTATAATGAACAGAAGGGAGGCGCATCTGATGAAGAATAAAAGTGTTGGCAGAGTTATATTGAACACAATAAAAGAAAAGTGGATGCTTACAGCAGGAATTGCAATTACTGTTGTTGGCGCAATTGTAATGGCACTGTTTCCACCACTTATTCTTGCAAAGATTATTGATACAGTTGCATCAGGTACAATGCCCACATTTTATATGGTTCTTATGTATTTCGGATTTCTTCTTGTAACCGGTTTTATGGAGAGTGCAAGAGAAACTTTTCTTACAGTATTCGGACAGAAGATTACACATTCATTAAGGAGTGCGTTGATGTATAAGTACAGCTGTCTTACAACAAGCGGTCTTACAAGTCAGGAGCCGGGAACTGTTGTTTCAAGATTCGTTGGTGATGCTGATACAGTTGAGAATTTGTTTACATCAGGAATTATCAGTATGTTTGCTGATGCCTGTAAGATAATAAGTATAGTTGCTGTTATATGGTTTAAGAATAAGGGACTTGCCATTGTGCTTCTTGTTATTCTTCCATTTCTGTTCATATTCACAAGAATTGTGCAGAAGAATATGCTGGCAGCACAGATTGAGAACAGAAGAGCTGTCGGAAGAGCATCAGGACATGTACCGGAGACTCTTCACAACATAAGAACAATACATACACTTGGCAAGGAAAAATATATGGCAGAAAGATACGATGAATATATATGCGAAAGTTACGCAGCAATTGAAAAAAATAATTTTTATGATGCTGTATATTCACCGGTAATTATTATTCTCAATGCAATTGTTGTTGCTGTGGTCATGCTTTTTTCAGCATCAGGTAACCAGTCAGTGCTTACATTTTTTGGCATGTCAGCAGGTACAGCAGTTGCGGTAATTAATTATATTTCACAGATATTTGCTCCTGTTGAGAGTCTTGGTATGGAGATTCAGACTATACAGTCAGCAATAGCCGGGGTACACAGAATTAATGAATTTTTCGAGATGGATGAATTCTTAATTAGAAAGGATTCATCTATCACAGAGAATACTGCCATGGAAGCTGACAGTGATGTGCTTGTTGATTTTAATAATGTAACATTCGCTTATGATGATAAAAATGTTGTTGAGAACTTAAGCTTTAGTATTAAAAAAGGCGAGCAGGTTACTCTGTCGGGAAGAACAGGTGCAGGAAAGAGTACAATATTTAAGCTCCTTCTAGGACTTTACGAGCCGGACAATGGAAGCGTATTGATTGCAGGTCAGAAGGTTACAGCTATTCCGGATAGTGGAAAGAGAAAGATATACGGATATGTTGAGCAGACTTTTCATATGGTTCCTGGAACTGTCAAAGACCAGATAACACTGTATGATGTATCAATTACTGATGAAGATGTAATTGAAGCAGCTAAGACAGCAGGTATTCATGATGCAATTATGGAACTTGACAATGGATATGATACTATATGCAAGCCGGAAGATTTCTCACAGGGACAGTGGCAGTTATTATCAATTGCAAGGGCTGCAGCAGCAAAGCCTGAACTGCTTATGCTGGATGAGATAACAGCTAATCTTGATGCTGATACTGAGAAAAATGTGCTTGATGCATTAAACAGGGTAAGCAGGAACAGGACGGTTATATCAATATCTCACAGAGCTAATGCACAAATGGGAAGAATTATAGAAATAGCTTAATTTTTCTAATGTTTCTACTGGCTTATTATGCATTAAAGAAGTATAATACCCATACAATATTATGTTCAAATGAGAAAGTTGGTATGTTTTATGAATAATAGATGGGTTAAATATTTAATGGCAGGTTCTGTTACAGTTCTTATGGTGCTGGTGATAATATTTATCATCAGGTCTGTTAAGGAGAACAGTCTTGTGGTGTCATGCCCTGATACTTTAGTTGTTGAGTATGGAAGTACTAATGATGAAGCGGATATTAATGAAACTATTAAGAAGAATGTGCTTGGAAAGAAAGATAATAAGACAGATATAGAGATTGAGGGAAATGTTGATGTCACAAAGCTTGGAAAGTATGACATTAAGATTGTTGCGTCAAGAAAGAAGAAACATATTTCTAGAAAAGTAGCAGTAAAAGTTGTGGATACTCAGGCACCTGTTATTAGTCTTTCAGGAGATACAGAGATTACCATAGAAGCCGGAAGTAATTATGAAGAAGCAGGATTTTCTGCAGTTGATAATTATGATGGTGATATTACAGATAAAGTGGAGACTTCTGCGGAGGTTGATACATATACAAAAGGTGATACTACAATTGTATATTCAGTTAAAGATTCTTCTGGTAATGAAGCATTTACAGAACGTGTTATACATGTAGAAGATACTACAGCTCCACAGATATCACTTACCGGCGGTGAGGTGTATTATATCAGGATGGGAGATACATATAATGAACCGGGGTATACAGCTGTGGATATATGTGATGGAGATGTAACTGATAAGGTATCAGTATCTGGGAATGTTGATACAGCTAATGCAGGAAAATATACAGTAACATACAATGTATCTGATAATTGTGGTAATGAATCTGAAGTGCAAAGAACTGTGAAGGTAGTTGCACCAATGTCAGATGATGCAGTTAATCCGGGTGATAAAGTTGTTTATCTGACTTTTGATGATGGCCCCGGACCATATACAGAAAAGCTGCTTGATATTCTTGACAGATATAATGTTAAGGCAACATTTTTTGTTACTAATGGAAAACCGGATTATCAGAATCTTATTGCACAAGAAGCACAGCGGGGGCATACTGTTGCAATACATTCAGCATCACATGATTATGCAAAGATATATCAGAGTGTAGATGCATATTTTGCAGATTTTGACGAGATGAATAGTATTATAACTGCACAGACTGGAAAAGCAGCAGATCTTGTAAGATTTCCAGGTGGTTCTAGTAATACAATAAGTAAGAAATACTGCTATGGCATAATGAGCCAGCTTGTATGTGCTGTTGAGGAACGTGGATTCAGATATTGTGACTGGAATGTTTCTAGTGGAGATGCAGGTGGAACAACAAGCACATCACAGGTTGTGGCTAATGTTATAGCGGGGATTAAAGGTAATAATGTATCAGTAGTTTTGCAGCATGATATAAAGAATTTCAGTGTTGATGCGGTTGAGCAGATAATACAGTGGGGGTTATCGGAAGGATACACATTTTTACCTATAATATCAACCACACCAATGTCACATCATGGCGTTAACAATTGATTTTAAAGTAACTTGAACTATATATATTAATAACTGGTGGATTTGTTATTGGTATTGTGATATAATTTTATTATATTGGAAGTACGGACGTATATGAGGAGAGAAATCGTTATGGGAGGCTGTTATCTTGGAATGGCAGGGCATGATGTGTTTAACAATAGAGTGCGTGAGATTGTGAACACTAATGAACACAGGGTTGTTCTATTAGCTCTGGACATAAGTAATTTTAAGTATATTAATGATTTTTACGGTATGGATGAAGGCGACAAGGTTATGCAGGATATTGCAGACTTTTATTTTATTAATGAACCATTGTGCCTTGCTTCACACGGAATCGGGTTTGACCAGTTCAGGGGTGCCTATAAAGCTGATAATATGACGGATGAAGATGTAGTAGAATATATTGCAAGAAAGAACCGCATTTTCGAGAAAGAATTGTCAGAAAGATATCCTCTGGTGTATCAGCATGTTTATGTTGGATTATATTTTTATGATGATCCATCACTTGATGTACGTATGGCGGTTGACCGTGCTAATCTTGCAAAGAAGTCAACAAAAGGAAGATTTGACATTCCATGTTGTGTATATTCAGCGGATAATTGCAATGAATATCTTGAACATATGGATATGTCTAATGAATTTGTGAGAGCGTGCGAGGAAGAAAGAATAGAAATTTTCCTTCAGCCTAAGATATCCGTATCGCATAATTGTGTTGCAGGTGCAGAGGCACTTGTAAGAATGAAGACAAGAGCAGGCGAGCTTGTTTCACCAGCCAGATTTGTTCCAGTGCTTGAACATACAGGAATGATAGGAAAGCTTGATGACATTATGCTTGATAAAACCTTTGCTTTCCAGAGACAATGCATTGATAAGGGAATTAAGCCTGTTCCTGTCTCGGTTAATATATCAAGGCAGAGATTTACAAGTGAAGATTTGTTAAAATATATGCTTCGGCTGCAGGATAAGTATCAGATTGATTCATCACTTGTTGAACTTGAGATACTTGAAACAATATTTATTGATGCACTGGATGCTATGATTGATGTTATTAATGCATTAAGGGCAAAGGGATTTAAGATTAATGTTGATGATTTTGGCTCGGGATATTCATCACTTAACCAGATTGCCAATATTCCTGCTGATATTATAAAATTTGACAGAGTATTTGCAAACAGGTCATTAAAGAGTAATAAAGGAAGACAGGTTATAAAGTCACTGATTGAGATGCTTAAGATGGTAGAATATGAACTTGTATTTGAGGGAGTTGAGACTAAAGAGGAACTCGATACAGTTGTTTCTTATGGTTGTGATGTTATACAGGGATTTTATTTTGACAGACCACTTCCTGCTAATGAATTTGTTAATAAATATTATACTGGCAGCAGGGAGATTACTAATGGGACATAGTACGGACATTAATGGGAATGAACATTTGCAATATATTTTTAATGACTATAAGAGTGGTATAGAACATGGGATTCTTGTTGCTAACCTTACATATGAGCTTGCTAAGAGACTTAAGCTTGATGAACGGGAATGTTATGAACTCAAGATTGCCGGAATGATGCATGATATTGGAAAACTTAAATTATCAGAATACTTATATGGCAGAAATTCGGGCGAATTATCAGTCGAAGAGATGAAATATATGAGAATGCACTCTAAAATCAGCTTTGATGTATTGAAAAATTATGATTATTCAGATAATATAATGAAAGTTGTTCTCTATCACCATGAGTGCTACGATGGAAGTGGTTATCCTGATAATCTTAAGGGGACAGATATTCCATTGGGTGCAAGAATTCTTAAGGTGACAGATGAATTTGCTGCGCTGATATCTGAACGGCCGTATAGGAAAGCATTTGACATTGATACGGCTGTGAATATTCTTATTGAAGAGATTAAGAATCTTGATATGAGAGTATTTATTGAGTTTCAGCGAATGATTCACGAGGAAGAAACATTTGAGATAATAAGAAATAGTAAGGTAGACTTAGAAAATCTTAGTCTTGAAGATATTCTATCCTTCGCAGATTAGTATTTAATTACAGGAAAGAGGTAAAGTAAGATGGCAGAGTCAATGGTTGGCTTAAAGAGATCGCACAGATGTACGGAGGTTTCATCAGCTGATATTGGTAAGAAGGTTACTGTAATGGGTTGGGTTGCCAAGAGAAGAAATCTTGGTTCACTTATTTTTGTTGATTTAAGAGACAGAAGTGGAATTCTCCAGATTCTTTTTGATGAAAATATAATTGGTAAGGAAGGCTTCGACAAGGCATATACACTTCGTAATGAATTCGTAATCGCTGTTGAGGGTGAAGTTATTAAGAGAAGCGGTGCCGTTAATGAGAATTTAAAGACAGGTGACATTGAGATTGCTGCAAAGACTTTAAGAATTCTTTCAGAGTCAGAGACACCTCCATTCCCAATAGAAGAAAATATCCAGACCAAGGAAGATATCAGACTTAAATACAGATGTCTTGATCTTAGAAGACCGGATATCCAGTCTAATATTATTATGAGAAGCAAGGTTGCAACTCTTACAAGAGCATTTCTTGCAAAGGAAGGTTTCTTAGAGATTGAAACACCTATGCTTACTAAGTCTACACCAGAGGGAGCAAGAGATTACCTTGTACCAAGCCGTATTCATCCAGGTAAGTTCTATGCACTTCCACAGTCACCACAGCTCTTTAAGCAGATGCTTATGTGTTCTGGATATGACAGATATATGCAGATTGCAAGATGCTTCAGAGATGAGGATTTAAGAGCAGACAGACAGCCTGAATTTACACAGATTGATATGGAATTATCATTCGTTGATGTTGATGATGTAATCGATGTTAATGAAAGACTTCTTGCATACCTTTTTAAGGAAGTTCTTGATGTTGATGTAAAGCTTCCAATACAGAGAATGACATGGCAGGAAGCTATGGACAGATTTGGTTCTGATAAGCCTGATTTAAGATTTGGTATGGAATTACAGAATGTATCAGATATTGTTAAGAATTGTGGCTTTGGAGTATTTACGGGAGCACTTGAGAATGGCGGTTCTGTAAGAGGAATCAACGCAAAGGGACAGGGAAGCATGCCTCGTAAGAAGATTGATGCACTTGTTGATTTTGCTAAGGGATATGGTGCAAAAGGTCTTGCTTATATTGCAATTCACGAAGATGGTTCATATAAGTCATCATTTGCAAAGTTTATGACAGAGGATCAGATGAATGCCCTTGTTAAGGCTATGGATGGTGAAGCAGGGGATCTTCTTTTATTCGCTGCTGACAGAAATAAGATTGTATGGAATGTACTAGGTGCTTTAAGAGTAGAACTTGCTGATCAGATGGGACTTCTTGATAAGTCTGATTATAAGTTTTTATGGGTAACAGAGTTTCCACAGTTTGAATGGTCAGATGAAGAAGAAAGATATGTTGCAATGCATCACCCATTCACAATGCCTATGGATGAGGATCTTGATATGCTTGAGACTAATCCTGGTGCAGTTCGTGCAAAGGCTTATGATATTGTTCTTAACGGAACAGAAATCGGTGGTGGTTCAGTAAGAATCCATCAGGCTGATGTTCAGAGCAGAATGTTCAAGGCACTTGGACTTACAGATGAAGTTGCTAATGAAAAGTTCGGATTCCTGCTTGATGCATTCAAGTATGGTGTTCCTCCACATGCAGGACTTGCTTATGGTCTTGACAGACTTGTAATGCTTATGGCTAAGAGAGATTCAATCAGAGATGTTATTGCTTTCCCTAAGGTAAAGGATGCATCCTGTCTCCTTACTAATGCACCTGATGTAGTAGACGCTAAGCAGCTTGATGAGCTTTCAATTAAGATTGAAGAAGAGAAAACTGAAGAGTAATATATAATAAAAGCCCTGCACTCATATGAAAGTGCGGGGCTTTTATTTATGATATTTATAAAAATGTTATTTAATAGTAATCTGTTCAACAGATGTATCAGCACCGCTTGTACTTACTCTGTAAAGGACCCCCTGATCTTCATAATACTGGAAAAATGTGTATTTTGATGTGCAGTGAATGTTGGTAATATTGCCTATAGCAATAGTTTCAATCTGCGTTCCATCAATATTCATCCTGTAAAGTCCGGTCATTCCATCTGTGCTTTCCACCTGAAAAAATATTTTGTTGCCATAAACATTATAATTAACGACTTTGTTTCCTTTTTCTCCATATAATAATTCAAGAGTTTTGTTAGATGTATTAAGTCTTACAAGTGAATAGTTCTTGCTTAAGTCAATGTAATATGCATAGCCGTTCTCAACATCTGCAAGATATGAATTGCAATCATATAACACAGAGGTCTTATCAGTTTTGGTATCGTAACTTAATATGTTATGTTTTCCGGCAGGATCAGAAAAATATATTGTTCCGTTATGGACGCACGCAGGTGAGTAAGGTGTGTCAGAAATTTTGGTATCTTTCTTTCCTGCAATGTCTACTTTATGAAAAGCCAGAGGTGTTGTGTCACTATAATGCTGGTAGTATAACGAGTTACCGGATAAGGCTATTGTTCCGGAAAGACTGTCGTATAATGCTTTCAGTGACTCACCGTTTAAGTCACAGCGGTAAACACCGAATAGCTGTCCCCTGAATATTGTTCCGATGGTTTCCTGCTTGAAATTATTCTTGACATAATATATGTAACTGCCACAGACATTGATTGATGCAACACTGTCATCATTCAATTTCATGGCATTAGTGCAGTCTGAATTCATTACATATAATTTGTTGTAATCGTATGGATTGGCAAAATATATTTTGTCATTGTATTCGCAGAACAAGCCTCCGTTATTGAGGTTACCTGCTGAATTGCCGATAGCATTATCGCTGTTGTATATGATGCGGCTGCTTCGGATAGATAAAAATATTGATACTGCGAGTAATAATCCTATTATGGTTATTACACTTATTGTGATGGCTTTTTTCATATGTTATCACTACTCCCTTATGAACATTATTTAAGAACATTTTCTTAAGTATAACATAAAGTACATTTATTGCATATCATTAAAAATGTGATACAATAAGAACAATACATCGCTTTAAAGAGGAGAAGTATATGTTAGATCTTAATGAAATACGAAATAATATTGATAAAATCGACAGTCAGCTTGTTGAACTGTTTGAAGAGAGAATGAAACTGACAACTGAGGTTGCAGAATATAAGATTGAGACAGGAAAGAAGGTTCTTGATCCGGCACGCGAGAAAGCTAAGTTGGAATCAGTTAAGAAGCTTGTCAGGAATCCCGATAATGTTCATGCTATTGATGACCTATTTGCACAGATTATGGCTAACTCGAGAAAGAATCAATATATGCTTCTTGAAAAGATGGGGCAGACTTTAAGAGAACCATATGAGGCAATTGATGAGATTAATAAAAAGAACTGTAAGGTTGTATATCAGGGGGTGCCGGGCGCATATTCATACGCTGCCATGATTAATTTCTTTGGTAAGGATGTTGATAATTTCAATGTTCCTACATGGAGAGAGTGCATGGAGGCAGTTAAGCTTGGAAAGGCAGATTATGCGGTACTTCCTATAGAAAATTCCAATGCCGGAATTGTTGCTGATGTGTATGATCTGTTACAGGAATATAATAATTACATAATAGCAGAAACTTATGTTAAGATTGAACATTTGTTGCTAGGACTTCCGGGAACTGACCTTGAAAATGTAACTGCTGTATATTCACATCCACAGGGACTTATGCAGTGTGACAGATTCTTAGATACTCACAAGAGCTGGCAGAGAATCAGTCAGGCTAATACAGCACTTGCGGCAAAGATGATTTTTCAGGAGCATAATAAGACTCATGTTGCTATTGCAAGTAAGGAAGCAGCAGAGCTTTATGGCCTTGATATCTTAAAGTCTGGAATTACAGACCAGGAAGGCAATACAACAAGATTTGTTATTGTTACTAATACAAGAAAGTTTGTTAAGAATGCACAGAAGATGAGTATTGTGTTTGAAACAGCTAATGAAGCAGGCACTCTATATAATCTTTTAAGTCATATTATATATAATGGACTTAATATGAATAAGATTGAATCAAGACCTATTGAAGGGAATGTTGAAGGAAAGAGATGGAATTTCCGATTCTTTGTTGATTTTGCTGGTAACATTGATGATCCAAAAGTTATGAACGCATTAAGAGGTATTGAAGAAGAAGCTGAATCTATTAAGTTGCTTGGAAACTATTAATGTGTTAGAATTATAAAGATGTCGTCAGACAATAAGCTATTATATAAGTGAGGGAATTAGAGTGAATTTAGAAGAAGCAAAGCTTAAGCTTTCAAAGTACGGTCAGGAACAGATATTAAGATATTATGATGAATTATCAGATGATGAGAAGGCAGCACTTCTTGAACAGATCGATAAGACTGATATGGAAGTTTTATCGGCAATTGAACATAAGTCTGAGCTTGTTAAGAAAGGTGAAATTACACCTCTTGGTGCAATGGAACTTGATGAGATAGAAGCTGACTATGATACATTTAAGAATACAGGTGTAGAGGCAATTAAGGCTGGCAAGGTTGGAGCAATTCTTCTTGCAGGCGGAATGGGAACAAGACTTGGTTCTGATAATCCTAAGGGAATGTATAACGTGGGAGTTAACAGGGAACTTTATATATTCGAGTGCCTTATTAATAATCTTATGGATGTTGTTAAAGAGACAGGAACATATATACATTTATTCGTTATGACTAGTGAGAAGAATAATGATGCTACAGTTTCTTTCTTTGAAGAGAAGGACTTCTTCGGATATAAGAGTGAATATGTACATTTCTTCAAGCAGGAGATGGCAGCAGCCACTGATTATGATGGTAAGATATATCTTGAAGATAAGGGAAGAATGGCTACATCACCTAATGGTAATGGTGGCTGGTATATCTCTTTAAAGAAGGCTGGATTAACAGAGGTTCTTGAGAATAACGGAATTGAGTGGCTTAATGTATTTGCTGTTGACAATGTTCTTCAGAGAATTGCAGACCCTGTATTTATCGGTGCTACAATTGAAAAGCACTGTGCAGTTGGTTCTAAGGTTGTAAGAAAGGCAGCTCCTGATGAGAAGGTTGGCGTTATGTGTCTTGAAGATGGAAAGCCTTCCATTGTTGAGTATTATGAACTTACTAAAGAGATGATGGATGCTAAGAATGCAAAGGGCGATCCAGCATATAATTTCGGTGTTATTCTTAACTATCTGTTCAGGGTTTCTGATCTTGAAAGAATTGTTGGGAAGAATCTTCCATTGCATATTGTTGAGAAGAAGATTCCATATATTGATGCGAATGGTAATCTTGTTAAGCCTGAAAAGCCTAACGGATATAAATTTGAGGGTCTTGTTCTTGATATGATTCATGAGCTTGACAGCTGTCTGCCATTCGAGGTAGTAAGAGAAAAGGAATTTGCACCAATTAAGAATGCAACAGGTGTTGATTCAGTTGAGTCAGCAAGAGAACTTCTAAAAAAGAATGGTGTTGCAATTTAGTTCTTTTTGTTGTATGTTATTAATAAGTGCTGTACAACTGGCGGAAGATGCATAAAGAGCATTGTGGGATAACCCACAGGGAGTACAGTTTATATTAAGAAAAGCCGACCGCCTGGGCAACGTTAAGCTATAAGCTGCGTTCCCAGACGGTCGTTTTTTTGCATTTGCCGCATGCGGCAAATTAGTAGTGATGGGAATAGGAGTGAAAATTCACAATCATGCTTGCATGGATTGGGGATTTTTTACGGATATTCCCATTGCTACTCGCGAAAAGAACCATGAGGAGCGAACGCAGTCATCACATTTAACAGGAGGTCAGTTATGACAATTAAGAACCTTTCAGAGGAATTATCAGGATGTGCTTATCCGGGCAGAGGAATTGTTGCCGGTATGTCAGAGGATGGTAAGAAGGCAGTTTCGGCTTATTTTATTATGGGAAGAAGCGAGAGCAGCCGTAACCGTGTATTTGTACAGGACGGAGAGGGTATCAGAACAGAAGCTTTTGACCCATCAACACTTTTAGTTGCACCAGAGCTTATTATCTATGCCCCTGTAAGAGTACTTGGCAATAATACTATAGTTACTAATGGAGACCAGACTGATACGGTTTATGATGGTCTTTCAGAAGGAAAAACATTTGAAGAATCTTTAAGAGTAAGAAAATATGAGCATGATGCACCTAACTATACACCAAGAATTTCAAGTGTGCTTCATGTTGAGAATAATAAATATTCATATGCAATGTCTATATTAAAGAGCCATAATGGTAATCCTGACATCTGTGAAAGACACACATATACATATGATGCAGCATTTGCAGGAGAAGGACATTATATCCATACATATATGGGTGATGGCAATCCACTTCCAAGCTATGAGGGAGAACCTACATGGGTTAAGATATCAGGTGATATTGAAGAATTCACACAGATGATCTGGGATAATCTTAATGCAGATAACAAGGTTTCACTTTTTGTAAGATATATTGATATTGCTACAGGTGAATACGAAACAAGAATTATTAACAAGAATGTAAAGTAATTAAGGAGAAAGAATATGAACGAATTTCAGTTAAAATACGGATGCAACCCTAATCAGAAGCCTTCAAGAATATTTATGGAAGACGGAAGTGACCTTCCTGTAGAGATTCTTAACGGCAGACCAGGATATATTAATTTTCTTGATGCATTTAACGGATACCAGCTTGTTAAGGAGTTAAAGAAAGCTACAGGACTTCCAGCAGCTACATCTTTCAAGCATGTATCTCCAGCAGGTGCTGCAGTAGGACTTCCTCTTACAGATGTTGAGAAGAAGATTTATTGGGTTGACGAAGCAATCGGAGAATTAAGCCCAATCGCATGTGCATACGCAAGAGCAAGAGGTGCAGACAGAATGTCATCTTTCGGTGATTTCATATCATTATCAGATGTATGTGATGTTGCTACAGCAAAGCTTATCCAGCATGAGGTTTCAGATGGTATTGTTGCACCTGACTATGAGCCGGAGGCACTTGAGATATTAAAGGCTAAGAAGAAGGGTAACTACAATATCATTAAGATTGACCCTGAGTATAAGCCTGAACCAATCGAGAGAAAGCAGGTGTTTGGTGTAACATTTGAACAGGGAAGAAATGAGTTTGTTATTGATAAGGAACTTTTATCAAATGTTGTAACAGAGAATAAGGATATTCCAGAGTCTGCTAAGATTGATATGATTATTGCACTTATAACACTTAAGTATACACAGTCTAATTCTGTATGCTATGTAAAGAATGGACAGGCAATCGGTATCGGAGCAGGTCAGCAGTCAAGAATCCATTGTACAAGACTTGCAGGTCAGAAGGCTGATAACTGGTATCTCCGCCAGAATCCAAAGGTCCTTAATCTTCCATTTAAGGAAGGCGTAGGCCGTGCTGACAGAGACAATGCAATTGACCTTTATATTGGTGATGAGTATGAAGATATTCTCAATGACTGGGAGAGAGTATTCACAGAGAAACCATCTGTATTTACAACAGAGGAAAAGAAGGAATGGCTTGCAGGCAATACTGATGTAACAATCGGTTCAGATGCATTCTTCCCATTTGGAGATAATATAGAAAGAGCTTATAAGTCTGGTGTTAAGTATGTAGCACAGCCTGGTGGTTCTGTAAGAGATGATCAGGTTATAGAAACAGCCAATAAGCGTGGAATGGCTATGTGCTTTACAGGAATGAGATTGTTCCATCATTAATACGGAGCCAGTACATAAAAATGTTGATAATTACTCATATTCATTGACTTTAGAGGTCTTATTTGTTAAAATTTACTCAATTAATACATGTAACAATTGAAAAAGAGGTGGTTTAAGCATGAAGATTCAAGATTTTGCTGATATGGAGAAATTTGAATCAATTATGTCTGACTGGGCTGTGGCAACAGGATTAGCCACGGTTGCAGTTGGAGCTGATGGGAAGTATATTTCCGAATGTTACAACTTTACAGATTTCTGTATGAAGCTTACCAGAGGAAGTAAGGAAGGATGCAGAAGATGTGAAAAATGTGATGCTGAAGGACAAGGTGTATATCATTGCCATGCTGGACTTGTGGATTTTGGTATTCCGCTTAAGTTAAGCGATGGTACAGTGCTTGGCTCTGTAATCGGAGGTCAGGTTTTACCTGAGCATCCAGATGAAGAGAAATTCAGAGGCGTTGCAAGAGAACTGGGTATTAATGAGGATGAGTATATTGAGGCGTTAGGAAAAGTTACAGTAAGAACAGAGGCAGAGATTAATGCAGCAGCTAACCTGCTAGGAGCAGTACTTAATAATTTTATTAATTCAGAATATAATTCTAAGTACAATGGACAATTGATTACAAAGCTTACAGGTGGTGTTGAGAGCTGTGAAGAGTATGTGAGAGATATTAAGGAGAATACCAAGCAGCTTGATGGTATCCAGAGGAAGCAGAATATTCTTGCACTTAATGCATCTATTGAGGCTGCAAGAGCTGGCGAGGCGGGAAAAGGCTTTTCAGTTGTAGCATTAGAGGTAGGAAAGCTTGCTAAGAGCTGTACAGATCTTAATAACAGAATAACCTCAACTGTAGAGAATATATCTGATGTTATACATGATATGGCAGATATAGGTAAGAGATAAAGAATACCAGCGGGTAATTACATATGGCGAATGTCAACTGCAAGACGCAATTTGTTGACATTCGCCTTTTTCAGTTCTATAATCTAATAAATATTTTTCAAAAGAGGTATGTATATATGACACCATTAGAACTGGCAGAAGAGATTATTAACGGAAGAAGAATTACAAGACAGGATGATTTGACATTTTTTCTGGATTGCAATTTGGATGAACTTTGCGAAGGGGCAGACAGGATAAGAAAACATTTTGTTGGAGATAAGGTTGACTTATGTTCTATAATTAATGGAAGAAGCGGCAAATGTCCAGAGGATTGTAAGTACTGTGCACAGTCTGCACACAATCACACTGACTGTGAGGTATATGATTTTCTTCCAGAAGAGGATATTGTAAAGGCGTGTAAGCTGAATGAGTCAGAAGGTGTTGACCGTTTTTCGATTGTTACAGCTGGAAAAGCTCTTACCGGTGAGGAATTTGAAAAGGCTGTTCATGCTTATGAGACTATGAATAAAGAATGTGATATTGAGCTGTGTGCATCTATGGGATTTCTTAATGCTGAGCAGCTTCACAGACTTCATGAAGCAGGTGTTACAAGTTATCACCATAATATTGAGACTTCAAGAAGAAATTTCCCTAATATATGCACTACACATACATACGATATGAAGATTGAAACTTTAAAGCTTGTAAAAGCAGAAGGTATGTGGGCATGTTCAGGTGGTATAATAGGAATGGGCGAAGACTGGGAAGACAGACTTGATATGGCAATAAGTCTTGCGGAAGTCGGAGTTGACTCTATTCCTCTTAATGCACTTATGCCAATTAAGGGTACACCTCTTGAGAATGAGAGAAGACTTACTGAGCCTGAGATATTAAGAACAATAGCATTCTTTAGATATATTAACCCGGAGGCTGATATAAGACTTGGTGCAGGAAGAGCACTTCTTACAGGAGACGGAATCAAGGCATTTCAGTCTGGTGCGTCTGCTACTATTACAGGTAATATGCTTACTACTGTTGCATGTGCTACAATTAGAAGCGATAAGAATATGTTAAAGGAAATTGGAAGAGAGACAAAATAATGAAATTAACAAAATATTTGAAAAAAGGAATGGCTGTGTTACTTACAGCGACATTTTGTGTGGGATTATCAGCAGGGCTGACAGGCTGTGGAAAAGATACAACTAAAGAAGATTCTAAGGATATTGATACATTCAGAATAATGATTGCACCGTATCAGGATGCTGATACGCTGCTTACAGGACTTGAGCCTCTTGGCGGCATGATTAAAGATGAACTTGCTACACAGGGGTATAATGTAGGCAATGTTGAGATTACAGTAGGAACTTCTTACAGTGCAGTAGGAGAAGCTTTAAGTGCCGGAACAACAGATGCAGGATTTATTTCTGGCGGAACTTATGTTACATATGATGATGACTGTGATGTTCTGCTTACTGCACAGAGAAAAGCTATTAACAAGGATTCTCTTAATGCCAAGGACTGGAATGACGGAACGGAGGAAGCATTTACAGATAATCTTACAACATATTACCGTTCAATAATTCTTGCAGGACCAAGTACTAAGGGACAGGAGCTTGCTGCCAAGGTTAATGCAGGACAGAAGCTTACATGGGATGATTTGAATGGTGCAACATGGGCTGTAATGGGTGCTTCATCAGCATCAGGTTATATATACCCAAGTCTGTGGCTTTACAATAATTATGGTAAGCAGATAAGTGACCTTGCCAATGTCGTACAGTCTGATTCATATACAACATCTATGTCAAGACTTGCAGCAGGACAGGTTGATGTTATCGTTGGATTTGCACATATGAGAGCAAAATATGCTGCTAACTGGATGAGCAAATTTGGTGGTACAGATGATTGTTATAAACAGACTGCAGTTTTGGCAGTGACAGATCAGATAATGGATGATACAATATGTGTTAGTAAGAATTCAGATATTATGTCAGAAGGCTTTAAGAAAGCATTTGCAGATGCTTGTATTAATATAGGAAAAAGTGAAGACGGACTTAAAGTTTTGAATGTATTAAGCCATATTGGATATCAGTATGCCCAAAGCTCTGACTATGATGCAGAGCGTGCGGCGCAGAATATGTTAAAGAAATAATTCACCTTTAAGCTGTCTGGGAGGACAATATACATGTTACAGATAGACAGTGTAAGTAAATTATATAAAGGTGGAGACAAAGCCCTTGATAACATTAGTTTTTCAGTAGAACAGGGCGAATTCATATCAGTAATTGGAAAGAGTGGTGCTGGAAAGACCACTCTTTTTCGCTTGCTTAATGGAATGATTAAGCCAACTGCAGGCCGTATTATTATTAATAACCAGGATTTTACAAAGCTTAAGGGAAGAAAGAAAAGAGATATTCAGAAAACAATAGGCACTATATATCAGGATTTCTGCCTTGTTGATACAATTACCTGCTTAGACAATGTGCTTAATGGGGCATTGGCAGATAGAAATGCTTTTCAGGCACTTTTGGGTATATTCACTAAGGAACAGAAGGAATATGCAAGAAAGCAGCTTGAAGCAGTGGGATTATCTGAAAAAATGTATTCATATGCGGGAAAACTTTCTGGAGGACAGAAACAGAGAGTTGCAATTGCAAGGGCACTAATGCAGAAGCCTGATATTATTCTTGCGGATGAACCGGTTGCTTCTCTAGACCCATATAGTGCAGAACAGATTACTGATATTCTTGTACAGCTTAACAGGCAGTACAATATAACGGTTATTATGAACAGTCATTCGGTAGAGCTTGCATTGAAGAAATCGGACAGAATTATAGGAATTGCTGACGGCAGACTTGTACTTGATAAAAAGTCGTCAGAGGTAACAGATGAGAATATTGAATTCATATATGGTGGTGCGTATGAAAAGCATGAATAGAATGAAGGTTATCAGAAGAATTACTACACTGGTAATGCTTTTTATAATAATATTCTGTTTTGCTGTAACAGGCTTTGATATGAATGTGATTATAAATAGAGGCAGTCAGGCTGTATTATTCATAAAAAGAATGTTCCCACCGGATACAGGATATTGTGGTAAGGTTATAGAACCACTTATTAAGACTGTGCAGATGTCAATTGCGGGTACATTTATAGGTGCTGTGTTTGGACTTTTTACTGCATTTTTATATGCAGGCAATCTTATTAAGAAATCATATGTAAGGATTGTGGTGAGAGTTATTGTACAGTGTGTAAGAACAATACCTGTGCTTATACTTGCACTTGTAGCAACATTTATATGGGGGCTTGGTGCGGCAGCAGGAACTATTGCAATAGCTGTATCGACATGGGCTGTAATGGCAAGAATTGGTGGTGAGGATATTGAAGGCCTGACACTGAAGCCATACGAAGCAGTTACAGCTATAGGAGCAGGAAAATTTAAAGCATTTTCACGGACAGTTATTATTGAACTGCTGCCGGGATATCTTAGCAATTCACTTTATGTACTGGAAGCTAATATAAGACATGCGGCAATACTTGGCTATGTAGGTGCAGGAGGAATAGGACTACTGCTTAATGAAAAGATAAGCTGGCGTGAATACAGCAGGGTTGGAATGATTCTTGTTATGCTTTTTGTCGCAGTGCTTGTGATTGAGGGAATAAGTACATTCCTGAAAGCATATCTTGATGGACGTATTAAGAGAAATACAACTGCAAATGTGATTATAAGTGTATGTATCATGGTATTTTTTGTATACAGTCTCAGTGCAGTTAAAGATGTATCAACATCAAAGCTTGGTATTAAGGTTGTTGGTGCGATTATGCACGGAATTACACATCCGGACTGGGAATACATGTTTATGACCGGAAAGAGTGGCGTTATGTATCTTATGCTTGAAACTATTGCAATCGCAGTTGCGGGAACATGTGCCGGAGCAGTGTTTGCAGTAATACTTACATTGATTAATTCGAGAAAATTCGTTCCAGCACCTATGGCTTTTATTGGCAGGCTTGTTGTTATGGCAATAAGAACTGTACCTGTGTATGTGTATGGGCTTATATTTATAAGGGTTACTGGACCTGGCAGCTTTGCCGGAGTGCTTACAATGATGATGTGCAGTATCGGACTTCTGACAAAGAGATTCACAGTTGCAGTAGATAACTGGAATATGGCGGCATGGAATGCGTGTAAATGTGCAGGAACGGGATTTATAGCAAGATTACGGCATGTGGCGGTGCCTGAACTTAAGTTCCAGTTTAAGGATGCTGTGATGTACAGACTGGATGTGAATGTGCGGTCGGCAAGTACATTAGGACTTGTTGGAGCAGGTGGAATCGGCGCCCCACTGATTGTCTACATGAACAATTACAGATGGGACGCCGTTGGCTCAATTCTTATTGTATTGTTTGTTGTAGTTCTTCTTATAGAACTTCTTTCAAAATGTTTAAAGAGAATTCACTAAGCTTTCTTAAAACGGCTGTAGTCAATAACATATATGAAAATGTAAAGAACGATATAAAGAATTATTGCTCCGATTACATCGACTACAGAATGCTGCTTTAAAAACACGGTTGCAAGGCATATAAGGACGCAAAGGATTGAAGATAATGTCTTTGTTATTATATGTCCCTTTAAAGCTTTGCAACGCAGTAATGCAAAATTAACTGCAAGCGAGTTGTATACATGTATACTTGGAAATACATTTGTTGAAGTATCTATTGTATATAGTGCATTGATTATCTTTCCACAGAAGTTATCGGGAATATAATCAGGCCTTAATGTAAGACCATTAGGATATATCATGCATATTGTAAGAGCAAGTGACATACCGATTACAAGCGATAATGCAAACTGTAAGAATTCTTTATTATCTGCCTTAAAATACATATATATGCACGCTGCAACCACATACAAAAACCATAATACATATGGAATTATAAAATACTCACAGAAAGGTATCATATCATCAAAAGGAATATTGATGATATGAAGCCCGGGATAATCACTGTTAATAACTTTTTCAAGAGTCGAAAACCATGGAAGGTATATAAATATATATGCTGCAAAGCATATTCTCCAGCCTTTTCTTTTAAAAAAATCTTTCAATATTGTACACCTCTACATTTTTTAATATTATTAGCAAAATATTTCAAAATTATATCATTGTTGCTGAATAAATGCAATATAATAAGGTTTTGAAGGTTTACAAACCAAATAAATATGTAATATAATGATATGACACATTGGATGCAGGAGATTTATAAATGTTACATTTGAATCATTTGAAGAAAAGTTTTGGTAAGAACGAAATTCTTACTGATATTGAATATACATTTGAAGAAGGAAATATATATCCGGTTCTTGGCGGTGCAGGAGCAGGAAGAACAACTCTGTTTGAGTGTATCGCAGGAGATATTCCTGTAGACTCAGGCACTGTTGAGACTAAGGAGAAGTGCACGCTTTTCTTTGCTGCAAAGCAGAGTGTTCTGCCTATGCTTATTACAGGATATCAGTTTATCAGTATGCTCTGTGATATGAATAAGAACAGCGAAAAGCCTGAATATTATCTTGATAAAGTGAAGCTTACAGGGCTGATAAGAGACAGACATATTGCAGATTACAGTTTTGAGGAGAAGAAGAGGCTTCAGTTAGCAGCTTTTCTTATTCAGAAACCATATGTAATGATGTTTGATGAGGCGCTTGATTATTGTACTGATGAATATATTGATGATATGCTTTCAGTTCTTAACGAATATAAGAATGACCATATAATTCTTATATCAACAGGTTTGCTGGATATTGCACATAGAATATCAAAGGATGTGCTGGTTCTTAACAATGGTGAACTCAATCCTATATCACATGAAACTATGCAGATTCCAGAGATAAAAGAAGCTGTATTAGACATACTTGGGGAGGCAGACAATGAAATTATTTAGAAAGCTGTTTGCTGAGAAAATATTACGATATTATGAGGGAACAGAGGCAGGAATTAAGATGATAAAGAGTTTTCCTGTAATAAGGAAACTGGTGAAGGATGATGCTTTTGGTGAAAAATCAAAAAGCAGGGCTATCGTTGGAACTATGGCACAGATATTTATGCTTGCATGGGAATTTATAAGAAAGTTCATGTATGTAATTCTTCTTATATATGTTCCCTATACAATACTTGCATATTTCTTCCCACTAATAAGGATTCATCAGGATATTTCTATAATATATCTGTTTATAATGCTTTCAACTATATGTGGAAGTCTTGCTAATACAACAATATTTGCAATGGGTGACAGGGATTATCTTATGATTCGTGTAATGCTTGTTAGTCCGTATATGAATTTTCTGGGGAAATTTATATATAAGATAGTAACAGAATTTGTATTCTATTTTATTATACTTATAATACTTGGAGAACCGGTATTTAATGCACTTATGTTGTGCATTGTTACAGCATGTGCAAGACCTGTGGGTGAGATGATGGCAATTATAACATTTGACCATTTCAGAGGTGTGTACGAAAACAGAAGTGTCCTTAATGGCACAATAATGGCTATATGTGTAATACTTGCATATGGACTGCCTGTGCTTAATGGCAGAATTGCAGCAAGCTGGATATATGCAATACATCCGTTTGTTGTCTGTGTTATGTTTCTTGTTGGAGCAGGCGCAATGTATTTTCTGTGGTGGTATAAGTATTATCGTGTGATAATAAGAGAGGCAATGCATAATAAAAGAGAATTTTAATTAAAGCAGGAGGACGATTATGTATCAGAAAAGCAGAAGATTTCAGACAAAAATAATTACATATGCAGTTCTGGTTATATTCAGTCTTCTTGTCATAGGGGTGTTTGTATACAGCTATGTATCTAAATATCAGGAAAATAAGCTGGATATTAAATCACGTTATACATTTTCAATAAGAATTGATGATCAGTGGAATGTTGTATCTGATGATTATGTATCTGATTATGATAATGATAATGTGTCTAATTTTACTAATCCGGATATGGTGGGGCTTGGAACTAAATGGCTTGAAAAATATATCTCACAGTACAGACAGAAATATGTTCCATATTCAAAGTATATTGTAAAATCAGGTATTGATTCAGTAAGCGTGCTTGACCTTTCAAGCAATACTGTTCTGCTGTCCTTCTGGGTTATTCCGCAGAATCTTAATTCGGATTATTTTTCTTCGTGGGAAGGTATTCAGGACGACGTAAGAATAAAATGTGAGTGGGTGGTTTCATTTTATCTTGATAACAACTATGATAATACTGCGAAGCTTTATGTTACTTCAGTCATGAGTTCAGAAGACTATGGACTGAAACAGTATTATGCACAGCAGGGAATCGATTCAGGCGGAGATACAGAGATTACAAGTAATTCTAATAAGGATCAGCTTGCTAATTATTCAATAAAGGATAATTCACTTCTTGTCACTTATGATAGAGAAAAATATATTTCGGTTCCTGTATCTTATTCTTATCTGTTGTATGAGCCTAACAGTTCAACAACACTTAAAGAAGGCAGTTATATGATAACCACAGAAAAAACTGCTTTTGTGTATGGAGGAAAGACAGTTAATAACACTAAAATTCCGGTTACTGTTGTTTATTCGGATGATAAAGGTGAAAACTGGACAACATGTGAGCTTGATAAGATATATACTGCTGATTATTATTATGTAAAATTCTTTGATTCTGACAATGGTGTGATTGTCTGCGGATATGCAAAGAGTAATGATACTAATGAATCATCAAGGATATACAGTACAAGTAATGGTGGAGAAAGCTGGGATATAGTTGGAAGCGGACCGGCTACTAATATAATTAAGGGTGTTGTTTATGTGTCATCAGATGTTGGTTTTTTCTGTTATGATTACGTTGAAGGTATGGATAGTAATCTTTATAAGACAGATGATGGTGGTAAAACATTTGCAAAGGTAATGCTTGAGGAGCAGGAACTTGATAGTTCAGCTGCGAATCCACAGGGGCAGGAGACCGAAACTAAGACTGATTCCGGAAAAAACGGTGCAGATTCTTCAGAACAGTTAAGATGGAGCGATGTATATAAGGAAGCTCTTACACCAGTTGTAGATTCTACCGGAATTATAACAATATATCTTACCCAGGGCAAAAATGCTGTTTATAATGATGGAAAAACGGCGGCAAAATATCAGTCATCTGATAAAGGAAGTACGTGGAAATATATTGGTCAGGTTGAGATAAAAGATTAAATATTTATTAAAGTGTAAAAAATATTTGAATAATATAAACATGCGTGGTATTATAATTATAGCAAAAGGAATTATAATATTACGCATGTTTTTTTGATATATGCATTTTCTTATGGACATGGGACGTGAATGAGGATTATTCATAAGGAGATTGTAATATGAAAAGCAGACATGGAAAGAAAAAGCGCCTGACAGCAGCGGTTGTACTATTAGGTATACTTGTTATTGGCTGGGCGGTGATATCATATGCAGCAGAAGATGAGTATAAGGTTCATCATAATATTACTATTGATCTTGGTGGAGGAACATGTGATAAGATATATTATCAGTCGCAGATTGATAATGGAGATAATGCCGGACAATGGAATGATGATCTGAGAATTGGGGAATATCTTGCTGACCGTTATGGAGAATACCATACTATTATTGATTATAAGGCATCTGTGCCGAAAGCAGATACAGTAACATCTAATTATTATGACTGCGTAGGAGTTACACCATATCTAAGAATTGGTGCGGTAAGCAGGGATGGATATATTCTGAAAGGCTGGGAAGTTTCAGGAGACAAAGGATGGCATACTGATTATGGAAAGAATGGCATTCGGGTTGAAATAGGGGCTTATACGGAAGAAGATATTGTTATCAAAGCAATATGGGAAAGACAGACATTTACAGTTCATTATAGCGCAGGAGTTGCAGCTGACAGAGGCATTAAAGCTTATCTTCCAGATGATGAGGATGCTTATTATGGAAGAGGGGATGAACTGACAGGTTTTACTGAGGGTGCATCTGCTGATAATGGACTTATATTTACCGGATGGTCCTTTGACAGATATGGTGACTCTGGCATATTAGAACCGGAAGATCTGAGTGATTATAACAAAGATGTGACTGTCTATGCTATATGGGATTATATAATTACATTTGATAATAACACAGACGCAGAGGTTACCGGTTATATGGAGAATATTACATCAAAGCTTGGCAGCAGAATCAGACTTAAAGGAAGCAGTCTGTCAAGAAAAGGATATTATCTGTCTGGATGGAATACGAAAAGTGATGATACAGGAAAGTTTTATTCAACTATGTCTGTTGTTGACCTGACACCTGATGATAGCGGAAAGGCCGTTCTGTATGCGATATGGCAGCCGATTTTTTATGAAGTACATCTGTATTATAATAAGCCGGAAGAATCAAGTGAGATGATGAAGATTATTGATAATTCAGACTGGGACTGGTATGAGGATGAAGGTTTTTACAGCAGATTCTATACATATGATGAAGAAGATGAACTTCCGTGTGTATCGCAGCTATATAGTCTTACCGGCTGGACAGGTTTAGGCTGGGAGACAGAAGACGGCACATATGTTGAAGGCGGCGTGCCTGAGAAGCTTAATCTGGCTGATAAGCTTGGCGCAGTTGTTGATATGTCGGCTGTGTGGAAAGAGAATATGTACAATATTAATATTGATTCTAACGGTGGATATGATGCCGGTTCTACAATTATCACAGGATATGAGAAAGAGAATGAACTTCCGGATCCGCCACTAAGACCTGGATATGATTTTGATTCATGGAACACTGAAGAAGATGGAAAAGGTACAAAGTACGAAAATAAGGATGTAGTTTCGAAGCTTGTTGAAGATGATGGCGGTAATATGACAATATATGCTCAATGGAAGAAGAAGAAAAAGTTGTGTCTTAAAGTTTCTTCTAATTCATATCTTAAATCATTGATTAATCCCGCAGCAGAAGCTCTTGCAAAGAACTGGTTTGGAAAGAATAATAATACATTGGTGGAAAATATGATGAATAAGTCTGATAAAGACTGTGTTCAGGTGTGGTCAGTAAGCAGAGAAGGAATCTCAAGAACGAGATGATATAACAGAAGATTATAGATGACAGCCTCCTGTTTTGGGGGCTGTTTTTAAGGTATGTATTTTTATGCAATATATAGATAAATATTTGCTTGAAAATTACATTTAATTATGGTAACATATTGTAAAGTTTGAGAGAAAAAAGGCATTTTTGTGTCTTTTTTTTTGCGCAAAAGTCATTTTAGCGCCTCTTGGCATATGATTAAATTAAATAAACGAAAGGAATTAAGGTGGCATTCATGAAAGCATTTTTGATACTTGAAGATGGAACGGTCTTTGAAGGAACCAGCATAGGTTCGACCCGTGAAGTTATTAGTGAGATTGTCTTTAACACATCTATGACAGGATATCTGGAGGTGCTGACTGATCCTTCATACGCAGGACAGGCAGTAACAATGACATATCCTCTTATCGGTAATTACGGAGTGTGCTATAAGGATATGGAATCCCAGAAAGCATGGCCAGATGGATATATTGTACGTGAGCTTTCCAGAATGGCAAGCAACTTCAGAAATGAAGATCCTATCCAGAAATTCCTTCTTGATAATGATATCCCAGGTATTTGTGGGATTGACACAAGAGCCCTTACTAAGATATTAAGAGAAAAGGGTACTATGAACGGTATGATTACAACTAATGAGAATTATAATCTTGATGAGGTACTTCCTAAGATTAAGGAGTACAGTGTTAAGGGCGTTGTAAGAAAGGTTACATGTTCAGAAAAGTATGTTCTTCCAGGAAAAGGACCTAAGGTTGCTCTTATGGACTTTGGCGCAAAGAAGAATATTGCAAGATCACTTAATAACAGAGGCTGTGAAGTTACAGTATATCCTGCATATACTAAGGCAGAAGAGATTCTTGCAACTAATCCTGATGGAATTATGTTATCTAATGGTCCTGGAGATCCTAAGGAATGTGTAGAGATAATTGAAGAGATTAAGAAACTGTATAACAGCAATGTACCAATATTTGCAATCTGTCTTGGACATCAGCTTATGGCACTTGCTACTGGAGCTGATACTCACAGACTTAAGTACGGACACAGAGGTGCTAACCATCCTGTTAAGGATTTAAAGACTGGCAAATGTTATATATCATCACAGAACCATGGTTATGTTGTAGATGAAAGCACATTAGACAGTAAGGTTGCAGTACCTGCATTTGAGAATGTTAATGATAAGACTAATGAGGGACTTGAATATGTTGGTAAGAATATATTCACAGTACAGTTCCATCCAGAAGCCTGCGCAGGTCCACAGGATACAGCGTACCTGTTTGACAGATTTATGGATATGATGAAGAAGGAGGACTAAGAACATGCCAAAGATTGAGAGTATTAAGAAAGTATTAGTTATAGGTTCTGGTCCAATCGTTATTGGTCAGGCAGCAGAATTTGACTATGCCGGAACACAGGCATGCCGTTCTCTTAAAGAGGAAGGAATTGAAGTAGTATTGGTTAACTCTAACCCTGCTACTATCATGACAGATAAAGATATTGCTGATGAGGTATATATTGAGCCTCTTACAGTTGAAGCATTAAAGCAGATTATCTTAAAGGAAAAGCCGGACAGCATCTTACCTACACTTGGTGGACAGGCCGGACTTAACCTTGCAATGGAAATCGCTGAGACAGGATTCCTTGAGGAGCATAATGTAAAGCTTATCGGTACAACTGCACTTACAATCAAGAAGGCAGAAGACCGTCTTATGTTCAAGGAAACTATGGAAAAGATTGGTGAGCCATGTGCGCCATCACTTGTTGTTAACAACGTTGAGGATGGCGAAGCATTCGCAGCCAAGATTGGATATCCTGTAGTATTACGTCCTGCTTACACACTTGGTGGTAGCGGCGGCGGTATCGCTAAGAATGTGCAGGAATTAAGAGAAATCCTTGAGAATGGTTTAAGACTTTCAAGAGTTGGTGAAGTTTTAGTTGAGCGTTGTATCGCTGGCTGGAAGGAAATTGAATACGAAGTAATGCGTGACAGCAATGGAACATGTATTACTATCTGTAATATGGAGAATATCGACCCTGTTGGTGTTCATACAGGTGATAGTATTGTAGTAGCTCCTTCACAGACACTTTCAGATAAGGAATACCAGATGTTAAGAACATCTGCATTAAGAATTATTGATGAATTAGGCATCACAGGTGGATGTAATGTACAGTATGCACTTCATCCAGACAGTTTTGAGTACTGTGTAATCGAGGTTAACCCTCGTGTAAGCCGTTCATCAGCATTAGCTTCTAAGGCTACAGGTTATCCTATTGCTAAGGTTGCAGCTAAGATTGCACTTGGTTATACACTTGATGAGATTAAGAATGCAGTTACAGGAAAGACATATGCAAGTTTCGAGCCAGCACTTGATTACTGCGTAGTTAAGATTCCTAGACTTCCATTTGATAAGTTTATCTCAGCTAAGAGAACACTTACAACACAGATGAAGGCTACAGGTGAGGTTATGAGTATTTCTGATAACTTCGAGGGTGGTCTTATGAAGGCTATACGTTCTCTTGAACAGCATGTTGACAGCCTTATGTCATATGACTTTACAGGACTTACAGATGAAGAGCTTCTTGAAGAGCTTGCAATTGTAGATGATAGAAGAATCTGGAAGATAGCTGAAGGTTTAAGAAGACACATTTCTGCAGCCAAGATGCATGATATTACTAAGATAGACTTATGGTTTATTGATAAGCTCCAGATTATTGTTGATATGGAGAATGCTCTTAAGAGAGGACCTCTTACAGAGAGCCTTTTAAGAGAAGCTAAGAGAATTGAATTCCCTGACAATGTTATCGGCGATTTAACAGGTCACACAGAAAGAGAAATCAAGGAATTAAGAGACAAGTATAATATACATGCAGCATTTAAGATGGTTGATACATGTGCTGCAGAGTTTGCAGCTACAACACCATACTATTATTCAGTATATGGCAGTGAGAACGAAGCTGTAGAGACTAAGGATAAGAAGAAGGTTCTTGTACTTGGTTCTGGTCCAATCAGAATCGGACAGGGTATCGAGTTCGACTTCTGTTCAGTTCATTGTACATGGGCATTCAAAAAAGAAGGTTTCGAGACAGTTATTGTAAATAATAACCCAGAGACAGTTTCTACTGACTTTGATATTGCTGATAAGCTTTACTTTGAACCACTTACAGCAGAAGATGTTGAATCAATTGTAGAATTTGAGAAGCCGGACGGTGCAGTTGTACAGTTTGGTGGACAGACAGCTATCAAGCTTACAGAAGCACTTATGAAGATGGGAGTTCCTATTCTTGGAACTAAGGCCGAAGATGTAGATGCTGCTGAGGATAGAGAGCTTTTTGATGAGATTCTTGAGCAGACACAGATTCCAAGAGCTAAGGGACAGACTGTATTTACAGTTGATGAAGCTCTTAAGGCTGCCAATGAGCTTGGATATCCTGTGCTTGTAAGACCTTCATATGTACTTGGTGGACAGGGTATGCAGATTGCTGTATCTGATGAAGATGTAGTTGAATTCATGAACATCATCAACAGAATTAAGCAGGATCACCCAATCCTTGTTGATAAGTACCTTATGGGTAAGGAAATCGAAGTTGATGCTGTATGCGATGGTCAGGATATTCTTATTCCTGGTATCATGGAGCATATTGAGAGAGCCGGTATCCACTCAGGAGACAGTATTTCAGTATATCCAGCTAAGTCTATATCACCTAAGATTGTAGACATGATTGAAGATTATACAGGAAGACTTGCAAGAGCTCTTCATGTAAAGGGTATGATTAACATTCAGTTTATCGTATATAATGACCAGGTATATGTAATTGAGGTTAACCCTCGTTCAAGCCGTACAGTACCATACATCAGTAAGGTTACAGGTATTCCTATTGTTAAGCTTGCAACACAGGTTATTATCGGTAAGACAATTAAGGAATTAGGATATGAGCCGGGACTTCAGAAGGCAGCAGATTACTATGCAATTAAGATGCCTGTATTTTCATTTGAGAAGATCAGAGGAGCCGATATCAGTCTCGGACCAGAGATGAAGTCTACTGGTGAGTGTCTTGGTATATCTAAGAGTTTTGATGAGGCACTTTATAAGGCATTCGAGGGAGCTGGAATCAGACTTCCAAAACATAAACAGATTATCATGACTCTGGCAGATAAGGATAAGCAGGATGGTATTGATATTGCACAAAGATTCGAAGCATTAGGTTATAAGATATATGCTTCAAGAGGAACAGCCAAGGTTCTTAAGGAAAATGGCGTACATGCAATTCAGGTTAATAAGATTGGACAGGAAGCACCTACACTTCTTGACCTTATCTTAGAACATAAGATTGACCTTGTAATTGATACACCAGAGAATGGAATTGAGAGAGCCAAGGACGGATTCCTTATCAGAAGATATGCTATTGAGACAGGCGTTCACTGCCTTACAAGTCTTGATACAGCCCATGCACTTATATCAAGTCTTGAGCATGCATTCAATAATCAGGAATTATCTATAGTTGATATTGCCCAGATTGATAATCGTGGTAATAACTAATCTGATAATAATTAAATAATGTAATGAAAATAAGGGGTATCATATCATTTTGATATGATATCTCTTATTTTTTATGGGAATAATATAGCATGTTATTTGCATTAGTTGCAGAGTTATCTGTTATCATGCTCTTACTTTACAAAGATATTTCAACAACAAGATAAGTGAATCAAACGGGTGTATTTTAATAAAAACATAGGAAAAAGGTATGGTGTTTTTATTGACAGATAAAAAGAGGATGATATAATTCTATCTGCGAAGTTAGCGGATACTAACCTATTGACACATTAAACAGGAGATTTTTGATTATGCCACTAAATCTTGCAGATAAAAACAAAATATATATAATTCAGAGAATTGTTGGAAACAAAGATATGGTACACAGGCTTCAAAGTCTTAGATTTGTTGTGGGTAGTAAGATAAGTGTACTATCTGAAATCAATGGAAATTATGTAGTAGTTATTAAGGATATTAAAATAGGGCTTGCTAAGGAGTATGTTAAGCGTATTATAGTTGCCTGATGTAAAGGAGAGAATTATGTCTAATAGGAAATATATTAAAAGCTTACTCCTTGGAATGAGTGTCATGATGACTATATTGATAGCTATACAGATATATCTTACTGTTTATGTGCTAAAACATAACGAAATGCTTCCGAGGATTCTTTCGTGTACAGCACTGATTCTTGATATAATCATACTTGCTGTATTCTTTGTCAGTTCAAGGATAAACGCAGATGTTGACAGTATGGCTTATATAGATGTAACAGGGATTAATAACAAGCTGGCATACCAGAATCATATAATCAGACTTAATAATGCAGATGATACATTTTTAGTGGGAGTTATAATGTTTGATCTTAATAATCTGAAAAGAGTTAATGATACTCTTGGACACGAGATGGGGGACAGATATATTGAGAGCTTTTCAGCTATACTTGCAGGCGTGCAGAATGAACGTATTAGTGCGTACCGTATAGGTGGTGATGAATTCTGCGTTATTCTGGAGAAGACAAATGCAGTAGAGATACACTAGATTCTGGATAGTCTTGAAAGAAAAATAAATGTTTACAATGAAAAAACAATATTAAGATTTCATATGCCAAAGGATATGAAATAAGCACAAGAGAGCATTATTATTAGCAGTAATAGTGTTTCAGTATATGATTATAAAAATAGACAAGGATAAAAGACATGAGGCCGGACATGATAAGCTTACTGGATTATGCAATCCTGAGCATCTTATGCAGAAAATGAAAGAACTGCCAGATAAGAAAAAGAACAGACTTATCATTTATTCAGATATAGCAGAATTCAAGCTTGTTAATGAAATATTTGGAATAGAAAAAGGTAATGAAATATTGCTTAAGCGGGCAGATATAATAAAAAAACATGCGGTAGATGGATATTTATACGGAAGAGTTGGTGAAGATCATTTCGTAGTGATTGCAGATGAAGCTACATTTAATGAAGAACATCTTTATGAATGCAGGGAGACATTACAGAATGTGCTTTCTGATTCAGTATATAATGTCAGAGTCTGTTTTGGGATATACAGGACTGATAATATGAATGAATCATTATCATTTATGTGTGACAAGGCTTCATTTGCAGTAGCCTCGATTAAGGATGATACACATAGCTTTATTGCTTATTATGATGACACAATGCTTGAAGCTGCTATTAAATATAAGACAATAGTTGATGAATTTGATGATGCTATAAAAGTCAGTGAGTTCAAGATGTATCTTCAGCCACAGATCTCTGCAAAAACAAGGAGGCTTACAGGTGCAGAAGCTTTAGTAAGAAGAATAAAGCCAGATGGAACGATTGTTTCACCAATAGACTTTATACCTGTATATGAGAAGTCTGGGCTCATAAGCAGACTTGACAGATATATCTGGGAGCAGGCAGCGGCTAAGTTAGGAGAGTGGAAGAAAGTTGGTATCAATATGAGCATATCGGTAAATATATCTCCTAAGGATTTTTATTATATTGATATATTTAACACATTTGCAGGTCTTGTAAAGAAATATGATATAGAACAATCTAATCTAAAAATTGAAATCACGGAAACTACGATTATGTCAGATGTACCTAATCTGATGGGAGAGCTGGAAGAATTAAGAAAAGCAGGATTCACTATTGAAATGGATGATTTTGGAAGCGGTTATTCATCGCTTAATACATTAAAGGATATTAATGTTGATGTATTAAAGGTTGATATGGGCTTTATAAAAGAGACTAAGAATGTTAAGAAAAGCCGCATAATACTTGCTTCTGTGATAAAAATGGCAAAGGAGCTTAATCTTTTGATTATAACAGAGGGGGTTGAAACAGAAGAGCAGGTTGATAATCTGACAAAGCTGGGATGTGATGTATTTCAGGGGTATTATTTTTCTAAAGCTATTGATGTTAACGAGTTTGAAAAGAGATATCTATATAGGGAAAAAGCTGGGTGAATATAATTATAAAACATATATTATTCTGGAATTACACAGATAAAGTAAAGTCATAACATAAAGAGAAAGACAGATAAAGCCAGATAGATGTGAGGATGTGGGAGAAAATCCTGCGTCCTTTTTTGTCGCCTATGATGCGACATAGATATTTTGAATTTTGTTATAATTGGTGCATAAAGAGGCAACTATAAGTCCTGTTTTTTGGACATAAAGAGAGTATAATGATTGGTATAAAGTATGACAGTTTTATAGATCCAGACGATTATGATTTTGATTAACACGGAGCAAAGAAAGGAGAGTGAGTTGTATGAAGAAAGGTTCGTTTGGAACATATTTAGCAACGTTTTTAGTAGTTATTGGCATATTTTACATCATTGGCGCAATCGGTGAAGCAAGTGAACCAAAGTGTATTAAAGCAGGATGTGACAACAAACAAGCATCTGGCAGCAGTTATTGCTATCTGCATAAACCATATACAGGTCATTCTTCTTATGGTAGTTCAACAGGCAGCAAGTCATCAACCACAAAGAGCACATCAAGCAGTAGTTATAGCGGAAGTTCCAGCAGCAGTAGCAAAAAGACAGGAACTTCAAGTGGTTTCAGCAGCAGTTATTCGACAGAGAGTCATTCTTCTAGCAATAAGAGCAATCCATATGCTTCTTATGATAGCGGATATGATTCTATCTATGATGATGGAGATTATGACTGGGACAGATATCAGAAAGATAAGGACTATGCTGATGGTGTAGATGATGCGATGGATGAGCTTGATGAGGACTGGTAAGTATGGCAGGTAAGGAGAAACTAAAATGGCATAAGCAAAGGAGCAAAAAATGCGAAATAAGAAGTTATATGAATCAGTTGGCAGGTATCTTGATAAATACTACATAGATAAACCAGATGATATAAAGATGGATAAAGAGATGAAAACCATCTTTGACAAAATCACAGAGTTTAGAAAAAAGCGGGCAGTATCAAAAGATGCTATTGAGAGTACACCTGATTTTGAAATAGATGAACAGGCAGCGGAGTCGTTTGATGTAAGTAGTATGCAAAAGACAAAGCATACGGAAGGAATGTCATCGACGATTGCGACGAATAGAAATATTGAAAGTCTTATGGGTCAGATGGATGAAACATTCTCGCAGCGTCTGCTAAGACTTATAGACGAGAGAGGAATGACAGATTCGGAAGCTTATAATAAAGCCTATGTAGATAGGAGACATTTTTCCAAAATCAGAAAAGATATCAATTATGCACCAAACAAGAAAACAGTTTTGGCGTTTACAATAGCATTGGAGTTATCAATAGATGAAGCAAAGGACTTGCTTAATAGTGCAGGTTTTGCGTTTTCAAGAAGTTCAAAGAAAGATATTATAGTGGCGTATTTCTTACAGAATAAAATATATGACATGTTTGAAATTAATGAGATACTCGATGCCTATGGACAGCCTGTTTTTGAGTAGGAGATTTGGTATGCAAAAAAAGAAACTACGAATGTATGATGGCGGCAAGAGTATACTCCATGTGAAGAATAGTTCAGGAGGATTTTATAAAGTAAAGAAGACCGGAAGACTTGGGAAAAACTGCATACATTTTTCAAAAAGCAAGTGCGAGAAATATGGTAAATGGTGTAATTCGGCGAATTGTCCGGGATACGAAAAAGAAAATAGAGGCAAATAAGAATTGTCGCCTGACATGCGACCAGCTCTGTTAGTTTTGCAGATAAAATGTGATTAGAAAGTGACCAAAGGAGGTAAATCACATGAATGCAGAATTAACAGAGCTGGTTTTTATTTTGGACAGAAGTGGTTCTATGGGTGGACTGGAAAGCGATACGATTGGTGGTTTCAACGGAATGATTGATAGACAGAAGAAAGAAGGAGAAAAGGTGAATGTTACCACAATCCTTTTTGATGATAAGGTTGAAATCATTCATGACCGGTTTCCTATTGAGGTGATTCAGCCACTTACAGAAAAAGAATACTATGTGAGAGGATGCACTGCACTTCTCGATGCGGTAGGACAGGCAATCAAAAAGATTGATAATGTGCAGAAACATTTGACGGAGGAACATAAGGCTGGAAAGGTGCTGTTCGTTATCACAACGGATGGATTGGAAAATTCAAGTGAGGAGTATTCTTACAATGATATTCGAAGGTTGATAGAGACAAAGAAAGAGTGTGGATGGGAATTTTTGTTCCTAGGAGCAAATATTGATGCCGGCAAGGAAGCAGAAAAGATAGGAATTGCCAGAGACAGATCTGTAACCTATGAAAATGATTCAAAGGGAGTGTCATTGAATTATGAAACAGTCAGCAAAACAGTAAGCAAGGTCACAAAGAGTAGGGCGTGCAGAGTGGAAGTAAATGATGACTGGGCAGAGGATATTGCGGAATATCATGCTAAGGCAGGGAAAAGGTAGGTGACTGATATGATAAATGCAAGAGAAATGAAAAAGATACTCCGTGATAATGGCTACGAGTATCAGAGGTGCAAGGGTTCGCATTTTATGTATTCAAACGGTACATATACGGTAGCAGTCAATAAAGACCTTAATGCAATGGCAGCCAGGAGGCTCATTAAAGAATACCATCTGCAAGTGGCAAATGCGTAGTAATAAGGGAGAATAGAATTATGGCAATGATGATTTGTCCAAACTGCGGACAGCAGGTATCGGATAAAGCAAAAAAATGTGTACATTGTGGAGCAGAGCTTGGGCAATCTGTTTGCACATTTCAGTTTTGTGTCTGATATTCTCATTAACACGAATGACTTATGCACCTTGTTTAAAAAAGCTCGCAAGAAAATGCGAAAAATTGATTGATGTATTGAGTATTATGTATTATAATAAAAAACGAGTTTTGTACTCAAGTGTGACATAAGTAATAAGTTCATGGAAAATGCACGAGGTGTGAGAATGAGAGTAAGTTACAACAAATTATGGAAGTTATTGATTGATAAGAAAATGAGCAAGGCAGACTTGAGAAAGGCGGTAGACATTGCCCCAAACACACTCACTAAAATGCGTAAGGATGGCGAAGTCTCCATGAGTGTATTGCTTAAAATAGCTACATATCTTGATTGTGACATCAGTGATATATGTGAATTTGTCAAAGATGAAGAAAACTAGGTTGGAGTGTGCAGCATGGAGGAATTAGTATATAGTGCTGGTATGATTTCTCAGGTATTTGCTTTTGTTGAGACAAAGAAGACAGCAGAACTAATAGTACAAGGGTTGTCAAAGGATGAGATTAAGACAAAAGTGCAGGAAGAAAATTTGTATCAGCTTAAGAATGAAAACAGACTAAAGAGAACTTTTAACTATGTCTATAACAGGTTGAGTTCACTACCAGAGGGCGCAGTTGAACTGTTGGTGAAGGTTGACAATGATAATGCAAAGCTCCTTATACTGATATCTATTATGAATACCGATAAACTCTTTTTTGAGTTTGTGTATGAAGTATATCGTGGAAAAGTAATTCTTGGAGAAAAGGCTATTGAGGACAGAGATATTAATGGTTTTTTTGATGATAAAGCGGCTCAGAGTGAATTAGTATCTGGCTGGTCAGAAGCTGGAGTGAAGAAATTAAAACAGTGTTATATAAAGAATCTGGCAGATGCAGGACTTATCGAATCAACCAAGAGCAGAGAAATCAGACATGCATTAGTGAATTACAGAATTGAGGAATTGCTTCATAAGTATGGAATGGATGCATATATCAATGCGATAAAAGGAGTATAGCAATGCAGAAATTGACCTTAGATGAACGACTCGAACAGATAGAAAGCAAGATATCAGAAAAGTCTTTCAGAGAGAATAAAGGACTTGGCAATGAAGTCGGATATTATGTCTTTGACTATGATCCGAGGCAGGAGACAAATGTGCGAGAGTACATTAAGTACCTAAAGGACAGAATCAATGATGGCAATAAGGACTTCAAGATTATAGAAGTGGATTTGTTTCACTTGATGATACAGATATTGCAGGAAGAGGATTATCTGGATGCTTTCTTTGATTTGGAGAAAGAGAATGGTTTCTTTGATATGGCAGACAGTCTGGTGGAGACACTTGGACTGGATGAGACAGATGAGCAGAATCTGATAATCAGCCATATCCTGGCAAATGATTTGACGGACAGCGTATTGTTCCTTACAGGAGTGGGTAAATGTCATCCTATCATTGCCAGCCACAATATCTTAAATAACTTACATCAGGTATTAGATACTGTTCCAGTGGTGATGTTTTATCCGGGCGAATATAGTGGACAGGATTTGAAATTATTTGGAACGATGGATTCTCATAATTATTACAGAGCATTCCGTCTTGTGTAATTACAGTTGATTTGGTACTGAATGAACAGTATGTGTACATTTTCTTTTAGGAGGAGAAAAGATGCAGATAAAGAGCATGTTTGAAAAACAGATTGACCGTGACATCAAGGGAGTTATTAAGGTCGGTCAGTCTGACGAAGAAAATATCTATCAGGAATTAGATGAATATGTAGTTACCAAAGAGCTTCGTAAGCATTTCAGGGACTTCTTTGAAAATTATGAAAAAGGAATAGATGGATATACAGATAAGATGGGAGTATGGATTTCAGGCTTCTTTGGAAGTGGTAAATCACACTTCCTTAAAATTCTGTCTTATATACTGAAAAACAGTGAAGTTGAGGGTAAAAGAGCAATCGAATACTTCACAGATGGTAAGAAGATAGATGATTCTATACTGATTGCAAAGATGACTAAGGCAGGAAATATCACATCTGATGTTATGCTTTTTAACATTGATTCCAAAGGCTCTGCAAAGGTAGGCTCTGGTAAGGAGGCTATCGTAGAAGTGTTTATGAAGGTCTTTAATGAGATGCAGGGATACTGTGGCTCAATTCCATATCTTGCAGAGTTCGAGAGACAGCTTGACAATGAAGGAAAGTTTGAAGAGTTCAAGCAGAGATTTGAAACAATCGCAGGTGCTCCTTGGGAGAAAAAGAGACAGGCATTTGCAGTTATTCAGGATAAAATCGTAAAGACGATTGTGGATATGGACTTTATGAGCGAGGAAGCAGCAAGAAACTGGTGCAAGAGTGCCAAGAACAGCTATGACTTAAGTATTGAGAAGTTTGTATCACTGGTGCAGGAATACTGTGCTAAGAAAGGACCAAATCATCATGTTATATTTTTGGTAGATGAGATTGGTCAGTACATCGCAGATGACACACAGCTTATGCTCAACTTACAGACTATCGTAGAGGATTTGGGCACAGCCTGCCGAGGAAAAGCATGGGTTATCGTTACAAGTCAGGAAGATATTGACTCTATTACAAAAACTAAGGGAAATGATTTTTCTAAAATTCAAGGACGTTTTGATACAAGACTTTCTCTGTCTGCATCTAATGTAGATGAAGTTATCAGAGAGCGTGTGCTTAAGAAAAACGAAGCAGCGACACAGACACTCAGACTTCTCTATGAACAGAAGGAATCTATCATCAAGAATCTGATTACATTCACAGCGGATACAGCAGACAAGAAGTTGTATGCGGATAAATCCGACTTTGCAGCCTGCTATCCGTTCATTCCATATCAATTCAATCTGTTAGGACAGGTACTTACTGCGGTCAGAACACATGGCGCAAGTGGTAAACATCTGTCTGATCAGTCACGTTCTATGCTGGCATTGTTCCAGGAGTCTGCAATCCGTCTAATGGATAAAGAGGATGGCGTACTGGTGCCATTCAGCTATTTCTATGATCCATTACACAAATTCATAGACCATCAGCACAGTCAGGTAATATCGGATGCAGAGAATAATAGCAGACTGGATGAGTTTGATGTGGAACTATTAAAAGTTCTCTTTATGATTAAATATGTCAAGGAAATCAAAGCGAATCCAGATAATCTGACCACACTTATGATTTCCAACATTGATGACGAGAGAATAGAGATTCGTAAGAAAGTGGAAGATTCTTTAAAGAAGCTGATTAAAGAGACTCTGGTACAGAAGAATGGCGATATCTATATCTTCCTTACCAATGAGGAGCAGGAAATCAACAATGCCATCAACAACGAGTCTGTAGAGATGGGAGAAATTATCGGAGAAGCATCTACAGTTATCTTCGAGGAAATCTATACAGAGAAGAAATACAGATACAGCAGCAGATATCTGTTCCCATTTAATCAGAAGGTGGATGACAGATTCTTCAAGGGAAATCAGTCCAATGATATCGGAGTGACAATCATTACACCTTATGGCGGAGATTACCCGGATTCATCACTTAGACTGCTCTCTGCATCAGAAAAGTCTGTGATTGTGAAGCTTCCAAATGACAGTACTTTCCTTGATGAAATCACAGAGTCCATTAAGATTTATAAGTTCTTAAACAAAAATGCTTCCGGAGCAAGAGGCAGCTTTGACAGCATCCGTCGTGCAAAGGAAGACGAGCGAATCGAGAAGAAAGACAGAATTAAAATCTTTATAGAAGAAGCAATTAAAAACGCAGATATCTATGTAAATGGAGATAAGGCAACCATATCTGCAAAGGAACCGTCAAGTAGAATCAATGAAGCACTCGGCAAGCTGGTAGCTATGCAGTATAACAAGCTGACTTATATGGAGACTGCCCCTGAAATATCTGATATTGATGCCATATTTAAGAAAAGTGACGGTCAGATGTCTTTACTTGGCACAAGTGACACAACGCCGAATAAGCTGGCACTTGAGGAAGTAATACAGGTAATAGGACTTAACAATGCAAGACACATGAAGACTTCTCTCAAGGCATTATTAGATAAATTCGCAGCAGCTCCTTATGGCTTCGATGCAAAGGATGTACAGTGGCTGGTAGCCATGCTGTTCAAGCAGGGCAGGGTAGCCATGACCTTAAACAGTCAGGCATTATCACTGCTCTCAACAGAACCAAAGGATATCGTAAGATACCTGACGAAGAGAGAGTTCGTAGACAGACTGTTAATAGACATCAGAGAAAGAGCAACTGATGGACAGCTTCGTTCTGCCAAAGAAATCATGAAAGATTACTTTGGATTTACGCTGTCAAGTGACGATGACGATACGATTATGCGTCATTTCCAGAAAAGAGCAAACGATAAGGTGGAGTTATACAATGATATCCTTGTAGAGTATCGTGTTAATCCGAAGCTTCCTTGCAAATCTCTGATGGAGAAGGCTAAGAACAGACTGGAAGAGATTATGGCAATCAAAGAGCCGGGAGAGTTCTTCAAGAAAGTTGACAGAAATAGGGATGATCTGCTGGACGATGCCGAAGATACAGCACCGGTATTTGATTTCTTCAAGGGCGACCAGAGAGGAATCTTTGAAACAGCAGTAAAGAATCTGGAGTTCTTTGGAAACAGCAAGACTTATGTCAGCAATCAGGAACTCTTAAAAGTGGTAGAGGACATTACAGCAATCGTAAATGACAGGAATCCGTTTGGCAAGATTCAGAAGCTTCCTGACTTAAACAAGAAATTTGAAGAGCTGCACATGGGACTTCTGGAAGAAGAAGCTGCGATTATGGAGCCTCTGGTACATGATGACTTCTTAAAGGTTAAAGAAGTATTGGATAGCAAACCATTTGCAGAAGTACTAAGACCTAAGATTAACGGAAGATTTAATGAAATTTTTGATAAGTTAAAATGCTCAAATGATATTGCTGCCATCAAGAATATTAAACTGGAAAGCGATACCTTAAAGATAAAGTGCCTGGATGAGATAGACGAATATGAAAGAACACATCAACCGGCACCGCTACCACCGACACCGCCGATTACACCGGGAGGGGTAGAGCCGGTCACTCCACCTGTGGCACCGACAGTAGTGAAGACCAAGAGAAGAAAGAATATCTCCATCACAAATGTGGCAGGGGCAAGAACATATTCTATAGAGAGCGAGCAGGACATAGATAGGTTCTTATCAGAAATGAAACAGAAGCTGATGAATGAATTAGAGGAAGATACGATTATCACATTAAGCTAGTAACACTGGCTTTGAATATAGAAATGAGGTAAGCACATGAACAAAAACGCAATCAAGAAATTTGCGATAGATGCAAGAAATAAGTTAATTGCATCCGTAACGGATAAAGCAGGAATGCTTGGAATCACTAAGGATACTTGCAGTGAGCCAATTACTAAGGGTGTGGATTTTGAAGTCTATAAAACCACAGCAGGAACAGAAGTAACTCTGAATAAGAAGCAGTGTGAGCACAGAAGAAAGCTGGTAGAGCAGATAAAAACAAGTGGTTTTGATGCTGTCATAGAAGAAGTGGCATACACATGGTTCAACCGTATCTGTGCAATTCGTTTTATGGAAGTCAATGACTATATGTATCCTGCAAGAGTTCGTGTGCTGTCCTCTGAAAAAGCAGGTAAGAATGAGCCGGATATCCTTACATTAGCTCCGGATATTGACTGGGAGTTTACGGAAGAAGAGAGAGAATACATCATTGATGCGAAGATGAATAACAAGCTCGATGATTTGTTTCGTATGCTCTTTATCAAGCAGTGTAATCTCTTACATGAGGTATTACCGGGACTGTTCGAGGAGACAGAAGATTATACAGAAATGCTGCTGAATATCTCATTTACGAATGAAGATGATGTGATTCGTATGTTGGTGGATGGGATAAATGAGAGTGATTTCGATATTACTACTGTGGATGAAAATGGAAAGCAGGCAGGACAGGTTGAAATCATTGGATGGCTGTATCAGTATTACAATACTGAACCGAAGAATAAAGCATTTGCGAAAAAAGGAAAGATAACAAAAGAAGAAGTACCTGCTGTTACACAGCTTTTCACACCAGATTGGATTGTACGCTATATGGTAGAGAATAGCTTAGGCAGACTGTGGGTAGAGGGACATCCAGATGCAGACTTGCAGGGCAAGTGGAAATATTATCTAGAGGAAGCCGAGCAGGAATCAGAAGTACAGGCAGAGATTGCCAAGATTCATGAAGAGTATGCAAAGCTAAAACCAGAGGATATAAAGCTCATAGATCCTTGCATGGGAAGTGGACATATCCTTGTGTATGCATTTGATGTATTCATGCAGATTTATGAAAATGCAGGCTGGTCAGCAAGAGAAGCTGCACAGAGTATTGTGGAGAATAACATCTATGGACTGGATATAGATGATCGTGCTGCACAGCTTAGTTATTTTGCAGTCATGATGAAAGCACGCCAGTATGATAGACGTATCTTTACTCGTGGAGTGCGTCCAAATGTCTATGCCATACAGGAAAGCAATGGTATCAACCGGAATCAGCTTAAATATTTTGGCTCAGAACTAGGTGAGATGGAGAGAAAAACTGCTATTTTTCAGATAGAAGGACTTCTGGATACTCTGGTAGATGCAAAAGAGTATGGTTCTATCCTTAATGTAGATGTGTATGATTGGGATTTACTGCGTAGATTTATAAGCGGTACTGATGTAGATGGACAGATTTCCTTTGATACCTATGGACTGGATGAAACGGCGAATAAGCTGAAAGAGCTGATTGAGATTGGTGCGATTATGGCACAAAAGTATGAGGTTGTGGCTACGAATCCACCGTATGCAAGTACAGGTAATTTGAGTATAAAAATCAATAATTTTATAAAGAAGTATTATCCGGATAGTAAAACAGATTTATATGCAGTTTTTATTGAAAAATGTTCGAAATTTACAAGAGTGAATTGTTTTCAATCCATGATTACACAGCATTCTTGGATGTCGTTGTCTAGTTATGAATCATTGCGTCTTAAGCTTACAGGCATGAGTATAGTTAATATGGCACATCTTGGACCAAGAGCATTTGAAGAAATAAGTGGAGAAATGGTTCAAGCAACTAGTTTTGTTATTCAAAAAGTAAAGTTACCTTACCGTAAAGGAACATATTGTAGACTTGTTGAATTTACGACTCCTGCAGATAAGGAACGAGCTTTTTTATCTAAGAATGCACGATTTTATGCAAAACAAGAAAACTATAACAGAATACCAGGAGCACCTGTTTCTGCTTATGTAGCAAGTGAAACATTAGCTTCTCTTTATGAACAAGGCAAAACAATAAGTGAAATTGGCGAAGTCAAAATTGGAATGGGCACGGGCAATAATGATTTATTCCTGAAATTATGGTGGGAAATCAAATATTTAGATATCGATTTTTCTATTACAGGTATAAATGAGATTGATATGTATAGCAAAAAGTTCTATCCATATAGTAAAGGGGGAGAGAGGAGACGTTGGTATGGGAACCATGAATTTATAGTATGGTTTGATAAGGATGGTCAAAAATGTATGAAACAAACATCAGGACATCGTGAAAATGGTGGAATAGATTATTACTTTCATAAGGGAATGACGTGGTCATATAGTACAATGGCAGCTTTTAGCGTAAGAGTTATGCCAAGTGGATTTGTATTTGATGTGAATGGGTCTTCGTTGTTTTTGAATGAAGAAAACTATAATTATGTGCTTTGTTTTTTGCAATCTTGTGTTGGTCGCTTTGTAATAGATTCGACAAAGTCTGCATTTAGTGTTCAAGCAGGTACAATAAGAAACTTACCAATACTTGGTAAATCAACACTAGAGATTGAGAGTCTCGCTGATGAATGTATATCTTTGACAAAAGACGACTGGGATGTGTTTGAAACCTCATGGGATTTCAAACGCCACCCATTGCTTTCAGTCATACCTCGAAACTCTGTACTTTTTGATGACACAGACGACATTGATTTAGCGGAATGTTACACCTGTTGGGAGATTGAGTGTAATGAGCGTTTCAATCAGCTCAAAGCCAACGAGGAAGAATTGAACCGCATTTTCATAGATATTTATGGCTTGCAGGAAGAATTGACACCAGAAGTTGAGGAGAAGGATGTGACTGTACGCAAGGCTGATTTACAGAGAGATATTAAGAGCTTGATTTCTTATGCAGTTGGCTGCATGTTTGGTCGTTATTCCTTGAATGAGGAAGGCTTGATATACGCAGGTGGAGAGTGGGACAATAGTAAGTACACCACATTTATACCGGATAAGGATAATATTATTCCAATTACAGATGAGGAATATTTTGAAGGTGATATCGTTACTCGTTTCTGCGATTGGCTAAAGACTGCATTTGGTACAAAATCATTTGATACAAATATGGATTTCATTGCAAATGAACTTGGTAATAAGGGCGATACAAGCAGAGAAGTGATACGTAATTATTTCCTGAATGATTTCTTCAAAGACCATTGCAATACCTATTCTGTCACAGGCTCTGGAAAGCGTCCGATTTATTGGCTTTTCGACAGTGGCAAACAGAATGGTTTTAAGGCACTGATTTATATGCACCGATATGATGCTGATACAGTTGGCAGAGTGAGAACAGATTACCTTCATAAGGCACAGAAGTATGTGGAGACTGCTATGCAGAGTGCACAGTATACATTGGATAATGCTTCTTCATCATCAGAGAAATCAAAAGCTACGAAGTCTATCACGAAGTACACGAAGCAGCTCGCAGAGATGCAGATTTATGATGAGGCGATTGCTCATATTGCAAATCAGAGAATAGAGATTGATTTGGATGATGGCGTGAAAGTAAATTATGCGAAGTTTCAAGGAGTGGAAGTGGCACAGGAAGGAAAGAAAGCATTAAAAGTAGATTTGTTGGCTAAAATATAGCAGAAAAGAGGAAAACTGTGAATTTACAAAATAAATTGATTAAATTATACAATGAAATTGACGAATTAAAGAATAAAAAAAGCTCCAGCGATAGTGATTTTAAGGCATGGAAAACGGATGTGCAACTATGTCTATCTGGTCTATACGGAGAAAAAAGTATACAACTTAAGAACTTTAATAGTAGACCATTTTCTCCAATGGTTATTGTAGGAAATACGGATTGGCATTAACCATATGTGCGAGACTTGGAGACTACAAAAAAAGAGTTTGAAAGATATATTGGTGATTTTGAGGATGAAAGTGAAAATGCTTCTGCTAAGAAAAAAAGGTTTGCCAATAATAAAGTCTTTGTTGTTCATGGACACGATGGAGAATTAAAAGAAAAGGTTGCAAGAAGGTTAGAACAGCTAGGCATTGAAGCTATAATTCTTAGCGAACAAGCAAATCGTGGTAAGACAATAATTGAAAAATTAGAGGCATATTCGGATGTACATGTAGCCATTGCATTATTTACACAGGATGATCTTGGTTCAGCTAAAGATGAAAAAGAAAATGAAAAATATAGAGCGAGACAGAATGTAGTTTTTGAAGCTGGCTATTTTATGGGGTATTTAGGCAGAGAAAATACGATTATTATTGTTGATGAGAATATAGAAATTCCAGGAGATTTAGCAGGAATGGTATATACAACAAAAGACAATTGGGAATTTGAAATGCTTAAGGAACTTAATGCAGCAGGAATGAAAATTGATATGAATAAGCTTCTTGGGTAACTTATACCAATATTTGTGGCGATGTAAAATGAATGGAAACTACTATTCAAATTTGTGCAGACCGTCTGCACAATTAGAAAGGAGGCAAAAGGATATGTTGCAAATTATATCGGGAAAATTCTTTGGAACAGGTGAAATAATACATAATGAATGTAATGGGATTTTATATTCGAATGCCTCTTTTCATGCAATACAGCCTATAGATTACGGCAATATAAAAATTAATACAGTGGATTGGAATCCAGGATATCCTTGTTATGTTTTTTCATATGATAATTGTATTGAGCGTACACCTAAGACAAGCATTTTAGTAAAAATTGGAGATAATGTAGTAATTGAGCAGTTAAAGTATATATTATCTTTTTCAATGGATGCAATATTTGATGAAAGTGAATTGAAGGTAGAGGAACTATGCAGACAAGGAAGTATAAGTGAAAATAATATATCTTCATATGTTGACAAAACATTTGAAAAGCAGCGTAATCTAAATGAGGAAGATTGGGAAAAAAGTATAGAATTTTATAAGAAAATGCTCAACTTATCGCGTGATGAGTATAAGGTAGTAATGAAATGCTTAGCAGCTTATCACGCGTCATTTAGTGTCTTTAGCAGGGATATATCACTGGCTTATAGCATTCTTGTATATGCGTTGGAGACATTGTGTGCCAACTTTGATGAGTATACTACTTCTTGGAATGATTATGATCAAAATATAAAAAAGAAATTAGATGTTCAATTAGATAAAGTTGATAATGATATTGCAGAAGAGATTAGGAATATACTGGTTTCAAAAGAGCATATGAAATTGTCAAGGAGGTTCTGTCAATTTATTTTAAAATATATAAATGACGATTATTATAAGGCAATTGATAAGAGACAGGGAACAGAAAGTGAAATAAATCAAGCTATTGCTAAGGCGTATATAATTCGATCAAAATATGCACATGAATTGAAACCAATAATGAAACAATTAATGGATGCAGGTATTTCAAAAAGCTCAGAAATATTTGAATTTCAACATGAGACTTTTTTCACGTATTCAGGCTTATTAAGGCTTGCACGCACAATTATAACCAATTTCGTGATTTCAAGGGATGAAATTGAGAGTGAAGAGTATGCATGGGATGATGACTTACCTGGCACGATAAGTATGGAACTACATCCTAATTTATGGCTAGGTAAAAGTAATGATTTCAAATTTCAAAATATAGATAAAAATCTTGAGGCATTGTTATATTGTATAGAAACGGAGCATAAAGTTCCACAAATGGATGAACTTGTTGAAAATTATATGACTAATATTCATAGCATAAAGGAGTCAGAAAGATGTGCTGCATATGTTTTGTCGTGGATATATGTTAATGTTGTTCAGGGTCTAGACAATAACTATGTGAACAAAATAAGGATATTATTAGATAAGCATTCTGAAATGGCAAATAAATGTTGTATTGCAACAATTATAGGTAATAGTTTTGGAATGCCTACAAGAGGTTTTGATCTAGAAGAAGTAGTATCAGTTATAAATAACTATGATAAGAACAAATTTAAAAAGAATAAGCTAAAAATTCATAATAGAATAGAAAACAGTATTTATATGGCAATTGCTTCCAGTTATAAAGCTGAAGATAATAATAGTTGCAAATACTGGTATGAAAAAGCATATAAAAATGCTGTTAATGATAAAGAATTGCAAGGCGAAATTTTGAAAGAAATTGAATTGATAACGATTTGAGCAGGAGGTTTGACGATTGAAAGAAAGTGTTTTAGAGGAATTAAATCTCAACGAAGATCACGAGCGAGAGTGCAAGCTGGCAACAGGAGGACTCCCGGAGAGTATATGGGAAACATATTCTTCCTTTGCCAATACCAATGGTGGAACAATTCTCTTGGGAATAAAAGAGCATAGGGATTCATTTACTGTGGAAGGTCTGACGGAAAAGCAAATTATTAAGTATCAGAAGGATTTCTGGAGCACATTGAATGATAGAAACAAGGTGTCAAAGAATATTCTGTTGAATCATCATGTTAACCCTGTTCCTGTTGGAGATAAGCAGATTCTTAGAATTGATGTTCCTGCGGCAGATAGACATGATAAGCCAGTTTATATCGGAACAGATCCGATGAAGGGCACATATAAGAGAGATTATGAGGGCGATTTTCTTTGCACAGAAGAAGCAGTAAGAGCAATGTTTGCAGATCAAAGAGATGTGTCTGGAGATATTGAAGTGATTGATGAGATGGGACTGGATGTACTGAATCAGGATACGATTAAAGGGTATCGTATTATATTTGAGCAACTTCACAGCGGACATCCTTGGAATGCATTGGAAAATGATGAATTTCTGATGAAATTAAGAGCTGTTACAAAGAATAAAAATGGATCTTTATCGCCTACAATTGCAGGTCTTTTGTTCTTTGGTGAGGCGTATCACATTACGGAAGTTTTTCCAAATTATTTTTTGGATTATCGGGAAGAATGTGATGATAAAGCAGTACGTTGGTTATTCCGCACGCACTCTAATGAAGGTGATTGGAGTGGAAATATATATGATTTCTTCTGTAAGGTGCGTACACGAATGGATGATGAGATAGCAGTTCCATTTGCTAACCGCAGAGATGGTTATCGAGTAGACAGAGTAGATGTTCATGATGCCTTAGAGGAAGCTTTGGCAAATGCCCTTGCACACGCGAATTATTATGGCAGGCGAGGAATCCTTGTGGTTAAAAAAGGCAAGGAACTTACCATATCAAATCCGGGTACAATCCGAGTAACCAAAGAAGAGTTTTATGCTGGAGGTAATAGTGATCCAAGAAACCCGAATATTCTTAAGATGTTTGGATTCGTCAATGTCGGTGAGCGTGCCGGAAGCGGTGTTGATAAGATTATGACTGCTTGGAAAGAGCAGAACTGGAAGGAGCCGGAGTTTGATTTTTCAGAGCGTTCGGATAGAGTTACATTAAAACTAGAAGTTGGACAGGTTGTTTATATTCCGGGTGCGGCTGATATCAGAAATGAAAATACAGACCAAGTAGATCAGATGCCGATGTCGAAAGAAGAAAAGATATTGGATTATATCAGACAGAATGGAAGTATTTCTTCGCAAGAGGCGGCAGATATTGGTGGTTATAAATCTAAGACCGGAGCACGAAAATTACTTGATAAGATGATTACGAATGGTTTGATTAGGAAGGCAGGCAAAGGACCAGCTACTAAATATATTATTTAGAAAGCACATAGTTGATTATCCGACACTTTATCGAACACTATTGAACACTTTTTCTATTTATCGGATACAAAGTGTTCGATAAGTGATTGGTAGTATCCGATAAGTGTTCGTTAGTGTCTGATTAGTGACACCTATCGGGCATTTGTAATTACTCAAATTGAACGAAAAGTAATTTGTGCAGACTGTCTGCACAAATTAGATTAGGAGCATATATATGGATTTACAAAACATACAAGACCAATTAAATACTGAGTTTGCCAAGGACAGCACGAAGTATATCTTCTGGTTTGATGATAAAGCAGAGTATGAGGATGAAGTGAGTGAATTGCAGCTTGGTGATGTAAAATTACATATTCTTGATGGTACGAACTGGCTGTATTCCAAGTATCTGTTGAATGAGAAAGATATAGAAAGCAAGTATCTGATTTATGCACCTTTTCCAAGACCGAGTGATGCAGAAAATCCTCTTGCAGATATGTACTATTATTCGATTCCTTATTATACAGACCGAGTATCACAAACTTCACAGGAGATGGGCATAGATAATCGGTTTAAGGAGCAGTTATCACAGTACACAAGATTCTGGAAGAATAAGAATAATATAGAAAGGTTCAAAAATCTCGGCATAGATCATTTTAATCAGCAGACGATTGATATTGGTCTGATTGCGGTACTGGTAGATGTGAAGACTCCGAACTTTGAGGAGATAACAAAGCAGTTAATACTTGGCGATAGTGCAAAGTATATGAAAGCTTTGACAGATAATGGAATTACAGATAAGTTCTGGGAACTTTGCAATCTGTTCTTCGGATATCAGTCAGACAAGCCAAGCATAGATGATTTAGCAGCAAGCATGATTGTAACTTATGCGGCATCGTCTCTGAAAGGAACAGTTCCGGTAGTATTTAAGCCATACATTCTGAAAAAAAGAAATGATGTAGTGGTATTTATCCGTAATATCATGGACAACAAAAACCTTAAGGAATCTTATGATGCATTGGCGGAAAAAGTAAATAAGACTCTTCAATTTGTGGCTAAAGTACAGGAAGATTTAAAGAAGGACAATGAAAAATCAAAAGACAGGTCATTACAGTTGGCTGATATTTTTGCATGTGATGCATTTGCCGGTTTTGATGACATTATTATTGAGTGGGCACTTAGCCAGCTTGATGATGAGATATTGGACTCACAGATATATGGTCTTACTATCGCTCAGATAGCAGACCAGAGAAGCTCAATGGCTTATCATTACTGTGATACATACAAATACGAATACAGGGTAATTAAGTTTGCCTATATGATGATGAAATCAGTAGCACTTATGGAATTTACAAGTGACATAAAGGTACTGGTGGAGAATTACCAGAAGGAGACTTATCTGATAGATTCTTATTACAGATGGTTTTATCATGCTTATGACAAAATTGAAGATAACAGTCGTTTCTCTAATGTCAGAGAGCGAGTTGAAAATATATATGCCAATACCTACTTACAGGCAATCACTCCGAAGTGGAACGAAAACTTTACAATGGATGTAATGGAGCAGACAGGATTGCTCAAGCAGGAAGATTTCTATAAGCATTATATGAGGAGTTATGATGGCAAGCAGCGTGTGATTGTCATTATTTCAGATGCTTTCCGATATGAATGTGCAAGGGAATTATTTGGCAGGTTAGAGTTAGACGAGAAATGCACACCGAAGATGGAGTGTATGTTAAGCTGTCTGCCATCTGTTACATCTGTGGGAATGGCGAGCTTACTGCCGCACAAAGAGATGAATGTGACAGCTGACATGACGGTTACTGTGGATGGACAGGCGTGTGCAAGTATGGAACAGCGAGACAAAATATTGAAGTCTTACAATGCAGACAATGTAGCACTCAGCTTTGATGAGGTTGCTAATGCAAATCAGGCAAAAATACGAGAATTGATACAGGGGAAGAATATCGTCTATATCTATCATAATCAGGTAGATGCCAGAGGCGATAAGGCAGCTAGTGAGAACGAAGTATTTAATGCTTGTGCAGAGGCAATTGATGAGATACATAGATTGATTAAGAGACTGACCGGATATGTCTCCGCACCAAAGTTCTTTATCACAGCGGATCATGGTTTCTTATACAAGAGAGACAAGCTGCAGGAATTTGATAAGGTATCCTATCCGAAGGAGAAATGCTTATATACCAATAAGAGATTTATCATTACACCGGAACCGGTAAATGAGCAGGGTATAATGGCACGAACTATGTCATATATGCAGAAACTATATGTGGATACGCCGGTGGGAGCAGATATCTTCAAAGTTGCCGGAGGTGGACAGAACTATGTTCATGGTGGTTCAGCTCTGCAGGAGATGATGGTTCCGGTTATTGAACTTACTACGAATACCAGAGGTGTTGCTTATGATTTCGTTGATGTAGTGTTGACCTCTGTATCAAGAAAAGTCACGAACCTTATCACATATTTTGATTTTATTCAGTCAGAGAAGGTCACTGACACAATGAAAGCTAGAAGCATTATCGCATACTTTACAGATGAAGCAGGAGAGAAGATATCCTTTGATGTGCCTATCGTGGCAAACAGCAGGGATGATGCACCGGAGAAGAGAACTTTCCATGAGAAGTTCACACTGAAGTCAAGAGAGTACAAGTATGGAGATAAGTATTATATGGTTCTTGCAGATGCGAATGACGAGAAGAATATTCTGCAGCAGTATGAGTTTATGATTGATATTGCGTTTGTGGATGATTTTGGGTTTTAAAGTAAAGGTATGAGTATGAAACAAATACATGCTAGAAAAATAAAAGATAGAATTATTATGCTTCGTCCAAAACTTCCAATAAAAAATATGTATTGGGAGTTCCATAAAAATGACGATGACTATTGGCCTTCTGTGCCACATGGTCATTCTCTTGATGGAAATTATAAATTGGAAATATGGAGTGGTAACATATACAATCTGCATACCGGAAAATTGGAATATAAAGCAAAACAAAAAGAAATGAAAAAATTACAGCAATATGAGGATTTTCAGGATTTTGTTAGTATATGTCGCGAGGAATATGCAAAGCGGAATCCGTCAATAACTATACCTGAACTTAAATTGAAAAGAAGAATGTCTTCACATAGAGTAGAACATAAAAAAGTGCAGGAGAAATATCTGTTTAAAATAAGTGCAAACAGGATTCGATAGTAGGAATGTGTATAATGATGACAATCTAGGAGAGAAGGTGATTTCTTGGCTCATATAACGATGAAATATATACTTATAAAAAAGAAGTATGGAAATGATAATGCGAACCTATCTGAGATTTTGGGTGAATATTTGGAAAGTAATTATGAAGTTGAGGCTGGAGAAAATACGATTATCATAGATGATTGCAAAATTCGATATTCTTTTAGCAATAATAAAGATGATAACAGATGTTTTTTTACCTTATCATCAGATGAGCGTATTTACAGTAATGCTAAATGTTTAGAACATATATTAGAAGATATCAAAAGAAGCGGATTGTTGCCATACTTTCATTTTTTAAAGGTATATGATGGATTATCAGAATATTATTGTAAAAAATTATATCCTCATTATGCAGTATATGAAAGAAAAGTGAGATATATGATTCTATTAATGGTAACGAGATCATATGGTGACAAATGGGTTGATAATACTATAGATGACGATACTAAGACATCAATATCGGAGAAGGCACGAAGTGGCTTTTCTAATATTAATATGGATGAGGTATTGGAATACTTTGATTTAGCAGAATTAGAGAATTATCTTTTTTTGCCTCCGAAGGTGGACGCTAACAATTACTTACATAATGAGCTGACCGATGAAAAAATGGAATCCCTTGATAAGGATAAGATTTGTTCTCTGATTAGAAGAATAAGAGATCCCAAGAGTTTATGGGAGCGAGTGTTTGCCGAAATAGGAGATGTTGGTGAATGGAAAGCTTCTATGCATGATATTCATGATGTACGCAACAGCGTTGCTCATCAAAAAAAGATAACGACACAACAATATAATGAAACTATTTCAAGACTAAAGAATATAAATACGAAACTAGACAAGGCGATAGAATCGGCTATTTCGAGGGAGATGGAATTACCTAAGAAGATAGATATTTTAGGAAATTTCGCTACTATGACAGGAAAGTTACTATCAAAGAGTATAAATGTGGACTTAATAGGAAGTGTGTTGCTGTCATTTAGCAAAAGAATCAGTGAATTGGTTAAACCTATAGAAAATAATTTTCAAGAAAGCCTAGTGAATGCTATAAAAGATAGTGTGCTAAAATACTCAGCTATAGATGTGAACGCAGGATATAAAGAGGCAATGGAAAAACTAGCAACTAGTTTTACTTGGTATGATTCAGCAGAAGAGATAAACAATGCCATGGAAGCTTCTAAAAAAGAGATTGAGAGAATCGGAAATGCTTGGGAACAATATGAGATAGATGCTATAGGGACTGCAGCTAAATTTGAAAATTTGGCAAAGCAAATTAGTAGTATCAATAACGAAGAAAAAACAGACTCATTATAATGTGAAGGAAGGTAAAATAAAATGGATGAATTTAATCTTTCATCAGAAGCTACAAGTGAAACAGATGACAGACGAGAAATTATAAAACAAAAGCTCCGCCAATACTATGATGGTCGTATTGTCCGTAAGGATTTAACAAAGTCAATCCGAGAAGGTGCCAATGTACCTGTTTATGTATTGGAGTATCTTCTTGGTCAGTATTGCAATTCTGATGACCAGGAGATAATAGACGAAGGCGTAGAAAATGTGAAGCGTATTCTGCGTGACAATTATGTACGCCCAGATGAAGCACAGAAAATATTATCTTTACTGCGTGAAAGAGGCAGTTATACAGTCATTGATCGTATTACTGTTATTTTGAATACAAAGGAAGATAGATACGAAGCCTCATTTTCTAATCTTGGTATAAAGGGAATTCCGATTCATCCTGACTATGTGAAGGATTATGACAGACTTCTTTGTGGAGGTATCTGGTGTATTCTTCAGCTTGAGTATGAGTTCATTGAGGAAGATAAGAAGAACACACAGCCTATCAGAATCAGAAAGCTTACTCCGATTCAGATGCCACATGTGGATATGGATGAGGTCAAGAATGGTCGTAAGGCATTTACTAAGGACGAGTGGATTGATGTCATGCTACGGTCAACAGGAATGGAGCCGGACAAGCTCAGCGATAGAGCAAAATGGCTGTTGATTGCCCGTATGATTCCACTAGTTGAGAATAATTTCAATATGTGTGAATTAGGTCCTCGTTCCACAGGTAAATCATACATATATGAGCAGATATCGCCAAACAGTATTCTGGTAGCAGGTGGACAGACAACAGTAGCAAACCTTTTCTATAATATGTCCAATAACACAGTAGGTCTTGTTGGAATGTGGGATGTTGTCGCATTTGATGAGGTTGCCGGTATCAAGTTTAAGGATAAAGACGGTATCCAGATTATGAAGGGATACATGGCATCCGGTGCTTTCTCACGAGGCAAGGCAGAGATACAGGCAAAGGCGTCTATGGTATTTGTCGGAAATATCAATCAGAGTGTAGAGACATTACAGAAGACATCAAGTTTATTTGATCCATTCCCACCTGAAATAGGAACGGATACTGCTTTTCTAGATCGTTTTCATTGCTATATTCCTGGATGGGAGATACCGAAGTATAGACCGGATTCTTTCACAAATGATTATGGATTTATTACTGATTACCTGTCAGAGTTCATGAGAGAATTGCGTAAGGATAATTACAGCAATATTGCAGAGAAATACTATAAGCTTGGTAATAACTTAAATCAGAGAGATGCCATTGCAGTACGAAAACTTATCTCCGGATTTATCAAATTGGTATATCCGGATGGAGAGGTAACTAAGGAAGAAGTAGCAGAGATTATGGATATTTCTCTGGAACTTCGTAGACGAGTAAAAGAGCAACTTAAAAAGATTGGCGGCATGGAGTTCTATGATGTGAACTTCTCATACATAGACAATGACAGCTTTGATGAGCATTTTGTAACTGTACCTGAGCAGGGTGGTGGAAAGCTTATTCCTGAAGGCATGGGAAAACCGGGATGCTTATATACAGTATCCAAGTCAAAGACAGGCATGATTGGCTGTTACCGACTTGAAACACAGATGATGCCCGGTAATGGTAAGCTGACCTGTACCGGTATTGGTTCTGGTAAAGAGCCGAAAGAGGCAACGAATACAGCATTTAACTATTTGAAGGCAAATGGTAATGCTATATCAGGAAATATCAGCACCACAACAAAGGATTACATCATCAATTATCAGGATATGCAAGGAATAGGCATGACAGGAAGCCTTGCACTTCCAACATTGATAGCCATTTCATCAGCGGCACTTAGCAAACCGCCAATCAGCAGTCTTGCGGTGCTTGGAGAAATCAGTATCGGTGGAACTTTAATTAAGGTTGATGAGCTTGCAAGCACATTACAGGTGTGCCTTGATAGTGGAGCTAAGAAGGTACTTCTTCCAATTACATCAGCAGCAGATTTAGGAACTGTTCCGTCTGATCTGGTAGGGGCGTTTAGTTTGATATTCTATTCTTCACCGGAAGAGGCGGTTTATAAGGCTTTAGGAGTTGAGTAAAAAGAAGGTGATTTGTATTTTCGAGCAGGATTTTGAAGCAATGCTTCGGCAGTATGAAAATTCAATAGATGATAAATGTAATGATACAAAGAAAGCGGAACGTTTTTTCAAGGAGCGTGGCATTAAGTATCAGTTTATTGATATGAAAGAAAAAGGGTGAGTGTCGTCCGGTGGACGACATGCTACGAACCGACCGAGCCGGAAGGCGAGACTGAGCAAAGGGGAGTTTAATTCTGTTGCTCAGGTCAATGGAGGTCTGGACAATATGATTAACTGGTCTGGCAAGGATAAAGATTTACTTGCACTCATTAAATATATTGCTGATGAGGACAAGCTGGAAAAAGTGCTTGAGAATCCACAGGTAATCAAAACTCCGGTAGTAAAGAATGGAAAGCAGTCAACACTTGGTTATCAGCCGGATATATGGAAAGGATGGAACTGATGGTAAAGAAAATAGTAAAAGACCCATTGTTTCTTGCACAGAAATCAGTGGATGCGACAGAAGCAGATAAGCAGGTTGTTATAGATTTGCTCGATACGTTGAGAGCCAATCTGGACCATTGCGTTGGTATGGCGGCAAATATGATAGGTGTTAAGAAGAATATTATCGTTGTGGCAGCAGGACCATTTCAGTTTGCAATGATTAATCCGGTGATTACAAAGAAGTCCGGAACTTATCAGACAGAGGAAGGATGTCTGTCGCTGGAGGGTGTCCGTCCCTGCACCAGATATCAGGAGATAGAGGTGGATTACCTAGACCAGAGCTTTAAGAAAAATCATGGAAAATATTCAGGCTGGACAGCACAGATAATTCAGCATGAGATTGATCATTGTAATGGTATTGTGATATAAAATGCTGTCTATTATTTATGGTTGCGTGAGGATATTTCAATGGGCAGAATAGATAGAAGCTATAAAGATTTAAAGCAAAAACAGACTATGAAGAATGCTGCAGTAGAAAATAATACAAATCAAGACGACACATTTTTCTATATTGCAGGATATACTTCTGGTGGAGCACCATATGGAGTAACATGGGAAGAAATGGGACTAAAACCCTGGCAGGCTTTAGAAGAGGAGCAATAAGATGTATATAATAAAAACTATAAGAGGCGACATAACAAAGATAACATATGTGCAGGCAATTGTTAATGCAGCCAATAATTCTCTGCTTGGCGGTGGTGGTGTAGATGGAGCAATACATCGTGCTGCAGGACAAAAGCTTATAGCAGAGTGCAGAACACTTCATGGTTGTGAGACAGGAGAGGCAAAGTAGAGCTGGCGGCAAAGGTTGCAGTAAAGACAGTTAATAGATTCCTGCAGGATAATTCGGATTGCTTTGATTTGGTGGAATGGGTGCTGTTTGATACTCATACTGAGGCAGTTTAAGAGGCTGAGATGGATAAGATTTATGAGTAATAGGAAGCATGCATTACAGATATAAGAGATAAGAATGAATTTGGAGGTGAAATCGTGAAAACTCATAAATATTGGGCAGTGGGTGCATTAGCATGTATGGTTGCTACATTTTATACCGGCGTCAGAGGAAAGATGAAGGAACATAAGATTTTTGCCATTGGAGCAATTGGATGTATGTTATTTTCTGTACTCTCTGGGTATAAGATGATTTCGGTCAAAGGTGCAGTTAAGAAAAGTGAAGAAGTAGAAAAAAATTAGAATATTTATGCAATTTGGTAACATATGTTACGGAATATGGTTTGCCTAAATACTATAATACATACATAAGATAAATAAAACAGAATCTGAAAGGAGATTTTTATTATGAAGAAATATGTATGTGGACCATGTGGTTATGTGTACGATCCAGAGGTAGGAGATCCAGATGGAGGAATTGCACCTGGAACACCATTTGAAGATATTCCAGATGATTGGGTATGTCCAATCTGTGGATTGGGTAAAGATGTTTTTGAAGAACTAAGCGAATAAGAAGACTGGTTTATTCGATATAGAGTAAAGCCTCAGCATCAAGAATTTTGATTGATTTCCTTGAAGACAGATGAATAAATCCGTCCTCCTGAAGTGATAAAAGCGTCCTTGAAAGGGAAGGTCTGGTTGTATTCAGATACAGAGCCAGTTCTTCTCTATTCATGGATAATGATACAAGATTGTTGTTATCTGCATGCTCTAATAGGTATGTGGCAATGCGCTGTTTGAGATTACCGCTGGTAAGGACTTCAAGCTGTTGGTTATTTTCATCAGTTCTTTTGGCAAAGAGTTCCAGCATATTAAAAACTACTTTGCTGTGATGAGAGCAGTTTTTTTCACATCTGCCACCAAAGAAGTCCTTTGCAATCTCAAGAAGCTTTACATCAGTTTTTGCTTTTGCATATCCGCTATAGCGGTCTTTATTAAGAAAAAGTTCAACTTCGCCAAAATCTTCCCCTTCGGAAATGTTGGTAATACGAAGAACTTTACCATTAACATTGATGGAGCCAAGTTCTACTTCACCATTGAGAATGAGGTAGAGCTTATTGGGAACATCACCCTGAAAGAATATATAATCGTTTTTCTTATATTCATGAATGACGGACTGAGTACAAACGAGACTTTTCTTAAATTCAGTGTCATCCAGATTATGGAAAATAGACAGGTCTTTGATTTGCATATAAGTACCAGCTTTCTATTATAGTAACATTTATTTTAACATATATGAGGTGGATTGTAAGGAGGTTTTTATGACAGTAATTACATTTGATGATAATTTAATAACAGGCAATAAGACAATAGACGAGCAGCATAAGGAGCTGATTGATCGTATTCAGCAGTTTGTGAGTGCATGTGAATCAGAAGATGCAAGAGTAAAGGCAATTAAAATGCTTGATTATCTTGATGAATATACAGAATTTCATTTCAAAGAAGAAGAAAAACTGCAGAAAGACGTTGATTACCCAGGCTTGGAGGAACATATAAAGAAGCATGAGGAGTTCAGGCATACTGTTAAGGAACTCTATGATTATCTGGATGAAAATGAGGGACCAGATGAAAAGTTTATGGAGCAGGTAAAAATCAATGTTATTGACTGGCTGTTTGGTCATATCAAGACATTTGACAGATCTGTAGCTGAATATATAAATATATATGATAATCCTGAAAGATTATAGAACTGTTTGTTACGCAATTATATTTTAATAAAGTATGCCCCAGTCAGACAAAATAACTGGCTGGGGCAATCAATAATCTTTAACTTAAAAAAGATATTTCATTATTGATGAAAATTATAGTATCACCAGCACAGAACATAGCGAGAATTAATTCTATGAATCTGTATAAACTACTTACACCTACTGTTTTGGTTATGTATTCAGAGACGAAATTTCGTCAGGTAATGAATACATATTTGAAAGAATTGTAGAATAACAAAAGGAAGGGATGATTGAATGAATAAGAAAAAATCAAATTCAAAAAAGGCAGTTATGATAGGCTGCGGATTCGTAGGCTCGGCATCTGTATTTGCGCTTATGCAGAGTGGATTATTCACTGAAATTGCCTTGATAGATGCGGATAAGAATAAGGCAGAGGGAGAGGCTATGGATATCAGTCATGGAATACCATTTGCCAGCCCAATGAAAATATATGCTGGTGATTATGATGATGTGGCAGATGCTGCAATTGTAATTATATCAGCAGGTGCAGGACAAAAGCCAGGAGAAACAAGACTTGATCTGGTAAATAAGAATGTGGCAATATTTAAGTCCATTATTCCGGAAATTACCAAAAGAGATTTTGGAGGAATCCTTCTGGTTGTAGCAAATCCTGTGGATATTCTGACACAGGTTGCAATCAAACTGTCAGGACTTCCGGAGGAAAGAGTTATCGGCTCAGGAACAGTTCTTGACAGTGCAAGACTTAGGAGCAAGCTTGGACAGCATTTATCAGTGGACAGCCGAAGCGTGCATGCATTTATAGTAGGAGAGCATGGAGACAGTGAAGTTGTGGCATGGTCATCTGCCAATGTATCCGGTGTTCCGCTTAGTGACATGTGTGAGATGAGAGGACATTATAACCATAAGGAAAACACGAAGGAAATCGCAGATGCTGTCAAAAACAGTGCCTATGAGATTATCAATAAGAAGCATGCGACATATTATGGAATTGCAATGTCAGTAAAACGTATCTGTGAAGTAATTATGCGTGACGAAAAATCAATACTTCCTGTATCGCACATGATACATGGAGTATATGAGATTGATGATGTTGTATTAAGTATGCCTGTTATTGTTGGTGCAGACGGAATTGAATCTGATATACCGATTAATCTTAGTGGAGAAGAAGCATTGAAGCTAAAAGAATCAGCAGACGCATTAAAGAATATAATTGAAACATTAGAGCTGTAGTAAGAGTAGATAATATACCAGCTTATGTGTAGATTGGAGGAAACGTTATGTTAGAAGTAGGAACAAAGGCACCGGATTTTGAATTACCAGATCAGAATGGAGAATTGCATAAATTAAGCGAATATCTTGGAAAGAAGGTAATTCTGTATTTTTATCCAAAGGATAATACATCTGGATGTACAAAGCAGGCTTGTGGTTTCTCAGAAAGATATACGCAGATTTGCGAAAAGGGAGCTGTTGTACTCGGGGTGAGCAAGGATTCTGTTGCATCCCACAAGAAGTTTGAGGAAAAATATGGACTTGCATTTACACTTTTATCTGACACTGAGCGCAAAGTGATTGAGGCTTATGATGTATGGAAAGAAAAGAAGAATTATGGAAAAGTGTCAATGGGAGTTGTCAGAACAACATATCTTATTGATGAGAATGGTATCATAATAAAGGCAAATGACAAAGTAAAAGCTGCAGATGATCCGGAAAAAATGTTACAGGAATTAAGCTGATGAAGATAATATTATCACCTGCAAAGAAGATGAAAGTGGATACTGACAGCATAGATACCATGAGTAGTCCGGTATTTTTAGAGAAAGCAGAAGAAATTCTTGGGTGGATGCAGGGAAGAACGGAAGAAGAATTAAAGAAATTGTGGAAATGCAATGATAAAATTACGACAGAGAATATTGAACGGATTAAGACAATGAATTTTCAAAAGCAGCTTACTCCGGCAGTATTGGCATATGAAGGGATTGCTTATCAATATATGGCACCAGCTGTATTTGAAGATGGGCATTTTGATTATGTGCAGGAACACCTGAGGATATTATCAGCATTTTATGGAGTATTAAAACCTATGGATGGTATCACACCATATAGGCTTGAAATGCAGGCAAAGGCAGCGATAGGTGATTTCACGAATCTGTATGATTTCTGGGGAGATAATTTGTATCGGGAAGTTATAGATGACAGCAGGATTATTATTAATCTGGCTTCAAAAGAATACTCTAAATGTATTGAAAAATATCTGACACCTGATGACAGGTATATAACTATTTCATTTTGTGAGCAGTCTGGTGGCAGGCTTATCACAAAAGGCACATATGCCAAGATGGCTCGTGGTGAAATGGTACGATATATGGCAGAAAATCATATTGAAAATCCAGATGACATTAAGGAATTTGACCATCTTGGATATGTGTTCAGAGATGATATATCATCGGATAGAGAATATATATTTGAAAGAAAAACTGTAAAATAAAAACATGGTTGATTACTGGATAAGATAATTGCGAAGGATAGAACAGGAGCAATAAGGGTAAGAAAAATTTTTGAAGTATAAAGTTACGGAGGAAACAGAAATTGAATACAAAGAAAAAATGGCTGATTCCACTTGGAATGTGGCTTGTATTTGAAATTGTTGCAGTTACATTATGGTTGACCAAGGATAATCTGTTTTATCTTCTGAATTTCAGTTATATAGGCTCGGCAATAGCGTTAGGGCTGTTACTTTTTCAGTTAAACAATAGACATGCCAGAAGAATCGGTTTTATTCGATATATCACCTTTACCGCATCACTTGTTTTTGTGGGAGCACTGTTTTTATGCCACGTGAAGAATATCGAGCAAATTATGTTCTGGGCATTTCTTGTTGGCAATATCCTGTATTATGCCATTGGAATCATTCTGGCATTTACGTTTCGGGATAATAGGGCATTCTGTAAATATATCTGCCCAATTACCGTATTCTTAAAGCCTATGAGTTATTTTAGCCTACTTCGTGTGAAGTGTGATAAGGAAAGATGTGTTTCCTGTGGAAAGTGCAAGCGAGTATGTCCGATGAATGTTGATGTAACAGATAATTCCCGTAAAAGAGAAAATGGAACAGAGTGTATTCTGTGTATGGAATGCGTCAAAGCATGTCCTAAGAAGGCATTATAGTGACTAAAAATGTATGTACAGAAGACTCTATAAGAGCTGGGTGGCATCTACCCAGCTCAATCGTATGGAATTATATTGATAGTTATCGGTATAATATTGGCTGCTCTTCATTTTATTGTGGCTGGAGATGGTATCAGAGATTTATCCTGATAGTGTTCGGCCACTTCCGACCACCACGCAACAACCTTTTCTATATTTTTATCACTTGGGTCATTTTTGAATGCATCCGCCTGATAAGCTATAATGGGAATAATCCCATTATCAAGGCAGTCCCGAATCTGCCGATCAAGTCCCTCCAACAGTTCTTGGTCCACTTTGTCCGCAATACGGATTCTTACATGCGAAATCCCCGCCGCCGCAAAATCCACAGCCGACTGTGTGTTATAGTATTTGCGCCCCTGATTTGTTTTTGACCAATCCACATCCATTCCCTTTCCCAGAAGGGTTTTATACCCTCAAAGAGAAGGTCTTTTTCTTGTAAGAGAGTACACCTTCTTTTTGTAATTTACTCAATTCACTAGATAGAGCACTTCGGTCTGCATTCAGATAATCTGCCAGCCCTTGTCTATCGTA